>JAABUQ010001936.1_pt1 | contig 42572 bp, 40 predicted proteins | sample 5560001 | NCBI WGS metagenome assembly JAABUQ01 (sample SAMN10711888, study PRJNA513371) | rock metagenome | isolation source: Antarctica rocks | place: Antarctica: Victoria Land, Finger Mt nord | collected 2015-12-18
GGGTAGTTGGTCGTGTGTCGTGGGTCGTGGGTCGTGGGTCGTGGGTCGTGGGTCGTGGGTCGTGGGTCGTGGGTCGTGGGTCGAGTCATTTTGGCTTCCACGGTCGCGTTTACTTCTGCCTTTGCTACCCGCTGACCACTTTTCTCCGCGCTCTTGGCGCCTTGGCGGTTAAATTCTTCCGCTTTCAATCAAGCGGCGACGCGGTCCTTGAGCCGGTTGATCGGGCCTTCGAAGAACCGCCACGACAGCGCGGCCACGCCGATGGTGATCGCCAGCGACCCGTACAGCTTCGGGACGAGGAACCCGTAGGGGATGGCCAGGAGCCAGGCCCCGTGCAGGACCGGGATGTGGAAGGCGTACAGGCCGTAGCTGATCCGCCCGAGATAGCCGACCGGGCCCCAGGACAGCGGGCGGACGATCAGCGGGTTCGTCGTCCGCCAGGCGCCGAAGACCACCAGGGCGCAGCCGATGGCCAGCGCCGACAGGCCGGCCATGTGCTGGGCCGGGATCGGCAGCCGGAACGGATACTCGAACAGGTGAATGCCGAGCACGAGCAGGGGCAAGCCGAGCAAGAACGCGGCCGTGCCCAGGTGCTTCCGGGGGGGCGATCGCAGCTCCACCATCCCCGCCAGGCAGCCCCAGAGCAGGTCCTCGCCGCAGTAGGGGAGGAGCAACCGGGCCCAGGGCATCTTCAACGACATGAGCGCGTGATACTGGAACAGCTTCGTCCCGACGATCAAGGCCAGGACCAACGCCGCCCGGAACCGTGGCGGGGTGAATAGCAAGGCCAGGGGATAGAGGAGGTAGAACTGCTCCTCGACGCAGAGCGTCCAGAAGTGGCCGAGCTGGTCGTTCAGCGACGTGTCGAGATACACCTTGATGTTGTAGGTGTAGGTGAACAGCCAGGGCAAGTCGCCCCAGGGGCCCGACGTGCCGATGACCAGGACGATCGCGTAATAGAGGGGGAAGATCCGGAGGGTCCGCCGGAGGTAATATCGTTTCAGGTCGGCCCCGAGCCGGCCGGTTTCCCCCCGGAGCAAGATCCGGGTGATCAGGAACCCCGACAGGGCGAAGAATAGCTGGACCCCCGCCCACCCCCACGAGCACGCCTCCGGCCGCGCGTGGTACACGAACACGGCCAGGAACGCCAGGAAACGGAGGCCGTCGAGCGGGGCCCGGTGGGGCATGTGTGGGGGCATCCGGGAGGGGTACACTACCGGGAAATGGGTGATGGCTGATGGGTGATCCGATCAACCATCCGCCATCAATCATCTCCCATTCCGATGGACCGCCGATTCGTTTCCCGATCCGTCAGGCGACGACCCAGAGCGGGCAATCGCGGCGGCAGGCCTCGTTGGCGGCCAGGGCGAGGCGGGCGAAGGTCAGGATCTCGGGGGCGTCGGCGACGAAGCCGTCGTCGGGGTCGCGGCCGACCGTGAGGAGTTCCTGCAAGCCTTCGTCGTCCAGGGGCAGCTCCCAGCGGCCGGCCAGCTCGGTCAGCTCGCGGCGGAGCCCCGGCAGGCTGGCGCAGCGGAGCGGACCGCCGGCCGACAGCGGCAGCGACACGGCCCGGACGTTCGTGGGCAGGTAGACGCCCCGCCCGCCGTCGCCCAGCGCCGTGAGGTTGACGACCGCGTCGGCCCCGAGTTCGGCCGAGGCCCGGCCCTGGAGTTCGGACCAGCCCGACGGGACCAGCTCGCCGAAGTGGCGGGGGGACACCCCCTCCCAGTCCCCTTCGGCCCCGAAGGCGTTGTCGAGGACCCCGGCGACCTCGACCGCGAACCGATCCTCGAACGTCCCCTTCGCCCCACCGACGGTGAACGACAAGCCCACGAGACCCCCCTTCTCCCCGCGAGCGGAGGCCGGCCCGGGTCGCGGGACGACCGGCCGCCCCCGGGCGGGACAGGAAATGGACGCGGTTCTGGGTCAAGACAGGATGGGAGACGGGGCGGACGGCGCCCTCTAGGCCCTGGATTTGCACGGTCGGGCCGCGTAACTTGGAGGTACGCCCGGTCCGCTCGCCAGAGTTTGCTGGCCGGATGCCTCCGCTGTCAAGCATGTCTCAGAAAAGGGCCTCTTTTATGCAGCGACGTCGGACCCGCGGCCTGCTCGGGCTGCTCGCGATGGCCGCCTCGACGATGGCGACCTCGACCCCGGCCCCGGCCCAGGACGGGCCGATCGGCTTCGCCCCGGGGTCGAAGGCCGCCCAGGCCAGGGCCGAGGCCCACGCCTTGGCCGTCCCCACCCCCGACGCCGCCCGCGCCTGGCTCCGCTCGCTCACCGAGGAGCCCCACGTCGCCGGGACCCCCGCCGACCGCAAGACCGCCGAGGACGTCCGCGACAAGCTCCGCTCCTGGGGATGGCAGGCCGAACTCGCCGAATACGAAGTCCTCCTCAACTATCCCAGGAATGTTTATTGCCGGATCGATCGCCCCCAAGTTCAGGCCTTGAAGGTGATCGAGGACGCCGTGGCCGCCGACAAGGACTCGGCCAGCCCCGACGCCTTCCCCGCCTTCCACGGCTACGGCGTCTCGGGCGACGTCACGGCCCAGGTCGTCTACGCCAATTATGGCCGGCCCGAGGACTTCGCGACCCTCGACAAGCTCGGCGTCGACGTCCGGGGCAAGGTCGTCCTGGTCCGCTACGGCGAGCTGTTCCGCGGCCTCAAGGTCCGCAACGCCCAGAAGCGCGGGGCCAAGGGCGTGTTGATCTACTCCGACCCGGCCGAGGACGGCTTCGCCAAGGGCGACACCTTCCCTAACGGGCCGTATCGGTCGGGCTCGTCGCTCCAGCGCGGCAGCGTCCAGTTCCTGTCGCTGGGGCCGGGCGACCCCTCGACCCCGAACTCGCCGTCGATCAAGGGGGCCAAGCGGCTCCCGATCGACCCCCGCCACGGGTTCACCATCGGCGACCCCCAGGCGGTCAAGGACTGGGAGAAGGAGACCGGCCTGATCCGCGAGGACTACTTCGCGAGCATCCCGAGCCTGCCCATCAGCTACGACGCCGCCCTGCCGATCCTCGACGGCCTGGGCGGGCCGGGCGTCCCGGCGGGGTGGCAAGGGGGGCTCCCGCTGGCGTACCACGTCGGGCCGGGGCCGCTCGAAATCACCTTCGGGGTCGAGATGGATTACCAGGTCCGCCCGGTCTGGAACGTGATCGCGACGATCAAGGGGGAGGTCGAGCCCGAGCGCTGGGTCATGATCGGCAACCATCGGGACGCCTGGGTTTACGGGGCGGTCGACCCGGGCAGCGGGTCGGCGGCGACCCTGGAAATGTGCCGGGCGCTGGGCTCGGCCGTCAAGAGTGGCTGGAAGCCGAGGCGGACGCTGGTCTTCGCGAGCTGGGACGCCGAGGAATACGGCCTGGTCGGCTCGACCGAGTGGGCCGACCAGCACCGCGACGAGATCGGCGAGAAGGCCGTGCTGATGCTCAACGTCGACTCGGCGGTGTCCGGCCCCGACCTCGACATCGACGGCGTCCCCTCGCTCCGCGACCTGATCCTGGAGGCCGCCGGCTCGGTCCACGACGTCCGGTCGGGCCGCCCGTTGCGCGACCTCTGGGTCGCCAAGCGCCGGGCCGCCTGGGCCGGCGCGGCGCCGATCGACCTCGACGCGGCGTGGGACCTCGCCGGGCCGGCCGACGACCCGTCCAAGGGCCCAGCCCCCGGCCGGCGGTTCTCGCCGCAGCTCAACCCGCTGGGGTCGGGGTCGGACTACACGGCGTTCGTCGACCACCTGGGCGTCCCCGCCCTCGACGCGGGGTTCAGCGGCCGGTACGGGGTCTATCACTCGGTCTACGACGACTTCTTCTGGATGGAGAAGTTCGGCGACCCCGAGTTCATCACCCACGCCACGGCCGCCCGGCTCTACACCCTGATCGCGATGCGGGCCGCCGGCGCCGAGGTCGTCCCGCTCCGGTTCGCCCCCTACGGCGAGGCGCTCCGCGAATACGTCGACGACCTCCGCCGGATGATCGCCCGCAAGGTCCGGGCCGCCGAATCCGACCCCGTCCGCCCGCCGCTGGCCTTCGAGGGGCTCCCGCGGCTGATCGCGGCGATCAAGGCGTTCGAGGCGCAGGCGATCGTCCTCGACGCGGCGACCGACGCCCTGTCCCGCCGCGACGGCATCCCGCCCGCCCAGCTTTCCCGGGTCAACGACGCCCTGACCCGGGTCGAGCGGCAGTTCCTCCTCCCCAAAGGGCTCCCCGGCCGCCCCTGGTTCAAGCACGCGGTCTACGCCCCCGGCCTGACCACCGGCTACGCCTCCTGGCCCTTGCCGGGCGTCCGCCAAGGGGTGATCGAGAACGACGGCGAGATGCTCGCCGCCCAGACCGCCGCGCTGATCGAGCGGGTCGACGCCGCGACCGCCGCCCTCAAGCTCGCCGCCGATGCCGCCGGCATCCCCCCGGCGCCGACCGCCGCCAACCCGGCCCCGGCCCCCGCGGCCAATTCCGCCCCCAAGCCCCCGACCGGGCTGGGCGGGAAGTGACGAGCCATCCCGACGGATCGAGAATCGCGGTTCCCAGGATTTCAGATTTCCAAGGGCCGCGACGATCCTCCGAAATCCGAGATCCTGGAATCCGCGATATCCATCGCCTCTCCCCGGTCACCAATTCCCCCTTCACCAGCCAGATCGAGGGCCCATGGCGACGGAACCGGCGGTCGGGGACAGGTTGCCGAGGGTCCTGGGGCCGACGGCGGCCCTTTGCGTGGTGGTGGGCTCGGTGATCGGGTCGGGGATCTTCATCGTCCCGGCGAGCGTGGCGCAAAACGTCCCGTTTCTCGGGGGGATCGCGATCGTCTGGATCGTGGGCGGGCTGTTCAGCATGGCCGGGGCGTTGACGCTGGCGGAGCTGGGGACGATGTTGCCGAGCGCGGGGGGGCCCTACGTCTACCTCCGCGAGGCGTTCGGGCGGCTCCCGGCGTTCCTGTTCGGCTGGACCGAGCTGCTGGTGATCCGGACCGGATCGATCGCGACGCTGGCGTCGGCCTTCGGGCTCTACTTCGCGCTGGTGGTCCCGGCCCCGTGGGGGCTCCGGCCCCTGGCCTGGCAGACGGCGGCGGCGGTGGCGGCGACGCTGATGCTGGCGGCGGTCAACGTGATCGGGACGACCGTGGGCGGGCGGGTCCAGGTCGTCGGCACGGCGCTCAAGGTCGGGGCCCTGGCGACGATGATCGTCCTGCCGTTCGCGATGGGCCAGGTCAACCCCGGCCTGCTCACGCCGATCTGGGCCCCGGCCGTGGACCGCGGGATCTTCGCGGGGATGATGGCGGCGATGGTCAGCGTCCTCTGGGCCTACGACGGCTGGGTCAACGCCGCGGCGCTCGCCGAGGAGATCCGCGACCCGGGCCGGAACATCCCCCGGGCGTTGATCCTGGGGATGGTCGCGCTGATCGCGCTTTACCTGGGGATGACGCTGGTCTATCACATGGTCTTGCCGCTGGGCGAGGTGTCGGCGGGCAGCTCGGTGAAGGGGTCGCCCCGGATCGTCGCGGCCGACTACTTCGACCACCTGCTCGGCCCGTGGGGCCTGGTCCTGATCGCCTTGATCGTCATGGCCTCGACGTTCATCTCGCTCAACGGCAACGCCCTGTCCGGCCCCCGCGCCTACTTCGCGATGGCCCGCGACGGCCTGTTCCCGGCCGGGCTGTGCCGGGTCCACCCCCGGTTCGAGACGCCGGCCAACGCGATCCTGGCGCAAGCGGCCTGGTCGGTCGTCCTGATGGTCGTCGGCACGGCCTTGATCCTCACCGACCCGCCGGCCGCCGGCCTTCCCGGGCCACTCCTGACCGCCTGGAAGAAGCTCCACGTCACCCCGCTTTACGACGTCCTGCTCACCTACGTCATCTTTGGAGGGACGATCTTCTACACCCTGGCCATCGCCAGCGTCTTCGTCCTCCGAGTCCGCCGCCCGGAACTTCCGCGGCCGTACAAGACGTGGGGTTATCCAGTCACGCCGATCGTCTACACCCTGGCAGCGTTGCTGTTGCTCGGGACGATGCTCTGGAACAGCCCGGGTGAGTCGCTCGCCGGCCTGGCGATCATCGCGGCGGGATTGCCCGCTTATTTCCTGTTCTCGCGGAATCCGGCCCCCGGGCCGGGCCGACCCGGCTCGAAGTTTACTTGATCTTGGCCCCGGGGACGCATTCGGGGTCGTCGACGGTGAGCAGGACGACCTTCTCGCCCGAGGTGGCGGCCAGGAGCATCCCGTTGGACGCTTCGCCGCGGAGCATCGCCGGCGCCAGGTTGTTGACGATGATGATGTTCTTGCCCACCAGTTGCTCGGGCGAATAATGGAGCCGGATTCCGGCCACGATCTGCTTGGTCTCGTCGCCGACGGACACCTGGAGCAACATCAGCTTGTCGGCGTTCGGGTGCGCCCGAGCTTCCAGGACCTTGGCGACCCGCAGCTCCACCTTGGCGAAATCGTCGTATGTGATCGGCTCGGCCATGGTCGTCCCTTGATCGGTCGGTTCAGGGTGGGGTCGGGTCGAGATCGTTGTCTTCGTCGTCGTCCTCGGCCGGCGGCCCGAGCAGTTCGCCGACGATCGCCGCCAGGCCGGGCAGGAGGTCCGTCCGGAGGATGTCATCCTCGCCCAGGACGGTCTCCCGCCAGTCGCCGCCGGCGCGGCGGAGGACGTGCATCTTCCGGGATCGGGGGTCGATGATCCAGTATTCCAGGACGCCGAACAAAAGATATTCCTCACGCTTATCCACGAAGTCGCGCTTCTCGCCCCGACGACTGACGACCTCGACGACGATCTGCGGGACCCAGCGGACCCAGACGTCGGCCCCCTTCGGCATGGGCAGGAGATAGACCGCATGGTCGGGATGGCGGTCGGACACCGCGCCGGGAAGGCGAATCCGGCATTCCGCGCCGCCAGCCCGATAGCGGATCACCCCCGGATGCGCCGCGTGGTACAAGGCGAACAGATCGGCGACCCGCATGACGATCAGGCCATGATTCGGCCCCGGAACCTGGGTCACGTCGACGACTCCTCGGGCCAGTTCATACAAGCACCCGCCGGTCCATTCGGCCGCGATGAACTCCGCGAGCGTCATCGTCCGGCCGTGGTCGGCCGGGCCCAGGGTCAAGGTCGGGGTCGCGGTGGCCATGAAGGGGCGCTCCGAGGGTCGGGGGAACGACCGGAGGACATCCGAGCGAGCTTACCGGGCCTTCGGACCGGTCGCCAGGCGGGCCAGGCCGCCGGCGAGGCCGCGGATCACGGCCCAGGCGATCACGAACGGGGTGGTCGGGTGCTTGAGGATCGTCGGCTTGTTCCCCTCGAACAGGAAGTGGCCGGCGAACATCAGGGCATAGCCGCCGACAACCAGGCCAAGCGACCACCACGGCCGGAACGGCAGCAGGATCACGGCCAGCGCGCACATCGGCCAGCCCATCCCCAGGTGGAGGAAGTGGTTGACCGGGTGCGTGTGGTCGCGGCGGTACTTGACCACGAAAGCGTCGAGCTTCGAAGGCGAGGCGGCGGGAGCGTCGGGCATCGAGGAACTCCGTTTCCACGCGATCTTACCGGGGGCCGGCGGCCACCTTGGCGGGGCGGCCCTGATGGACCCTGGGGTCGTCGTAGGTGTCGAGCCCTTTATGAAAAATCTGGGCGTACCGCGCGTCGAAGGTGAAGTTGTGGTCGTTGTCCTCGTTGTGGCAACTGATGCAGAAGCCGCTCTTGTTGGCGGCCTCGGCGTTCATCGCCATCGGCTTCCGGTAGGCCAGGTTGTCGGGCTCGGCCACGTGGAGCGAGGCCGGTCCGTGGCAGTTCTCACACTGATTTCCCTTGAGGTGGGGGGTCTTCTCGGCCGAGGTGTAACCCGTGTTGTACCGGAACCCGGTGGTGTGGCAACTGATGCACTCGGCGTCGAACTCGCGGACCCGCTTCTTGTTGCTGACCAGGCTTTCGAACGCCCGGGCGTGCTTGGTCGAGGTCCACTTCTCGAACGTCCGGGGGTGGCAGGCCTGGCACGACTCGGCCCCGACGTAGGTCGAGCCCGCCGGGTAGGCGGCGTTGGCGGTCTTCCGGTAATTCTCGACCACGCCGACGGCCTTGAGGACCGACTGGTACTCGACGTCGATCAGGGCCCGGATCGATCCGGCCTCGGTGAAATGATCGCCGTCGAGCGGCTGGCGCTTGTAGCGGACGACCGGGTCGGAGCCGGGGAACAGGCCGACGACCCCGGCGTACTTCCCCTTCTTGCCGACGTTGATGATCTGGGTCTTGCCGCCGTTGACGGCCTCGGGCCGGGCGTCGGGGTCGTCGAACTTCGAGGTCGTGACCACCAGGTCGAAGGCGGGAAACTTCGCGGCCAGCCGCCGCCCTTCCTCGATCGGCCCCTGGACCATCAGGACGCGGGCCGCGGCCTTCGGCCCGATCCCGGCCAGGGCGGCGGGCAACGCCTCGTCGGGGGCCTGGAGGGTCAGGAGCGCCTTGTCGGGGTCGGCCAGCGCCTCGAACGCCTTCGGGTCGATCACGGCGGTCACGCCGATGGCGACCGGGCCGGCCTCGAGCACCAGGAACGGCCGGACGGTGCCGGCGAACCCCTCGTCGGGCTTGAGGTTGGCGGCCAGGAACTGGGGCCCCTTGAGGTTCAGGAGCAGGCCGAGGGTCTCGCCGATCCCGAGCTTGAGGTCCTCGGGGCCCAAGGCGACGGCGCCGTATTTCATCACCGCCAGGGCCTTCAGCGCGGTGTCGAACTTGACCTTTTCCTGCTCGGGGCCGCCGCGCGAGCCGGCGGGGTCGTGGACCAGGTTGCCGAGGTCGATCCCGGCGACCGGCCAGCCCCGGGCCCGCAACTTCTCGATCAGATCGGACCGCCGTCCCAGGCCGCCGAGCTGGCCGTTGGTGCAGCCGCACGGCTGGAGGTAGCCGTCCTGCTCCCCCGAGATGACCAGGACGGCCGCCGGGGGCCGTTTCGCCCAGTCGGCGAACAGCTCCAACGGGTCCTTATCCTTGCCGCCCTTGTCCTTGTCCTTGTCCTTGTCCTTGTCCTTGTCCTTGTCCTTGCCCTTGTCGGCGGGCTCGGCCGCCCGCTCCGAGGGAGGGGCCGGGGGCGGCGAAAGGGGTCGTGCCCGGGGCCGGTCGACGGCCTGTTCGGTCGTCTCGTAGGTCCGCGAGCATCCGACATAAATCAGGAGCGCCGCGGCGAGGCCGACGGCGGCCACGGGCCGGAATGGGGAGGGGGTCATCGTCGTCCTTTCCGGGGTGGGGCGGGGGGCGTGGCGGGTGTCCTGCCTCGCCATCGAAGGGTCGCCCGTTGTCCCGTGCGTGCAAGGGGCGGTCCGGCCGGGGATCGGGGGATGGCCCGATCCCGAAGGGGGCCGGCGGGGGCGATGGCGGGGCGGGGATGGGCCGGGGTCCCCGAGGGGCCGGCGGACGGCCGGCGCCCGGTCCGCCCGTCAGTTGGCGGCTTGGACCAGGATGTCGACGGGAATCCGGACCTCGGCGGCGTCGGGGTGGTCGGTCTTCAGGACGATGTCGTCGGCGATCTTGCCGGCCGGGGTGCCAGGGATCACCTTGACCGTCATCTTGTACTTCGACCCCGCGCCGCCGGGGGCCTGGGCCGTCGGCTCGATCGCGACGTCGACCCCGGGCGGCTTCTTCTCGACGACGAATTGGGTCGAGGGGCGGCCGCGGACCCAGATGATGACGGCCCTGGAGCCGCCGTCGCGCCCCGCGACCTCGCGAAGGACCACCCGCTCGGGGACCGTCGAGATCGGCCCGGTCACGCGGCCGACCACCGTGAACTCGATCTTCGGCTTCAGGGGGTGGTCGGTCTCGATCACGACCTCCTCGGCGAACGACCCCAGGTTCGGCCCCTTCTTGAGCGTGATGTCGATCGACAGGCCGGCGGTCGCGCCGAATTGCTTGCAATCCTCGGGGCTGAACGGTCGCGAGCCGAGCCCGATCAGGCCCGGATTCAGGGTGATCATCCGGGTGATCTGGGTTTGGGGCCGGTCCAGCGAGTAGATGGCGATGTGGCGGACATGGTCCTCGTCGTTGCCCACGATCCCATAATTCACCGGAGATTCGGACGGATAGATCTTGATGGGCGGATGGACCTTGCCTTCCACGGCCAGGGTGATCTCGGGGCGGTGGGGGTCGTTGGTCCCGATCCGGGCCGTCTTCCGATAGGCCCCGTCGTATTCCCGGGTGTTCCAGGTCAGCTCGATCGGCTCCGAGGCCCCCGGCTTGACGGGGAGCATCGTCTTGTCGTCCTTGTCGGCCGAGCCGAGCTCGGCGACCGTGCACGAGCAGTCGGTCCCGAGGTTCCTCAGCTCCAGGGTCCCCGGGCCGGTGTTCTTGAAGGTCCAGCCGTGCTTGCCCACCGACTTCTGGGTCATGACCCCGAACTCGTGGGTCAAGTTCCCCTCGACCTCGACCACCGGCGCCGGGCCGTCGGGGGTCGCCGACGGGGCGGGGAAGCCGGGCTCGCCGCTCGCCGAGGAGTCGGCCGTCAGGAACGGCACCGCGACGGTCGCCGCCGCCGTCATCGCCACGGCCAGCACGATCAGCAAGATCCAAGATTTCATGAGGGCCAATCTCCCCGAAGAGGCGTGCGATCCCGGCCCGCGTGCCGTACCCGAGGAAGATGGATGACGGGATGGCGCGTGCGGGTCCCTTCAAGCGGTGGCCCCATCGTATTCGCTGGCCCGCCCGGAGGTCAAGCGGACCATCCCACGCCCGCGAACCCGGGCCGCCAAGCCGTCGCTTGTCCCCCGATCTCCTCGCCCCTACAATGGCACTCGGTGATCCGGCGCGGGGCGAGGTCGAGGCGGCCAGGACGGGGGCGACTGACGCGATGGTCGAGGCCGGCGCGAGCGAAACGATCCGATCCCGGGTGGAATCGGTGCTCGACCGCGAGGTCCGGCCCGGGCTCCGGGCCGACGGCGGCGACGTGGAAGTGGTCGGCGTCGACGCCGACCGGATCGTCCAGGTCCGATTGCTCGGCTCGTGCTCGGGCTGCGCGTCGTCGGTCTACACGATGATCATGGGGATCGAGGCCGCCATCCGGGCCGAGGTCCCCGAGGTCCGCTTCCTCGAAGCCGTCTTGTGATGAGAAATGCCGTCGCCGATCGCCCTCCGGTCGGGCTCGAACCGTCCGGGCCCTGGATCTGGCCGAGGGCGGCGTATGTCCACATCCCGTTCTGCGCGCACAAGTGCGGTTATTGCGACTTCGCCTCGCTCGCCGGCTCCGACCACCTGGCCGACCGCTACCTCGACGCCCTGGGGCGCGAGATGGACGCGATCGGCGAGCCCCAGGAGGTGGACACGGTCTTCATCGGCGGCGGGACGCCGACCCGGCTCGACGCCCGGCAGCTCGACCGGCTCCTGGCGATGGTCCGCCGCCGGTTCCCGATGACGGCGGGGGGCGAGTGGACCGTCGAGGCCAACCCCGGGACGCTCGACGCCGAGAAGGCCGACGTCCTGGCCGCGGGCGGGGTGAATCGGGTCAGCCTCGGCGCCCAGTCGTTCCAGCCCGCCCTGCTCCGGGCCCTGGAGCGGAACCACTCGCCCGAGGAAGTTCCCAGGGCCCTGGAGTTGATCCGGCCCCGGTTCCCGTTTTGGTCGTTCGACCTGATCTTCGGCGTGCCCGGCTCGACCCCCGAACTCTGGGCCAGCGACCTGTCGACCGCCCTCGCGCTGGGCCCTTCCCACCTGTCCTGCTATGGCCTGGTCTTCGAGAAAGGCACGGCGCTCTGGAAGCAGGAGCGGGCCGGGCTGGTCCGGCCGGTCGACGAGGAAGCCGAGCGCGCGATGTATGAGCACACCATCGACCGGCTGGCCCTCGAAGGTTTGGCGATGTACGAGATTTCCAACTTCGCCCGCCCGGGCCACGAGTCGCGGCACAACCTGGTCTACTGGGCCAACGACGCCTATTTCGGGGTCGGCCTGGGCGCCGCCCGCTACATCCGGGGGGTCCGGTCGTCGAACACGCGCGACCTGCCGGCCTACTTGAAGCGGATCGAGGAAGGCCGCGACGCCACCGGGCCGACCGAAACCCTCGACCCCGAAGCCCGGGCCCGCGAGACGGCCGTGTTGATGCTCCGCCGAGTCGCCCTCGGTCTCGACCGCGGCGACTTCGTCCGCCGGACCGGCCACGACTTCGACGACCTCGCCGGCCCCGCCCTCCTTCGCCATCGCGTCGGGGGCTTGCTCGAAGACGACGGCCGACGGGTCCGGCTCACCCGCGCCGGGCTGTTCCTGGCCGACACGGTCCTGTGCGACTTGCTCTGATCCGGCTCGCATGGCAAGGTCCGACCGGGCGGGGCGGCTCGCCCGGCCGGACCACGCTCCGGCCGCCCGGGCTCAGGCGCCGGGGAAGAACTGGGGGAAGTAGGTGTTGTAGAAGTCGTGTTCGAGGTACTCGGCGACGAGGGCCACGTTCAGGATGGCGAGGTCGTTGACGGGCGAACGATCGGTCGTGCTGAACGCGATGGGCGGGCCGCCGTTGAGGCTGGCGATGAACGGCGTGACCATGAAGACGAACTGATCGAGCGTCAAGGGGGGCGCGAACGCCGAGCCATTGGGCAAGAGCGTCCCGCCGAGGATGCTGTTGAGGAAGGCCGATTGCGCGAGTTCGACCTGCCCGAGCGACCCGCCCTGGATCAGGACGGAGGGATTGGAGATATAAGGCCCCGAGCCCAGGTAAGCCCCGGCACCGACCGCGCAGAACATCGACCCCATCTGGACGAACTGCTGGACGGTGGTCGGCGTGATGTTCTGGAACGTCGGCTTGGGCCGGGCGGCGGTCCCCAGCTCGGACAGGAGGCCCGTCAGGTGCGTGTTCTCGTTGTTGACGATGTTCCGGATGTGGAAACTCACGAAATTCGAAGCGTTGATCGCGGGGAACGGCGAGGTCGTCCCTCCGCTACCGCCTCCGGTCGTCTTCCTCTTGGACTTGGTGGCCGCCTCGGCGATCGAACCGGCCGCCAGGATGGCCGGGGTGGCCAGGGCCGATTGCCGGAGGAACGAGCGGCGCGAGGGGATCGCGGCCGACTCCGTCCGACCTTTTTCCGAAATCACTTCCATCTGACCCGCGTCAAGAGGCGTGCTCATGATGAATTTCCTTCCCAATCCGCCCAAATTATCTCAAATCCCGGACCGGATTTTATGCGGGCGGAGACGACGGTTCAAGTCGTCTGGCGGCGATTTGGGGATTTTGGAAAGAATCCGGCGAATGGCGAAAGGGGTGCGAATCCGTGGATCACGCGGATCAGACCTGGCGAAGCTGATCGGCGCGGGCGGCGAGCTTGAGGGCGGCGACCTGGAATAGCCCGCGGGCATTGGCCCCGGCGCCCCGGTACGCCTCGCCGAACCCTTCGGCGTTGGTCCAGGCCAGGACGTCGGCGATCTGCTCGGTCATCAGGCCGAGCATCTCGTCGATGGTCGGCGCGGCGGTCGCGACCGGCGGCGCCAGGGCGACGGCCTTGGCCGTGGCGTCGTCCCAAGGGGCCGTCGGCGGCTCGCGCGACGGGTCGACCGGGGGCAAGGGGTCGCGGGCGTCGTCCCAGGGGGCGGCGTCGGCCTCGCTCCCGCCCCGGTCGCGGGGGTCGTCTTGCTGGGCGATCGCCCGGCCGGTCGGGAGGTGGATGTTCGGGTCGCGGCCCTGGCTCGCCGCCGGGTAGGTCTTGCCGTCGGCCCCGACCCGGGTCGTCGAGGCGGGGAGTTGCCCGGCGTCGACCAGTTGCTTGCGCACCCGAGCGACCAGCTCCCGACCGGCGCCGAGTTCTTCGGCGAGCCGGCGGTCGGAGCGGTCGGGGTGGAGCCGGAGCTTGACCTCCACCGCCCTCCGCCGCTCGGCGCGGGTCAAGGGGAGCCCGTGGAGCAGGTTGACGCCGGCCGCGAAGTCGAGGGCCTCGGCGAAGGTCCCCGGGCGGACCTCGGCCGGGATCGTCCGCCGGCCGAGCTGGATGGCCGAGGCGTGGCGGTGGAACCCGTCGGCGATCAGCCACCGGCCGTCGACCTCGAACACCGTGATCGGCGGCAGGCGGTCCCACCCCTCGGAGTACCGCTCGACCGCGAACGGGTCGAGCTGGTCGCGGAGGTTCAGGTTGGGGTCGAGCACCAGGTCGTCGACCGGCACGTCGCGAATATCCATCGTCGCCTCCGCACGGGTCGGCACCGTCGCCATCACGGGCGATCGGAGTTAGCATCGGCCGTCCGGCGTCGCCAACTCCACCTCATGGCCTTGCGACGGCCGCCAGGCTCCAATGGAAGCCGGACCCCTCGCATCCCGAGCCCCCGGCCGGCGACCCGAACCATGAAAATCCTCGTGACCGGAGCGAGCGGACAACTCGGGGCCTATCTGCTCGACGCCCTGGCGGAGTCGCGCCATCGGGCGATCGCCTGGAGCGGCTCCGAGGCCGTCCGGAGGGGGAACGTCGACCTGGTCCCGGTCGACCTGGCCGACCCGGCCGCGACCCGCAAGGCCCTGGACGCCGCCGACCCCGGGTTGGTGATCCACGCCGCGGCCGTGAGCGCGGCGGAGGCCGTCCGCCGCGACGAGCCCCGGGCCCGGGCCATCAACGTCGAGGCGACCCGGCGGGTCGCCGCCTGGTGCGCGGCGAACGGTCGCCGCCTGGTGTTCACCTCGACCGACCTGGTCTTCGACGGCTCGCGCGCCTGGAACCGCGAGGTCGACCCCGCCGCGCCGATCCTGGCCTACGGCCGGACCAAGCGCGAGGCCGAGCCCGCTGTCCTGGCCGCGCCCGGCGGGGTCGTGGCCCGGCTCCCCCTGCTCCACGGGCCGTCCCGGTGCGGCCGTCCCACCTTCTATACACGGGCGATCGAGGCCCTCGCCCTCGGCCAGCCCCAGGCCTTCTTCGAGGACGAGTATCGGACCCCGCTCGACCTGGCCACCGCCGCCGCGCTCCTCCTCAAGCTGGCCGAATCCGACCAGGTGGGCCTGTTCCACGTCGCCGGCCCCGAGCGACTCAGCCGGTTCGCCCTGATGCGCCGGGCCGCCACCGCCCTCGGCCTCGACCCGACCCTCGTCCGACCGAACCGCCGGGCCGACGCCCCCCTGCCCGAGCCCCGCCCCGCCGACGTGTCCCTCGACACGACCAAGTTCCGCGACGCCTTCCCGGAAGATCGTGGGGCGTGAGGCATGGGTCGTGGGTCGTGGGTCGTGGGTCGTGGGTCGTGGGTCGTGGGTCGTGGGTCGTGGGTCGTGGAGCGTGGGTCGTGGGTCGTGGGTCGTGGGTCGTGGGTCGTGGGTCGTGGAGCGTGAGGAGAAATTCAATCCATAGTGATCCGCAAGACCGACCACCAAACGGATCGTGTAAAGTCCTCACGCTCCATGCTCCACGCTCCACGACCCACGCTCCACGCCCCACGCCCCACGACCCACGCGAATCATCCGTTGGCCGGCTCGGGTTTCATCGAGGCGAAGTCGGGGGCCAGGGTGGGGTTGATGCGCTGGCCGAAGCTTTTGCCGAGGGGCGAGGCGTCTTCGATGATCTTGTTCATCTGGGCGGCCCCGAGGAGGACGAGGGCCGAGATCCAGAACCAGAACAACAGGACCATGACCCCCCCGAGCGGCCCATACGTCTTGTCGTAGTTGGCGAAGTTGTGGACGTAGACCCGGAACAGGAGCGACACGCCAAGGAACAAGGCCGTGCCGATCAGGCTGCCCGGTGAGATCCATTCCCATCGCTGGTCGGAGTCGGGGGCGACGAAAAAGGTCAGGGCGAAGCTGAGCAGGACCATCACGAAAAGCACGGCGTATTGCACGACCGTCGCCAGCAAGGCCACGTCGGCCCGCAACCCGAACCACTTGAGCAGGAACGGCCAGGCCACGATCACCAGGAGCGAGCCGACGAGGATGGCCGCCTGGGTGAGCGTCATCACGATCGCCACCAGCCGAATCTTGACGAATCCCCGGCGCTCCTCGACGCCATAGATCCGGTTCATCGCGTCGATGATCGCGACGAAGATGCTCGACGACAGCCAGAGCGTGATCACCAGCCCGAACGATAGGACCCCGACCGGCGGCTGCGACTGGAGCCGGCCGATCTGCGCCTTGATCTCCTTGGAGGCCTCGGGCGGGAGCCCCTGGTCGAGGGTCCTCTCGAAGGTCGAGACCGTGAGGTCGCCGATCCCCTTGGGCCGGCCCGAGGTCCCGGTGAGGTCGGGCAGGAGCTGGACGGCCAGGAACATGATCAGGCCGATGAACGGCACCAGCGCGAGCATGGCATAGAAGGCCACGGCGGCGGCGCGGGTCTGGATCTCGTGGTCTTCGATCGCGCGATAGGTCCGCATGACCAGCTCGCGGGGGGTCAGGCCGCCGAGCTTGAAGGCTTCGCGGAGTCGGAGCGGGGGAAACACGGGGTCTGGTCCTCTCGAAAGAGCGGGGCGCGGGCCCGTCGTCCTCGATCCGCTCCGGCCGCCGCGCCGGTCGGCCGGCCCTCGATCTGGACGCATCCCGCGTGCCATCGGCACGGCGTTCGCACCCGGGTCCGGGACCAAGGCGGACCGTCCCCGACCGCGCAGCCCTTTGGAAGCGAAGGGAACCCCGGAGCAGCACCATGCAGGACCCCATCACGCTGGCCGTCGACAAGACCGAAGAACTGCTGGGCCACAGCCCCCACCCCGCGATCGTCATGGTGCCGCTGGGCGCCTGGACCGTCAGCAACATCTGCGACGGCTTCGCCCTGGCCACCGGCGAGGAGTCGTTCGACGACGCCGCCCGGATCAGCATGGGCATCGGCCTCATCGGCGCCGTGGGGGCCGCCATCACCGGCCTCCGCGACTACAGCCACATCCCCAAGGAGCGGCCGAGCCACCAGGTCGCCACCACGCACGGCCTGGGCAACGCCCTCGCCACCAGCCTGATGACCGCCAGCTACATCATGCGGGTCCACGACCACGACAAGGGCCGCCGGCCCAGCATCGCCTCCCGCCTCCTGGCCCTGTCCGGCGGCGGCCTGAGCATGTACACCGCGTGGCTCGGCGGCAAGCTCGTCGAGGAGATGGGCGAAGGCGTCAAGCCCGTCCAGGATCGGATGATGCGCCAGGAACAGGGCCTCGCCGTCGACGGGGATCACGGCCTCGGCCGCGAACGCCTCGACCCCGGAGCCCCCCTCGGCGTCCATCACGCCTGAGTGACGAGGTAATAATCTTCGGGTGCCTTGATGGGTGATGAGTGATGGTTGATGGGTGACGCCGCCGGAATTTCGGGCGATATCCGGACCCGGGTCCTTCCTTGACCCATCACCCATCGATCATCACCCATCCCGGAGTTCGATCGGCTTCATCCCAGCCGGTCGCCGATCCAGCGGTCGATGTCGGCGATGACCCGGCCCCGGCCGGCCTCGTTCAAGGGTTCGTGCCTCATCTCGGGGTAGAATTCAAGGGTCTTATCGGGCGAGCCGAGCCGGTCGAAGAAGAGGCGGCCGGATTCGGGGTCGGTGACGTGGTCGGCCCCGCCGAGCAGGACCAGCGCCGGCAGGCGGACCTCGCCGGCGCGGGCCAGCGCGACGGGGCCGGCCGCGACCATCCCGAAGTACAGGCGCGGGCTGATCCGGCGGTGCCGGAGCGGGTCGCCCTGGAGGGTGGCCAGGATCTCGGGGTCGGTCGTCAGTTGCGCGGCGGACAGGCCGGCGTCGAGCGTGACCGAGGGGGCGACCCGGCGGAGGACCTCGCCGGCGGCCCGCTTCCAGGGGGGGACCTCGGCGGTCACCCGGAGCGACGGGTTGGAGAGGATCAGGCCGGCCAGCCCCGGGTCGCCCCCTCGGTGGAGGATCGACCCGATCGCCACCAGGCCCCCGTTGGAGTGGCCGAACAAAAAAGGACGCCGGCCCGGGCGGGCCTTCGTCGCCCAATCGATCGCGGCGGCCAGGTCGAGCGACAGGTCGGCATAGGTCCGGACGACCCCCCGCTTCCCGCCGCTCCGGCCGTGCCCCCGGTAGTCGAAGGCCAGGACGTCGAGGCCGAGCGACCCGACCAGGGCCTCGGCCAGCCCCCGATAACTGCCGCCGTGCTCGCCGAAGCCGTGCGAGACGACCAGGACCCCCCGGCCCCGGGGGCTCGCCCAGTGCCGGGCCATCAAGGCGACCCCATCGCCCGCCGCGAGCGAGATGTCCGCCTCGATCGGCGGGGAAGCCGTCGCGCCGAGGGGGGCCCGTGATTCGTCCATGTCAGGTCGGGTTCCGCCGGGTCCAGGTCCAGTGGCGATCCGACGTCATCGCGACGTCGGCCTCGTCGAGGCCGAGCGCCCGGACCGCGGCGCGGGCCTCGTCGATCGTGAGGGCGGCGTGGAGCGACTCGCGGAACATCGCCCGGGCGGCGGGCGGCTCGGCCCCGGCGTGGAGCCGGACCAGGGCGTCGAGGGTCGCCTCGTCGGCCGGCCTGGCCAGGTCGCGGATCATCAAGGTCCCGCCGGGGGCGACCAGGCGGGCCATCTCGGCCAGGGCGGGCGCCGGGTCGGGGATGTGGTGGACGATCGTGTTGGAGACGACCGCCTCGAACCGGCCGTCGGGGAACGGTAAACTCTTGGCGTCCCCCCGGGCGAACCGAATTCGGTCGGCCAGCTCGGCGTCGAGGACGTTGCGCCGGGCCAGCTCGATCATCGGCCCGGCCAGGTCGATCCCGAGGACCCGGAGCCGACGATCGGCCCGGCACAGGGCGATGGGCAAGCGGGCCGGCCCGGTCCCGACGTCGAGGACTTCGCCGCCCCGCCCCGGGCCGTGGGCGGCCAGGAAGTCGGCGACGAACCGGGCATTCACGGCCGAGAAGTCCATCGCGTCGTATTCGCGAGCCTCCTCGGGCTTGTCCATCACCTCGGCTTCGAGCACTCGGGCCAGCACTTCGGCAGGTCCTTCCTGGAACCAAAGGGAGGGTGGGCCGAGGGGAATCGAGGCCCACCCCGTTCGCTGACGAAACCCCGATGGGCCTCGTTCCCCGACCTTCGCGTCGACTCCCCGGATGGGGGTTTCACGCCTTGTCCAGCGTCGCCGCCGCCTTGCGGACGGCCGCGAGGCACTTCTCGATGTCGGGGATGGGGTTGCTCTCGCTCTCCTCGTATTCGAGGGCCACGCAGTACGAGTAATTGATCTTGGCGAGGGCCTTCATCAACTCGGCCAGCTTGAGGTCGCCTTCGCCGAGGATCGTGAACGTCGTGGCGTCCTTGACGTCCTTGAGGTGGACGCCGTAAGTCCGCTTGCCGAACACCTCGACGGCGCGGACGGGGTCTTCGTTGGAGCGGAGGAAGTGGCCCGTGTCGTTGCACACGCCGATCTTGTCGCTGTGGTCCTTGATCGCCCCGAAGATCTGGTCGATCTTCTGCCAGCGGGCCTTGGGGCCGTGCGGGTGGATGCCGATGGCGATCCCGTATTCCTCGGTCAGCTTGTCCAGGCTGTCGAAGGCGTCGGTCGTGGGGTCGGCCGACAGGTAGCCCACGCCCATCGCCTTGCCGAACTCGAAGATCTTGCGGTTGGCGTCGTGATCCTTCGTGAACGACGAGACGCCGAAGCCGATCACCTCGACGCCGGCGGCCGAGGCCATCGCCTTGTACTCCGACGCCTTGGCCGGGCTGATGTTGGTGTGGGCGCTGTACGACTCCCAGTAGTGGAGTCCCAGCTCCTTGGTCTTGGCCAGGGCCTCGGCGGTCTTGTAATGGCGGAGCGAGTAGCTCTGGAGGCCCAGCTTGAACGGGCCGTACTCGCCGGCCGGGGCGGCGACCCGGGCTCGGGCCGGCCGCCCGGCGAGGCCCAGGGTGGCGACGCCGGCGAGGCCGGCGGCCAGGACTTCGCGGCGGGAAAAGTTCCGGGTTCCGTCGCGATGCATCGGCGATCCTCCGCGTCAAGGCCAGGGCGTCGGGTGGGAGAGGGGCATCGCCCCGGGTCCGAGGCTACTCGAAGCCCCCGGGCCAATCCACCCCTTCGAGGGGAAAACCGAGCCCCCGGCCCGGATCGCCCCGGGGAGATCGGGCCGGGTTGGATCGGACCACCCGCGTCGGGGCGATCCGGTCACGCGGCGACCTTTCCCCGGCGACGCCGCGCAGATCCCCACGCGCCGGCCAGCCCGATCCCCAGCATCAGGACGCTCGCGGGCTCGGGGACGACGGCCGCGTCGAGCGCGAGGGCGACCGCGGCGTAGCCGGCCTGGTTCAGGTGGCCCCCCCGGGGCCGCTGTCGTTCGTCAGCTCGGGCACGTGCCCTGGGATAACCGAGTTGAAGTCCAGATACGTCGCGCCGAAGCCGGCGGCGAACTGCCGGAGGGTCTGGTCGCCGGAATCGATCGCGAACTGCCGGAGCGCGTACCCGGGGTCGTTCGGGGGTGATGTCATTGAAGAAGCCCGGCAGGAGGACGCGGGCCCCCGGCGCGTGGATCGCCAGCTCGGTCAAGACGGTCCGATAGTTCGAGGCGCTCTGTTGCATCGCCTGGGCGAACAAGGCCTGCTGCCGGGCCGTCGTGGCGTTCCGCCACGCGGCGCCGGAGAGGAGGTAGTCCAGGTCGTTGGTCCCAAAGTTCAGGGTCACCACGACGGAGTCGCCGGTCGAGCGGGCGGCGTCGAGCGGGGATCGCGATCTTGTCTCCAAATCTCTTTGGGTTCATCCTCGACCGGGGCCGGGGTCGAGAGTCCGGGCGGCCATTGGGTTCGTTCGGCGCCGGGGGTCGGCGGGCCGGACCAAATCGGCGGGGGAGGTTGTTGCCCCGGGGTGGGGCGCGATTTAGGATGCGAAGGGGGGGCGGGGCGACCAGGGCCCGGCCCACCCCGGACCCGTTTGGCTTCGTCCCGCGAAAGGAATGCCCCGTGCGACCACCGCTCCGTAGCCCCTTGATCGACCGCGCCGGGGCCGCCGGGTTCGCGTTCGCCCTGCTCCTCGTCGCGACGGCGGCGGGACAATCGCCCAGCCCGCTGGCCCGCTACGTCCCCAAGGACAACCTGACCCTCTACGTGGAATACAAGGGGCTCGACGCCCAGGCCGACGCCTGGCGGAAGACCGCCGCCTACAAGATCCTCAACGAGACCACCACCGGCGCGATGCTGGAAGACCTGTTCGTCCAGGTCGTCGGCAAGGTCCCCAACGCCCGGCTGTCGGGGCCCGAGGCGCTGGCGTTGCTCAAGCACGTCGCCCGCTCCGGGTTCGTCCTCGCCGTCGGCCGGGGGCCGGGCAAGGACAAGGCGGATTACACCGTCGTGGTCCTCCGCGACGCCTACAAGGTCAAGGAGATCCGCCCGATCGCCGTCCGGGTCATCCAGGGGATGAACCGGCCGGGCTCGAAGATGCAGGCGGCCGTCCGCGCCGGGCACCGGGTCGCCAGCGGGACCAACGTCCATGGCGACACCTTCACGTTCTGGGTCGAGGACTCCAAGAAGGACGACCTGGTCGTCGTCACCCCGTCGGCCGAGTCCCCCGACTTCATCCTGGAAACCCTCGACGGCAAGCGTCCCAGCGCCGTCGACCACCCGCTCCGGGTCGAGCTGGAGGCGCCCGAGAGCGGCTTCCTCCCGACGGGGCTGGGCTTCGTCGAGCCGAGCGTCCTCCGGCAGGTCCCGGCGGCCGACCTCCTCGGGCTCACCGACGTCAAGCGGCTCGACCACCGATGGGGCTTCCAGGACGACGCCCTGATGGGCATCACCCGGGTCTCGGCCCCGGCCCCCCGCAAGGGCGTGCTCGCGATGCTCGACGGCCCGAGCTTCGAGAAGGGCGCGCTGCCGCCCCTGCCGGACACCGTCACCGACTTCACGGTGACCTCGGTCGACCTCAAGGGGTCGCTCGACAAGCTCATCGCCGTGGCGAGGCCGTTCAAGCCCGACATCGAGGATCGGGTGAACAAGGTGGCCGACACGATCAAGGCCAAGACCAAGCTCCGGCTCCGCGAAGACATCCTGGGCCGGCTGGGCCCGAGGGCGGCCTGGTACGTCGCGCCGGCCAAGGCGAACGCGCCGGCGACTCTGGCGGCCCCCAACATGGTGAGCCTGATGCTGGCGACCGCCGGGATCGACCAGATCCCCCGGGCGGCCCTGGTCATGGACGTCGACGACCCGGCCGCGTTCGGCAAGGTGTTGGACGAGGTGATGGCCTACGCGAACCGCGAGATCAAGGCCCAGATGGCCCGGGCGGCCGGCGGCGGCGACGCCGCGGGGGGCGGCCGGCGCAACCGGCCGTCGGGCCCGACGTTCGAGTTCCGGCCGAGCCCGGGCGAGGTCAAGACCTTCACCCTGAACGTCCCCAACGAGATGGCGGGCCTGGTCCCGGCGTCGCTCCGGCCGACGATCCGGATCGTCGGCAAGTCCGTGGCCGTGGCCGTCAACCCGGAGGTCGCCCGGGCGGCCCTGGAAGTCAAGGGGGGCTGGAACCCGCCCGCGAACCTGGCCGCCGGCTTCGCGGGCTTGCCTTCGAAGTTGAAGTTCCTCAGCATCTCCGACCCCGGCCCCACCACGCCCGCGGTCCTGGCGAGCCTGCCGGCCAAGCTCCAGGCCGGCATCAACAACGCCATCATCCAGGCCAAGGGCCAGGGCCAACCCCCGATGGCCGGCAACGCGGCCCCGGCCCCGGCGGCTCCCCCGCCCTCGGCCCTCCCCCGCCCCGGGCTCGCCTCGGGGGGCTCCGGCGGCGGCGCGACCTCGTCGCCGTCCGCCCCCGGCGGCGGCCCGATGGGCGGCCCCGACGCGGCCAGGCCCGGCGAGGCGGCGGGGACGATCGTGCTCCAGGTCGACCCGGCGAAGCTCCCCTCGGCCGACGCGATCAAGAAGCTGCTCTTCCCGTCGATCCTGGCCGCCGAGGTCAACGACGACGGGCTCCGGATCATCACCCGCTCGGCCTTCCCCGCCCTCGGCGACCCCGGCAAGGCCAACGGCTTGATGCAGATGTACAAGGCCGCCGCCGCGCGAGCCCGGCTCGACGGCGGGGCGATGCCCGCTCCCCCCCCGACCGGCCCCGCCGGCGGCGGGTCGCAGCCCAAGCGGGGCACCAGCGAGCCTTGAGATCCCCCGGGCCGCCGCGACGGCCCCCCTCGAAGCATCCCCGGGCCCCTCGCCGCCGGCCTCCGCCGGCGAGGAGCCCCGCCTCTCGTCGGCGACGCGCCCTCGGAGGCCGAAGGCCCCCGGGCCGCCGGACCGCGACGGTCGTACCGTCCCCGCAACACCGATCGGAGATCCAGCCGATGGAATTCGTCCACGAGATCACCGCGTTCCTCGAGAACAAGCCCGGCCGACTGGCCAAGATCTGCTCGTCCCTGGCCCACGAGAAGGTCAACCTCCAGGCCCTCTGCGTCATGGAGACCGACGGCCCCAGCGTCCTCCGGTTCGTCACCCATGACGTCGAGGCGACCCGCAAGGTCCTGACGTCGCTCGGCACCGAGTTCGCCACCCGCGACGTCCTCGCCGTCGAGATGGAGAACCGACCCGGGGCCCTGGCCAAGATCCTGGAACATCTGGCCGAAGAACATATCAACGTCGATTCCGCCTACTCGGCGGCGTCCCCGGCCCCCGGCCGGTCGCTGGGGATCTTCCACACCTCGAACCCGAAGCGGGCCTTGCAGGTCCTGACCGACTCGACGGCCAACGGCCAGAACCACGCCCCGCGGCGGCGACCGCTGCACACGCGCTGAGGTGGCCGACCGGCTCCACGTGGTCCTGGTCGGGCCCGAGATCCCCGGCAACGTCGGCGCGATCGGCCGGTCGTGCGTGGCGGCCGGGGCGAGGCTCTGGATGGTCCGCCCGCTCGGCTTCCACGTGACCGATCGCCACATCCGCCGCGCCGGGCTCGACTACTGGCCCCACCTCGACTGGAAGGTCGTCGACCACCTCGACGAGGTGGTCGACGCCCTCGGCGCCGACCGGCTCTGGTCGTTCAGCACCCGGGCGAGCTTGCCCTACACCGCGGCCTCGTATCGACCCGGCGACGGCCTGGTCTTCGGCCCCGAGAGCCGAGGGCTCCCGGCCGACTGGCTCGACGCCCGCCCCGACCGCTGCGTCCGGATCCCGATCCGGCCCGAGGCCCGGAGCTTGAACCTGGGGAGCGCCGTGGCGGTCGGGTTGTTCGAGGCCCTCCGCCAGTCCGAGGCGGCCGGGCCCGTTCCCGGCGACGCCCCTTGACATCTCGGGCCGACAGCCCGCTCGTCGCCGGGGGGGCGGGTCGGGTATAAGGGCCGGGACGGACCGGCCCCATCTGGGGCCGGCGACACGCCCCGAGAGACCCTCGCCCATGTCGCGACGCTCCTTCCTGGCCTGGTCCTGGACGATGGTCATCCTCGCCCTCTGCTGGACCCCCCGGGTCCTGCTCCCGGTCCGGGAGTCGGGGCCCAGGCCGTTGGTGATCCCGCACCTCGACAAGGCCGTCCACTTCGGCATCTTCGCCGTCTTCGCCTTCCTCTGGATGCGGGTCGGGACCCGGCCCGACCGGACCGGGAGGGTCGCCGCGGCCGGCCTTTTGCTCGCCCTCGTCAGCGAGCTGGGCCAGTTGATGCCCTTCGTGGGCCGGGACGCCAGCCTCGCCGACGGCCTGGCCGACTCGATCGGCGTCGCCCTCGGGATCGTCGCCTATCGCCTGTCCCAACGCCGGGTCGGCGACCGTCCGGCCTGATCGCGGTCGATCGCGCCTCGGGATCGATCCCCGACGCCCGGGGCGGCGCCCCGGCGAGCCCGGGCCATCGGTTCAGAACTCCATCTTCTGGAACGCCTTGATCCCGATCCGGAGCGGCAAGACGGTGCCGACGGCCCCGACGACCAGGCTCGCGGCGATGGCGGCCGTGAGCCAGAAGCGGAACTCGGCCTCGGACAGCGGGACGCCGACGAAGTCGGGGTTGTCCTGGCCGGCGAAGTACAGGTGGCAGGGGACGGCCAAGGCGGTCACGATCGCGCAGATGAAGACCAGGCTGACCAGCAAGTTGAGCGTCCCCCCGAACCCGGCGGCGATCTTGGACGGGTCGTCTTCCTTGAGGTTGGGCAGCCGGGCCCCCAGGCCGACGCTGATCCCCGACAGGCCCAGGCAGAGGATCGCCACCATCCCCATGTGCAGGAAGATCATCGCCGGGCCCATCCGGAGCATCAGGTCGGAGAGGACCACGAGGATCTCGGTCGCCACCAGCGAGATCCCCGAGGAGAACGCGAACTTGCCCCAGAGGATCGACGCCCTCTGGAGCGGCAGGAGCCCCAGGACCCAGAAGTTCCGCCCTTCGAGCGACAACAGCGGGAAGATGAACCGGCTGGTGAAGGTCGACAGGATCAGGGCCGTGACCGACAGGTTCAGGAAGCTGATCAGGTTTCGCCAGTAAGCCTTCTGGACGTCGTAGGAGAGCCGGCGGATGTTGACGAAGTAGAAGGCCAGGAGGCCGAAGAAGATCAGGAACTGCGACCACTGCGCCGGGTCGCGGCGGAAGGTCCGCAAGTCCTTGAGGATCAAGAGCCGGATCGGGTTGGGCAGGAAGAAGAAGACCCGGTGGAACGCGGCGTCGAGGGCGTACCCGCCGTGGCGTCGGCGGGAGGTCCGGCCCCCCTGGACCCGTCCGTAGCCGATCCGGTACAGGTCGCGGGCCACCACCGCCGCGACCAGGTAGGCCAGGCCGGCGTGGGCGGCGACGACCCCGAGATAGAACAGCCCGCTCGCCCAGTCGCCCCGGACCGCCGCGACCAGCCCGACCGACACCCACCGGCTCGGCCAGAGCGGATGCCGGCTGAACTCGATCCGCCCGAGCAGTCCGTCGAGCCAGTCGGTCGAGAGCAGCTCGCCGGGCGTCCGCCAGACCTTCATCCCGAAGAAGAGGAGCCCCGCCACCAGGGCCGCCGCCCCGAGGCCCAGGACCGTCTTCTGACGCCGGGGCATCAGGGTCGCCACCAAGAGCGCCCCGACCGCGCCGAGGCTCCCGGGGATCAGGACGAACGCCAGGAAGAAGATGGGGAAGATCGCGTAGAAGGTCCAGCCGGCATCCTCGACGATCCCGAACGACACCATCAACGGGCTGCCCAGGAGCAGGAACGCCCAGCTCGAAAAGGCGATCGCCTCGAAGAACTTGTAGGCGAAGATCCGGTCCGGCGAGGCCGGCGTCGTGAGCAGGTACGCCGCCTCCCTCGACTGGAAGAGCCCGGTATACAGGATGATCCCGGTCGAGAAGAAGAGCATCACCAGCAGCGAGAGGAAGAACAGGCTGAAGATGTACTCGACGAACTCGCCGGCCAGGTTGGGGATGAAGGCCTTGAGGAACTGGAACCCGCCGAAGAACAGGAAGAACAGCCCGGCCCAGAAGATCGCCGAGCAGATCACGATCATCGCCAGCCGGAGCCTCGACCCGGCCAGGAGCGACCGGAGCCCGTTGGTGGCCAGTCGGTAGCGGAGCCCCCGGAACGCCCCCCGGAGCTGGTCGGGCCGGGTCAGGCGCGGCGGGATCGGGGCCGGGACCGGGGGGGTCGTCATCGCCGGGCTTCCCTCGCGTCGACCAACTGGGCCCCGTCGACCAGGGGGCGGTCGCCGCCGGTGAGCTTCAAGAACAGGTCTTCGAGCGGCCCGTGCATCTGGACCCGGTCGCGGAGCTCGGCCAGGGTCCCGTGGGCGAGCATCCGGCCGCGGTCGACGATCCCGATCGTGTCGGCCAGCTCCTCGGCGATCGTCAGCAGGTGGGTCGACATCAGGACCGCCACCCCCGAGCGGGCCTGGGCCAGGAACAGGTCCTTGACGATCCGGGCGCTCCGCGGGTCGAGCCCGACCAGGGGCTCGTCGACGATCAGGACCTTGGGGTCGTGGACCAGGGCCGAGGCGAAGACGACGCGCTGCTTCATCCCGTGCGAGTAGTTCTCGGACAGCTCGTCGACGAAGTCGCCCATCTCGAAGGTCTCGACCAGCTCGGCGATCCGCCGGGTCGCCGACCGGGGTTCGAGGCCGTACATCTCGACGACGAACCGGAGGAATTCGCGGCCGGTGAGCTTCTCGTAGAGATAGGGCTGGTCGGGGACGTAGGCGATGAGCTGGCGGGCCTCGGGGCTGGCCGCCGGGAAGCCGCCGACCCGGACCACGCCGGAGTCGGGCCGGAGGAGCCCGCAGACCATCTTGATGGTGGTCGTCTTGCCCGCCCCGTTGGGGCCGAGGAAGGCGAACAGCTCGCCCGCCCGGACGCTGAGGTCGAGGTGGTCGACGGCCTTCTTCGGGCCGAACGCCTTGGACACCCCTCGCAATTCGATCATGGAGCTTTGACCCCGGCCTGGCCCCGCCCGCCCTTGTCGGGGAGGCGCTCCAGGATCAGCTTGACGAAGGGGAACGGCACTTCCTGGCGGAGGACCAGGCCGTCCCGCCGGACCCAGGTCCGGGCCTTGATCGTGGACAGGTGCTGGACCACTTCGAGCGTGGTGACGAAACTCCCGTCCCACGAGATCAGGTGCTTGCCGGTCACCTCGGTCCGGACGGTCTCGACCCGCCCGGTCAGGGGGCTGACCACCCGGGTATCCCACCGCTGGCCGACCTGGAGCCCCGGCAGGCGGTCGATCGGCCCGATCCCGTTCTGGATCAGCCCGCGGGGCTCGTACGGGAACGTCTGGTTCCAGTTCATCAACTTGAACGGCCCCTGCGACCGGACCACGATCGACCGCCCCTCGACCCGCCCGACCAGGGTGAGGAGGGTCTCGCCGCCCGACTTGACCCCGGCCCGGAACTGGCGGAGGTTGCCCGACGGGTCGATCTCGCAGACATTATGCACGTCGATATGATCGTCCCGGCGGTTGTCGTCGGACTTGAAGGCGAGCCGCGTCCCCTTGAGCAGGCCGACCGAGTCGAAATACACGTCGCCGATCAGCTCGGTGCCGCCGTCCGGGGTCCGCCTCGATTCGGTGATGGCCCGGCCGACCGACCGGAGCCCCCGCGCCGAGCCGTCCTCGGCGACCGTCAGGTCCCACTGCGTCGGCCGCGCGTCCTCCTCGGCCACGGCCACCGCCCGGAGGTCGGGCGGGGGCGTGGTCCAGTAGTCCGGCAAGACGTCGCGGCGCAGGAGGGCCGCGGCGGCGTAGAGCCAAAACATCAGGATCGCGGCGCAAGCCGGGCGAGACGGCATGTCGAGGGATTCCCGTGGGGCTAGTATCCTCACTATACGAGGGCCGGTTGGACGAACAAGAGGGAGGGAGTCCGGCCCCGGCCCGGTTTGTTCGGGTTGACGAGGGCCGGGGGCCCCCGTATGCTCCGACCGGCGCCCTTCGTTTTCGCGGCGCGAGGCCCCCGCCTCGCCCCGACGATCCCCTCCCCCGGGCCCTCGGGAACCGGGTCGCCACCCGCCCTTTCGTCCCGAATGCCCTTGGAAGGCAGGCCGCCCGATGCGCAAGTCGGCCCTTCGGAAACGCTGGATCGTCCTGGGGGCGGTCGCCTCGCTCCTGCTCATCATCCCCGGGGCCTTGTGGCTCTCGCTGACCCACCAGCCCACCTTCTATCGGGCCCTGGTCGAGGTCCCCCGCGATCAGCGCGAGGCCAAGGCCCGGCGGTTCGTCGCCGGCAGCCTCCAGCTCCGCAACGACATCAGCAACGAGCGCGACTGGCAGGCCGTCTTCTCCGACCAGGAGGTCAACGCCTGGCTCGCCGAGGACCTGATCACCCACTTCGCCGACCAGATCCCGCCCGCGGTCCACCAGCCCCGGGTCGCCTTCGAGCCCGACCGGATCACCCTGGCCTTCCAGCTCGACCGCGGGCCGATCCGCTCGGTGATCTGGGTCGTCGCCCGGGCCCGGGTCCCCGAGGACAACGTCCTCGCCCTGACCCTGGAAAAGATCCGCGCCGGGGTGATCCCGATCTCCGCCGACCGGATCATCGGCCCGATCTCCTCCCAGGCCCGCGACCACGGCCTCGATGTCCGCTGGACCCGCGACCACGACCTGCCGACCGCCCTGATCCGGTTCCGACCCGACCAGGGGCGGTCCGACGTCGTCCTGGAACGGCTCAACATCCGCCAGGGGCAGATCCGCCTGTCCGGCCGCTCCGACCGGCTCCAAGGGGCGTTCGTGTCGCCCGTCCTGCCCGGCCGCCGGCTCCTTCAGCTCAATTTCCCGAGGCGGAACCGCCAGGTCGGCGGCCCCCCGTCGTCCACGCTCCGGAACTCGACCTCGCCGACCAGTTGATCGCCCCGGACCTCCAGGACGACCCGCCCCTCGCCCCACTCCCGGACCCGACAATAGCCCCGGTCCCATCGCCGGACCACCCCCCGGCCGCCCGAAACCTCGCCTTCATAGTCCAGGTAAGCCCGACGGTGCGGCGGGAGCGACCGCGCCGGCAGGTCGACTCCGGCCACGATCGGCGCGTCGATCGCCCAGGTCCGCAAGCTCGGGCCGTCCTCGACCAGAAAATCCCAGTGGACCCCCCGCCATCGGTGCTCCAGGACCACGAATCGACGGCCCGAGTCGTCCATCCCTTTCCCGCCCTCCCGGCCGGCGTCGCGATCCGACCGCCGGATCATCGCACCCGGCGGGGGCCGCCGCCAGGCCCGACTCGCCGGGCCGAGACCGGCCCCGGGGGTGCCCAATCGTCGGGACCGACCGGCCCCTCGCCCGCCGGGGCGGCGAGACCGAGGCCTGGCCTCCCCCGGCTCCGGTCCGTTAATCTGGGAAGGATCGGGCCCGAATCGGGCCGGGCGCGCCTCCGGGCCGAGTCTGGCCCCTCTGGAAAGGACAGGTCGCGGTGACTCCGAAAGAGGTCTTGGCCCAGATCCGCCAGAGCGAGGTGACCACGGTCGACCTGCGATTCATGGACTTCCCGGGCGTCTGGCAGCATTTCGCGATCCCCGGCGACGCCCTGACCGAGGAAACCTTCGAGGAAGGGATCGGCTTCGACGGCTCCAGCGTCGTCGGCTGGCGGGCGATCAACGAGGCCGACCTGCTGGTCGTCCCCCAGCCCGAGACCGCCCTGATCGACCCGTTCACGGCCCGGCCGACGCTGTCGATGATCTGCAACATCCAGGACCCCATCACCCAGCAGGACTACACCCGCGACCCCCGGAACATCGCCCGCAAGGCCGTCTCGTACATGAAGAGCACCGGCCTGGCCGACACCGTCCGGCTGGCGCCCGAGCTGGAATTCTTCGTCTTCGACCACGTCCGGTTCGACGGCAACGGCCACGAGGCTTATTACCACGTCGATTCGGCCGAGGGGGCCTGGAACCGGGGCAAGATGGATAGCTCGAACCTGGGCTACAAGGCGGGCTCGGGCCTGGGCTACTTCCCCTGCCCCCCCACCGACAGCCTGGCCGACCTCCGGACCGAGATGGCCCAGCGGATGGCCGAGTGCGGCATCCCCACCGCCGCCCACTACCACGAGGTCGCCACCGGCGGCCAGTCCGAGATCGACCTCATCCCCCAACCGCTGGTCGAGGGGGCCGACCAGGTGATGATGGCCCGGTACATCATCCGGAACGTCGCCGCCCGCCACGGCAAGACGGCCACCTTCATGCCCAAGCCGCTCCACGGCGACAACGGCTCGGGCATGCACACCCACTTCACCCTCTGGAAAGACAACCAGCCGCTCCTGGCCGGCAACGGCTACGCCGGGTTCAGCGACCTGGGCATGCACGCCATCGGCGGCCTCCTCAAGCACGCCCCGGCCCTCTGCGCGTTCGCCAACCCGACGACCAACAGCTACAAGCGGCTCGTCGACGGCTTCGAGGCCCCGACCAAGCTCTCGTACAGCCGGCGGAACCGGGCGGCGATCATCCGCATCCCGGTCCACAGCCCGAACCCCCGGAGCCGGCGGATCGAGTTCCGCGTCCCCGACAGCGCGGCCAATCCCTACCTCCTCTACTCCGCGATGCTCATGGCCGCCCTCGACGGGATTCAGTCGAAGACCCGCCCCGGCGACCCCCTCGACAAGGACGTCTACGACCTCCAGCCCGAGGAACTCGCCGACGTCCCCGCCACGCCCCGATCGCTCAATGCCTCGCTCGACGCCCTCCGCGCCGACCACGAATTCCTGCTCCGGGGCGACGTCTTCACCCCCGACATCATTGATACCTGGATCTGGTACAAGCGGTCCCACGAGATCGACGCCATCCGCGCCCGGCCGCACCCGCACGAGTTCACGCTCTATTACGACGTCTGATCTCAGGCCGAGGCCGCCGGCCCGATGGCGTCGGGTTCGGCCGTCGCCTTGACCTCGGGCCGGAGGGCCAGGAGGACCAGGGCGACGGCGCCGACGACGAGCATGTTGTCGGCGAAGTTGAAGATCGCGCAGTCGAACTGGATGGCGTCGACGTGGAAGTGGACGAAGTCGCGGACCTTGCCCAGGACCAGGCGGTCGTAGCAGTTGCCCAGGGCCCCGGCCATGATCAGGGCCAGGGCGGCGGTCAGGCGGCGGTCGGCGGCGGCCCCGAGCCGGAACAGCCAGATCACGATCCCGATCGCCGCCACGATCGACAGGATGGCGAAGATCAGGCTGCTGTGCGGGACGTCCCGCATGAACCCCCAGAGCGCCCCGGGGTTGTAGCTGGACTGGAGTTCGAGGATGTCGCGGATGATCGGCAGCGGTTCGCGCCGATGCGGCTCGCCAAGCTTCCGGAAGAAGTAAGCCTTGGTCGCCAGGTCGAACCCGGCGCCGGCCAAGGCGATGGTCCAGAACAGCGCGACCCGGCCGGCCGGGATCGGCCGCGACGTCCCTTCCGCGGCGAGTTCTGGCGTCATCCCCGGCTCTCCATCGCGCGGGCGCAGTTGATGCAATATTTGGCGTAGGGGATGGCCTGGAGCCTCGGCCGGGCGATCATCTCGCCGCACTCCTCGCACTTGCCGAAGTGGCCCGAGTCGATCCGGGCCAAGGCTTCGTGGACCTGCTCCAGGGTCCCCTGGTCGTTCTCGATCAGGCTCAAGGTGAATTCCTGGTCGTAGTTCTCGGTCCCGACGTCGGCCATGTGGAGCGGGGCATTCGACAGGTTGCCCGACGACTCCGGCTGGCCGCGCCCGAGGGCCTCGTCCGTCATCTGGTCGAGGTCGCCGCGGAGCCGCGCCCAGAGGCCGGTCAACGACTCACGGAACGACTCCAGGTCCTCGGGCTTCATCGCGCTGGCCATCTCGGTGCGACCCCTGGTGTGATGGCCGCGACCCCGGCGGGCCACGGCCTGGCTCGAATCCCGCCCGGCGAACCCCTCGGAGCGGCGAACCATCCAGCCTACACCGCCCGACCGCCCGACTTCCAGACCGATCCGCGCCGGATTCGGGCCGGGTGACGGCCGAAATGCCGTCGTGACGCCATGCCCGGCCGCATGTTGTTACCGATCTCGAAGGATTCTACAAGGTCCGAACCACGCGGAAGCCCATCCCGCTGCCCCGATTCGATGGGGCGTGCCCATTACGGACCGCCGACCGGCATAGATATCGAGGGTGATCGCCCCAGCTCCCACCGCGAGTCACGCGGGACATGGCTTCGATCGGGCCGAGAGGATCGGCCTCGGGGGAATGGGCATAATAATCCTTCTGGTACAGGTCCGAACACCATTCCCCGACGTTCCCATGGACATCAAACAGCCCGAAGGGATTCGGGCGGAAGCGGCCGACGGGTGCGGTGAAGACGAATTCATCAGTCGCGTTGATTGTCATCCAATCCGGGAACTTTTTCTTGGCGGACCCGTCCGCCACGTTGCCCTGCACCGCCAACCACTCCGGCTCGTCGCCGAACCAGTATCGGGAAGTCGTGCCGGCCCGGCAGGAATACTCCCACTCGGCTTCGGTGGGCAGCCGGTACGTTTGCCCCTCCTGTTTCCCGAGCCATTGGCAGAAGGCGACCGAGTCGTTCCAGGTCACGTTGACGACGGGATGATCGTCGTCCTGGGCGAACCCCGGCGACCGCCAGTTATAGTTATATCCTTGAGAGAACTTCGCCTCCTTCTCGTTCCAGCCAAATCCGCCTCGTTTATCCCTCTCGGCCTCGGTGCGGTATCTTTCCGATTCGGCGAACCGCCGGAATTGGCCGACCGTCACCTCGGTCGAGCCGAGGTAGAACGGCCGGGTGATCCGGACTTTGTGCTTTGGCTTCTCGTCGTCGGCGGCCTCCTTGTCCGACGCCTCCGAGCCCATCAGGAATTCCCCCGCCGGGATCAGGATCAGCTTCATCCCCAACAAGTTGGTCAGCGTCTTGCGCATCACCCCGGTCTCGGGAACCCGGTCTTTCGGGTCCGGCTTCATCCTCAACGAGTTGGTCGGCGTCTTGGAGTCTCCTACCGGACTGGCGGGGGTGAGGGATCGGCCGAGGGTGACGATCGCCACGGCGTTGGACTTGCCGACGAACTCGGGGTTCTGCTCGACGCCCAGCTTGGTCTCGACGAACCGGAACACCTGGCGGGTGGCGAAGCTGGTCAGCTCGCCGAGGTCGACCTTGCCGTCGGCGTCGCGGTCGGCCTCGCCTTCGAGGGCCTTGATGACGAAGTGGAAGAAGACGCCGTGCTGGAGGTCGGGATGCTCGAAGGCCCGCTCGCCGGTCGAGCAACTGAACAAGGCCGCCACTCCCCCGGGCGGCTTCTTGCGGAGGGGACGGCTCAGGCTGGGCACCTCGACCACCGGCCGGCCGGCGTCGCGGCCGATCTCGGTCATCGGGTTGTTCCGGCAGGCGTCGACCAGCAGGAGCTTGAAGCCGGCGTCGGACGCCTTGAGGGCATCGTAGACCGAGCCGAGGGCGATCATGGTGGACTTGTCATTCAATTGCGCGTCGGCCGGGCAGAAGTACGCCTCGTCCTCGGTCTGGAACTGGACGCCGTGCCCGGCCAAGGCGACGACCACGCTGTCCCCCTCGTCGAGGTGCCTGAGGATCAGGGCCAATTCCTTGCGGATCTTGGCCGCCACCGGCGCGTACCGGGGTTCTTCGGCCCCGCGCCGCTGGGTCATCACCTTGACGTTCTCGGGCCGATAGCCCGAGCGGATCAAGACCTTGGCCAGTTCCTCGACGTCGGACTCGGGATACCGCAAGGCCCGGAGGTCGGGCGTCTCGTACTGGCGGACGCCGACCAGCAGCGCGTACTTGTCGCCCTTCGGCCCGGCCGGCCCCTGGCCCGGAGCTTCGCCGCCGGTCATCCAGGCCGCCGTCACGATCAAAACGGCGCAAAGTTTACGCATCGACCCCCTCCTTTCCTGAAACTTGAGAACGCCACCGTCCCGACACGGGTACCCCTCGACCAGCGTAACCCGGCCGGGTGGACCATTCCATCGCGGAGAGACGACCGGCGAGCCTGGCGTTGAACTTTGTCGCGATCTGGTTATACTTTCAAAGGCTTCTGAAACTTCGCTCGGATTGTCCTGAGGGACGTGGGACGTTCCATGTCGGCCATCCTCCGCGTCGGCGCCGTGAGCTACTTGAACGCCAAGCCGCTTTACTACCGGCTGGCGGAGCGCGCCCCGGGCGTGGCCCTGTCGATGGACCTGCCCAGCCGGCTGGCGGCCCGATTGGGCTCGGGCGACCTCGACGTCGCGTTGATCCCGTCGGTCGAATACCTCCGGGGGGCGGCGTCGGGGTACGAGATCCTGCCCGGGTTCGCGATCGCGGCGCGGGGGGCGGTCCGGAGCGTCAAGCTGTTCAGCCGGGTCCCGTTCGACCGGATCGAGCGGTTGGCGCTGGACGAGGGGTCGCGGACGAGCCGGGCGTTGACCCGGGTCTGGCTCGACGCCCGGCATGGGGTCCGGCCATCGAGATTGGAAACGCTGCCGATGGGCGTTTCTCCCCTGGAAAGCACGGCCGACGCGGTCTTGGTGATCGGCGACCGGGCGATGACGGTGCCCGACACCCCGTTCCACGCGGTGGTCGACCTCGGCGAAGCTTGGAACGCCCTGACCGGCCTGCCCTTCGTGTTCGCCCTCTGGGTCGCCCGGCCGGGGCTCGACCTCGGCGACCTGCCGGCGATCCTGGCCCGGTGCCGGGCCGACGGCCTGGCCCACGCCGTCGACCTGGCCGCGACCCACGGGCCGGCGCTGGGGCTCGACCTGGCGACTTGCCTGGAATATCTGACCCGCGTCCTGTCTTATGACCTGGGCGAGCCGGAAACCGCGGGCCTCCGCGAGTTCGCCCGGATGGCCGCCGCGCTGGGCCTCGCCCCCGAAGGAGCCGACCTTGTCTTCCACCGTCGCCGCGATCTTGCAACGCACCGTTGAGGGCCGACGGTTGACGGCCGACGAGGGCGTCGAACTGCTCCGCTCCGCCGACCTCCTGTCCCTCGGCCGGGCCGCCGACGCCGTCTGCAAGCGGCTCCACCCCGAGCCGTACCGGACGTACAACATCGACCGCAACATCAATTACACCAACGTCTGCGCGGCCGTCTGTGACTTCTGCGCCTTCTATCGGAAGGTCGGCGACTCCGAGGCCTACGTCCTCGATCGCCCGGTCCTGCTCGACAAGATCCGCGAGACCGTCGCCCTCGGCGGCGACCAGATCCTGATGCAAGGCGGGCTCCACCCCGAGTTGCCGTTCGACTGGTACCTCGACTTGCTCCGCGACATCAAGGCCCACTTTCCCCGGGTCAACGTCCACGGGTTCAGCCCGCCCGAGATCTACTTCTTCGCCAAGAAGTTCAAGATGCCGCTCCGCGAGGTCCTGTCCCGGCTCAAGGAGGCCGGCCTGGGGAGCCTGCCCGGCGGCGGCGGCGAGATCCTGGTCGACCGGGTCCGCAAGGAGATCACCCGGGGCAAGGTGCTCACCGACGGCTGGCTCGACGTCCATCGGGCCTGGCACGAGCTGGGCGGGGCCTCGACGGCCACGATGATGTACGGCCACGTCGAGACCCTGGAGGAGCGGATCGAGCACATGGACCGTGTCCGCCAGCTCCAGGACGAGACCGGCGGCCTGACCGCCTTCATCTCCTGGACGTTCCAGCCCGAGCACACCGAGATGGCCCACGTCCCCGCCGTCGGGGCGTTCGAGTACCTCCGGACCCAGGCCGTGTCGCGGCTCTACCTCGACAACGTGCCCAACATCCAGTCGTCCTGGGTGACCCAGGGGGCCAAGATCGGCCAGCTCGCCCTCTACTTCGGCGCCAACGACATGGGCAGCCTGATGATCGAGGAAAACGTCGTCTCCGCCGCCGGGACCGCCCACCACCTGACCCTCGACCAGATCAAACGAGCCATCCGCGAATCCGGCTACATCCCCCGCCAGCGAAACGTCTTCTACGAGTACATCGACGCCGAGCCCACGACCGCCGACCTGGCGTTGTCGCTGAGTTAAGGTGCCGGGTTCGCGCCCTGTTCCTCGGTTTCTTCCTCGAAGAGGGATGTTAACGGCAGGCGGAAGCCGGGGATGATCGCGCCGCCGTCGAGTTCGTCGTCTCGGGTCAGGACGCGGATCTGCGTGAATGATTCGTAAACGTGGATGATTTCCAGATTGGGGTGGACGAGCCAGACGCCCCGGACCCCGACCTGGAAATAACGGTGGACCTTCTCGATCACTTCCCACGCCTCGTCATTCTTGCTAATGACCTCGACGGCAAGGTCGGGCACGATCTCCCAGGGTTGAGTCTTGGGAGCCCGGCGCCCCTTGGGCCACTTTTCGTAAGAGATGTAGGCGAGGTCGGGGCGATACTGGGTCTTCGCATCGATCCGGAACAGGACTTCGATGATCCCCCGACCCAGGCCGGCCTTCTTGACAAAAGGGCCGAGGTGTTCGAAGAGGATGGAAGCGACCTCGACCGGATACGACCCCATCGGCGGCATCTCCACGACCTGTCCATCGATGACTTCATAAAGGGGCTCGTCTGTGAAGGACGGGCTCGGCTCGATATCGAGTTCGGGCCGTGAACCGGTAGCCATCAAAATTCCTCCCACGCTCGGACGATCTTCAACCCGGAGCTAGATTACCAACAGGCCGGGACGGGGTCGATTCCGACCGCCGGGCTTGCACCGGAGGTTGGGCGGGCCCATGATGGGAAGCTCGGCCCGGGCCGGCCGGAACCGCCGTCCTCCGTCACCCTTGCGTCGAGTCGCCGCGTGATCCACGTCGAGCACCTGTCGAAGTCGTTCCGGGACTATCGCCGGGGTTGGTTCCCGGCCGTGGTCGACGTCGGCTTCGACTGCCAGCCGGGGTCGATCTTCGGCCTGCTCGGGCCCAACGGGGCGGGCAAGACGACGACCCTCCGGATCTTGAGCACCGTGCTCAAGCCGACCGGCGGCCGGGCGACCGTGGCCGGGTTCGACGTGGTCGAGCAGCCCGAGGCGGTCCGGGCCCACATCGGCTACATGTCGGCCAGCACCGGCATCTACGACCGGATGACGGCCTGGGAGCTGGTCCAGTATTTCGGGCGGCTCTATGGGATGGAGCCGGGGCGGCTCCGCGAGCGGATGGAAACCATCTTCGGCTGGCTCCAGATGGACGACTTCCGCGACGTCCTCGGCTCGAAGATGTCGACCGGGATGAAGCAGAAGGTGTCGATCGCCCGGACCGTCGTGCATGACCCGCCGGTCCTGATCTTCGACGAGCCGACCTCGGGCCTGGATGTGTTGGTCGCCCGCGTGGTCCTCCAGAAGATCGCCGAACTGCGCGACCTGGGCAAGACCATCATTTTCTCGACCCACGCCATGCACGAGGTCGAGAAGCTTTGCTCGCGGGTGGCAATCATCCACAAGGGGGCGGTCCAGGTGGAAGGGGAGCCGGCCGGGCTCCTCGACCGCTACGACCAGCCCGACCTGGAAGAGCTGTTCTTCTTCCTGGTGGACCGGGCCAACAACCCGGCGGCCGAGCCGGCGCGAGGTTTCGACTGATGGGACGAGGGGTCCGCTGGGGTATCGTCTGGACGATCTTCCGCCGCGAGGTCCGCGACCAGCTCCGCGACCGCCGGACGCTGTTCATGGTGTTCGTCCTCCCGCTCCTGCTCTACCCGATCATGGGGATCGGCGTGATCCAGCTTTCGGCGGCGTTCGAGCAAAAGCCCCGGCGGGTCGTGGTGGTCGGGGCCGAGCACTTGCCGCCCGCGCCTCCGCTCCTGAACCGGGCGAAGGACGGTTTCGACCCCTCGCTGTTCGGCCGCCCCAAGGACGCCGAGCGGCTGGTGGTGATCTTGGAGAAGGCGGAAACCCCCTGGCTCCGGCCGGGAGCGGTCCGCGAGGGGATTCGCGGGGGCCTGGCCGACGCCGTGGTGACGATCCCGCCCGACATCGCCCGCCAGATCGCCGCCGTCGGCTCGGCCCCGTTGCCGATCCTCTACGACAGCACCGACGAGCCGAGCCAGGTGACCTACCTCCGGGTCCGCGAGGTCCTCGAACGCTGGCGCGACCAGATCGTCCAGGCCCGGCTGGCCCGCGACCAGAAGCCGCCGGGTTACACCGAGCCGGTCGAGGTCGCCGCCGAGGACGTGGCGCCCGCCGGGGAGGCCGGCGGGAGCATGTGGGCCCGGTTGTTCCCGTTCCTCCTGGTCCTGATGGCCCTGACCGGGGCGTTCTACCCGGCCGTCGACCTGTGCGCCGGGGAGAAAGAGCGGGGGACGATGGAAACCCTGCTCATCAGCCCGGCGAGCCGGACCGAGATCGTCCTGGGCAAGTTCTTCACGGTGATGATGGCCAGCATCATGACCGCCCTGCTCAACCTGGTGAGCATGGGCCTCACCGGGGTCCAGCTCGCCGCGCAGGTCGCCAACCTCGGGCCCAAGGCCGGCGGCAAGATGACGGCGATCCTGGCGCCGCCGCATCCCTCGTCATACTTCTGGATGATGCTGCTGCTCATCCCCCTGGCCGGCTTCTTCAGCGCCCTTTGCGTGGCCCTGGCGACCCTGGCCCGGAGCATGAAGGAGGGGCAATATTACATGACGCCCATGTACCTGGTCAGCCTGCCCCTGATCCTGGTGACGCTGGCCCCCGAGATCACGCTCGACCTGTTCTACAGCCTGGTGCCGATCACCGGGCCGTCGCTCCTCCTGAAGGCCCTGATCTTGGGCGAATACGGGACCGCCCGCAAGTTCTTCCTGCCGGTGATCCTGCCGACGCTGGTCTATGCCTGGATCGCGCTCCGATGGGCCGTCGACCTGTTCAAGCGCGAGGACGTGGTCTTTCGCGAGGCCGAGGTGTTCGACCTCCGGCTCTGGCTCCGCCACCTGGTCCGCGACAAGGAGCCCCGGCCCGGCGGCGGGGCGGCGATCTTCGGGTTCGCCTTGATGCTCAGCCTGGCCTGGTTCTCGATGCAATCGCTGGCGACGAGGACTTCGCCGCTCCAGGGGATGATGATCGGGCACTTGCTGTTCATCCTCGGGCCGCCGGCGGCCCTGGCCTGCCTGCTCACGTCCGACCCGATGGGGACGCTCCGGCTCCGGCCCCCCCGAGGGCGGGACGTCGCCCTCGCCGTCGGCCTGGCCCTGGGCCTGAACCCGATGGTCCGCGAACTGGCGTTCCACGTCGGGCGGCTGTTCCCGGCCTCGCAGGCGATCCAGGGGCAGCTCGCCGAGATGGCCAAGCATGTCCCCAACCTGGGCGTGGCCCTGCTCGTCTTCGCCCTCGTGCCGGCGATCACCGAGGAACTCGCCTTCCGCGGGTTCATCCTGTCCGGCCTGGAGCGGACGTATCCCGCCCGGTCGGCGATCGTCCTGTCGGCCCTGCTGTTCGGCTTCCTTCACGTCCTGCTCAGCCTGTTCCAGCAGCTTTTCGGGGCGACGCTGTTGGGGCTGGTCCTGGGCCTCCTGGCGGTCAAGACCCGGAGCCTCTGGCCCGGCGTGGCGTTCCACTTCGTCAACAACGCGCTCGGGGTCCTGACCCTCGAAGCGGCGACCCACCCGACCCTGGCGACGGCGTCGGCCTGGCTGTTCCGCGACCGGGCCGAGGGCCTGTACCGCTGGCCCGTCGTGCTCGGGACCGCGGCGGTCGCCCTGGCCTTGCTGGTCGCGCTCGGGCAGAAGGGATCGGCGGCCGGCAAGCCCGAAGCCGACCCGCTCTCGGACCGGGGCTTGTCGTGAGGACGCCGATGCGGACCCTGGCGGCCCGCTACGTCTTCCCGGGCGAGGGGCCGCCGATCGCCGGGGGCCGGGTCTCGATCGCCGACGGGACCATCGTCCGCGTCGGCGGGGCGGACGACGCCCACCCGGTCGACCTCGACCTGGGCAACGCGGCGATCACGCCCGGCTTCGTCAACGCCCACACCCACCTCGAACTCGGCCCGATCGCCCCGAGCGTCGCCGACGGCCCCGAGGACGAGATCGACTGGCTCCGCCGGGTCGTCGCCGGTCGGAGGCAGGCCGAGCCTGGCGCGGGGCGGGCGGCGGCCGCGCGGAACCTGGCGGCGAGCGTCCGGCTCGGGACCACCGCGATCGCCGACACGACCACGGCCGGGCAGAGCTGGGACGCCGTCGCCGCCGCGCCGGTCCGGGGGCTCGTCTTCGCGGAGATCCTCGGCCTGAACCGGCTCCGGGGGCTCCAGACCAGCCAGGACGCCTTCGACTGGCTCGCCACCGTCGCCACCGACGACCCGGCGGCCAGGACCCGGCCCGGCCTGAGCCCGCACGCCCCGTACAGCACGGCCGAGTGGCTCTACCACCGGGCGGCGGCGGCCCGGCTCCCGCTCTCGACCCATCTGGCCGAGATGCCCGAGGAGATCGAACTCCTCAGGACCGGCGGCGGCCGGCTCCGCCGGTTCCTCGAAGACCTCGGCGCCTGGGATGACGACTGGGAGCCGATCGGGCCCCGCCCCTCCGATTACCTCCGCCGCGGCGACCTCCGCGACGCCGACTGGATCGTCGCCCACGGGACCTACCTCGACCCCGCCGACTTCTGGCAGCTCCGCCCCGACGCCGCGCCCGCCGGCCAGCGGGTCGCCGTCGCCTATTGCCCGAGGACCCACGCCCGGTTCGGCCACGCCCCCCACCCCTACCGGGACATGCTCGACCGCGGGGTCGTCGTCTGCCTCGGGACCGACAGCCTCGCCTCGGCGCCGACCTTGGGCCTCCTCGACGAGGTCCGCTTCCTCCACCGCCGCGACCCCTCCGCCAGCGGCGAGCTTCTGCTTACGATGGCCACCCTGTTCGGGGCCTGGGCCCTCCGCCTCGAAACCGTGACCGGCAGCCTCAAGCCCGGCAAGTCCGCCGACCTCGCCATCATCGCCCTGCCCGACCGCGACGACCCCGACCCCTACCGCCTCCTCCTCGAATCCGACGGGCCCGTGATCGGGACCGTCTTCCGGGGCGAGTTCGTCCACGGTTCGACCTGAATCTTTGCCACACGTACATATGGAGGGTGGGCCGAGTGAAGCGAGGCCCACCATCGAGCGACGACCAAGCCCGGTGTGCCCGGAAGATCAGCGGTCGGCGACGATCCGGTCGAAGGCGTGGAGCAAGTCTTCGCGATCGGAGTAGGGGCCGGGCGAGTAGGCCCGGGAGCGGAGGCCGAGCTGGGTCAGCTCGGATACGTTCCAGTCCTGGCGGTTGGTCTGGTCCCAGAAGGCGACGACGTCGGCGAGGTCGAAGTCGGGGCGGGCTAGCTCGTCGGGGTGGACGTGGACGTCGCAGACGATCTCGGTCCGGTCGCACGCGAGCGGCCGGAGGAGGTGGGTCAGCATGTAGTCGGGGTGGAGGCTGAGGAGCAGGTTGGGCAGGATCGCGTGGAAATAGACCCGGGACCGCTCCTCGACCGGCAGGCCGGGTAGCACGGCTCGGGGCGACTTGCCGCCGAGGGCGAGGGTCTCGACCCCCGGGCGGAGGTCCATCCGGCCGCCGAGGACGGTGGCGGTGGCCGGCTCGTTCTCGCCGCTCAGGTAGTGCGACAGGCCCTGCAAGGCCGGGTGGATGATCGGGCAATGGAGGCATTCCGAGTAGTTCTGGAAGATCAACTTCCAGTTCGCCCGGACGTCATACTCGATCCGGTGGGCGCGGCGGAGGTCGCCCATCCCCCAGGGGCGGAACCGGGCGACGAGGTCGCCGAGCTGGTCGGCCAGGGGGGCGGGGGACTCGGCCAGGTTGACGAACACGTGGCCGTCCCAGGCTTCGAGAGCGACCCCCTTGAGCGGGTAATCCGCCTTGCGAAACCGGGAGCCCTCGTCCATGTGCGGCGCCGCGACCAGCCGGCCTTCGAGGTCGTAGGCCCAGGCGTGGTATGGGCAGCGAATCCGGCGGCCGACGCAGGATTCGGGTTCCACCAGGAGCCGGGTCCCCCGGTGGCGGCAGACGTTATAGAAGGCGCGGAGGGTCCCGTCGTCGCCGCGGGCCAGGATCAGGCTCTCATCGGCGACGTCGCGGAGGACGGCGTCGCCGGGATTGGGGGCGTCCGATTCGCGGCCGACGCAGGCCCACATCCCGGCGAAGAACCGCTCGCGCTCGGCCAGGAAGTGGCCGGGGTCGACGTAGTACCGGGCGGGGAGGGTTCGGGCGTCGGGCGGCAACTCGTCCCTCGGCTTGGCTGGCATCGCCGGGTCTCCTCCCCAGGCCGGTGGGGTCGATCAGTCCTCGCCCTCGATCCCGATGGCCTCGACCGGGCATTCTTCCAAAGCCGCCAGGCACGACGCTTCCTCGGCCGGGTCGGTCGGCTGGCGGGCGACGAAGCTATAACCCTCGTCGTCCTGCCGGCGGAAGTTCGCCGGCGCCGTCTCACGGCACAGGTCGCAGTCGATGCAGGTCGCATCGACATAGTACCGGCCGCCCACGTTCTCGGGCACCTTCTGGTCGATCTCGGCCATCTTCAATCGTGGGTCGTGGGTCGTGGGTCGTGGGTCGTGGGGAGACG
>JAABUQ010001937.1_pt1 | contig 42560 bp, 44 predicted proteins | sample 5560001 | NCBI WGS metagenome assembly JAABUQ01 (sample SAMN10711888, study PRJNA513371) | rock metagenome | isolation source: Antarctica rocks | place: Antarctica: Victoria Land, Finger Mt nord | collected 2015-12-18
CCCAAACGCGTCGCGCTCGCGGCCGTCATGCGCAAACTCCTGATCCTCGCGTACGGCGTTCTCAAGAGCAACCAACCCTTCAACCCGGCCTACGCACATGCTTGACAATCATCACGGTATCTAGCGCGGAGCGCCGCTTACCGGGGCGTCACGAGCCACAGCGAGCCGTTGCCCCAGCCCGCAACCGCGGTTTTACGTGCCGCGGCGAGGGCACCGCGGAATTGCGATACGGCGAGCGCGTCGTCGCGTGAATCGTAGACGCGGCGGCCGCTGAGCTGTTGCTCGCGCGACAGCCGTTCGCGTAGATCGTCGCTCGGCGAGAAGAGATAGACGGGCGTGCCGCCGCGCCGGTCGATGCGCGGCGGTTGCTGGCCGATGAAGCCCTGCAGCCGCATCTCGCCGTCGACGAGAAATGCAAGTGAGAGGATCGGCGCGTAATCGTTTTGCACGACGACGAGCGCGTGCGGCGTGCGATCGAGCACTGCGGCCATGGCGGGCAAGGGCCGGTTGCCACTATTTTCCCACCACGACGATGCCCGCGAATTGACGACGTCGGCACCGGCGCCGAGTGCGACGAACGCGGCAAATGCCGCGAGCCAGCCGCGCCACGCGCGTATGCTGCGCGCCTCTTCGAGCGCATTGCCCAGCGCGTAGGCAACGGCGAATTCGAGCCCGAGCCAGGTCGAAGTCAGGTAGCGCGCGATCGTCGAGAAACGCGCATGAAACGCGAGATCTTGCGCGACGATCAGTACCGTCGTCGTTGCGGTCAACGTCAGGATGAAAAGCGCGATGCGGGGCGTCGCGTCGCGGGCCGTGCACGCGACGGCGTAGAGCGCGAAGAGTACGACCGCGAGCGCGACCGGTGCGAAACGTATGTCCAGGTAGGTGAGGTCGAAGAACGTCGCGCTCGTGAAAAAGGCCCACTTGGAAACGACGAACGCAAAGGGATAGGAGCTCTGCGCCCAATCTAAATCGGACGCCATCGTCGCGCGGTGCGTGTATACGATGACAAACCACGGCACGGCGAGCAGCACGCCGGCAGCCGCGGCTAGCGTGAAGCGCCGCGCGAGCGGCGTCAACCGGACGCGTTCCAGGAGCGCGACATAGGCGACCTGGGCGATGACGACGTACGCGAACAGCAAGTACGTGTAGAGTCCGATCGCGATGGCGAGCGCGTAGAGCGTCCACGCACGTGGCGAAGCGCCTATGCGCAGCGCGCGCAGAAGCGCGAGACTCGCGGCTAAGATCACGACGGTCAAGAGCCCGTATTCGCGTGTTTGATAACTATAGAGCACCTGGAACGGTGAGACTGCGAGCAGCGCCGTCATGAGCAAGGCGCTCGGGCGGGATTCGAAGAGTTCGCGCGCGCAAAAAAATCCCAGCGGCAATGCGAGCAGGCTCAAAAGCACCGGGAACGCGCGCATGCGCGCGGGATCCGAGCCGACCGCGCGCATCCACTGAGCTTGCATCACGTAGAAGAGCGGCGGATGTTGTGGATCCTCGACCGCAAGCGAGGTGACCGTCGCGGCAGCGCCGCGGTCAGGCGCCGGGCGCATCAGGCGCTGGACGTCGGCGAAACTGTGCGTTCGGCCGTCGAAGACCGCGTAGACATCGGCCAAGAGATAGCCTGCGGTACGAACCGACGTTATCGCTTCGTCTTGATAGTAGATCTTGTGTGTGACGTTGCTGAAACGCGCCCAAATCCCGATGGCAAGGGCAACGACGGTTAGGGTCACGATTGCGGTCGTGCGAATGCGCGGATGGACGCCACCCGATGCCGTATCGATCACGCCCGCGACGTTCGAACGCTCGCCTGTTCTTTCCCGGGACGCTTTAGGGGGCGACGCGGTCCGGGAGACGAAGAGAACGCGACGGCGCGGGGACCCCGCGTTGTTTTTGTACTGGCAAGCCGCTCGGGCGGGCGCCGCCCCAGGGGAGATTCGTGAACGACAAAGAGCTCGTGCTCACACAAGAAGGTCTCCAGAAGCTCGAAGAAGAGCTCGAAGAACTCAAGACCGTGCATCGCCGCGACGTCAGCGAGCGCATTCGCACGGCCAAAGAGTTCGGCGATATCTCCGAAAATGCCGAATATGAAGACGCCAAGCAAGAGCAGGCGTTCGTTGAAGGCCGCATCATCAAAGTCGAGCAGATGATTCGCAACGCGCGCATCATCGATGCGTCTGAGTACGATCAGAGCGAAGTGCATCTCGGCGCGTCGGTAAAGGTGAAAGAGACCAAGACCGGCTCCGCGCACGAATTTACCCTCGTTGGTTCGGCGGAAGCCGATCCGACCAATCAGCGCCTTTCCAACGAGTCGCCGCTGGGGATGGCCTTGCTCGGGAAGAAGAAGGGCGATACCGTCGAGGTCAGCACGCCGCGCGGCGTCGCATCGTATAAGATCGAATCGATCGGTTCCACGAAGAAGAAGGCCACAAAGAAAGCGTCGTGATGGGCGACCTTCCGATCGTATCGGCCGCGGAGGACGCGAGCGATCTCGGACGGCGCGAAGCGGAACTCCAAGCGGCGAGGCGCGGCAACCTCGCCGCTTTACGCGAGCGCGGTGTCGATCCGTTTCTCGCGACCCGCTACGATGTCTCCGCGCACGCGGCGGAGCTCGCGCGGCGCTTCACGTCGCTCCAGCCCGAAGACGCGGCTTCCGCCGAACGCTTCGCGCTCGCGGGCCGGCTGCTCGCGCTGCGCAAGCAGGGCAAGAAAGTCTTCTTCGCCGATCTTTGGGATCGCAGCGGCAAGCTGCAGCTGTACGTACGTCAAGATGCCGTCGGTGAAGCGCCCTTCGAGCGCTTCGATCAGCTCGATATCGGCGACATCATCGGCGCGTGCGGCACGCTCTTTCGCAGTAAGAGCGGCGAGTTGACGTTACGCGTCGAGTCCTTCGACGTGTTGACCAAAGCGCTGGTGCCGCTCCCCGATAAGCATCATGGGCTGCAGGATGTCGAGAAACGCTACCGGCAGCGCTACGTCGATCTCATCATCAACGAAGACGTGCGGCGCATTTTCTTGATGCGCTCGAAGATCGTCGCCGAGATGCGCCGCTTCTGCGACGCGCGCGGCTTCATCGAGTGCGAGACGCCGACCATGCTGCACGTCGCCGGCGGGGCCGCCGCGCGGCCCTTTCGGACGCATCACAACGCCCTGGACCTGCAACTGGATCTGCGCATCGCAACGGAGCTCAATCTCAAGCGCCTCATCGTCGGCGGGCTGGAACGCGTCTATGAAATCGGCCGCATCTTCCGCAATGAAGGCATCGATACGACCCACAATCCCGAATTCACAATGCTCGAATTATACGCGGCGTACTGGTCCGTGCACGAGATGATGGACTTCAATGAAGAGCTGTTCGCGCATCTCGTGCAGGCAGTTCACGGTACGACTGAGATTACGTTTGGCGGCCAGGTGATCTCGTTTGCGCGGCCATTCCGTCGCATCGGCTACTTTGCAGCGATGAAGGAGTGGGGCGGCCTCGAACGCGCCGCCTTGCTCGAAGCCGCGGGCGCGCAAGACGTGCTGCGCGCGATGGGTCTGCCGGCGTCGCAGACGCACGGTCAGGCGCTGGACAAGATTTTCGAACGCGTCGTCGAGCCGAAGCTGATCGACCCGACATTCGTCTACGATTATCCGGTGCTGATCTCGCCCCTCGCCAAACGCAAGGCGGGCGACGCGGAGATCGCCGATCGGTACGAACTCTTCGGCGCGAATTTCGAGCTTGCGAACGCCTTTACCGAACTCAACGATCCCGACGATCAGCGCGCGCGCTTCGAAGCGCAAATCCTCGAACGTAGCAAGGGCGACGACGAAGTCCCGCCGCCAGATTGGGATTTCGTCTCCGCCCTCGAGTATGGTATGCCGCCGACGGCCGGGATCGGGATCGGCGTCGACCGCATCGTGATGCTTCTGACGAACAATCAGTCCATTCGGGAAGTGATTTTGTTCCCGCTCCAGCGCCCGCCGGCGCACTCTTTGGTGGCCGGTATGCACGAATAGCCGCCGCTGCGGGTCAAGAAATTCGCGGCAACGCGGACGGTATCTCAACCTCCGCGAGCGAAATGAGCGGGAGTGCGAAACAGCCCAGGCGCCCGGTGGCGCTGCCGATTCACTACACTCCGCCGCACATGATGGGAGTTGTCATGGACTTAACCTCTTCGTATCCGCGCAGCGCCAAAGACACGATCGCGGGCGTCGCCATGATCGCCCGCACGACGGATAAGGCGAAAGCGAAAGCACGCGGAAACATCGGCGATTATCATTACAATTGTCCGATGGATGCCAACGTCTTTTCATTTCTGGGCATCGACCACGAGAAGTTTCTACAGGTTGTGGCGGACGCTAAAGACGACGGTGAGATCGAAGCATTCGTGAACGGGTATGCGTCGAAAAAAAAGCCCGCGGAGATCGCTGCGTGGAATGCAGGCTTTCTTCAAGCCGTTCCGGCTCCCGGAAGCGACTCTGAGAAATATTTTCTCGACTTACGCTCGCAGCTCGCTCCCGATCGCACGGACATTCGGGCTTGGCCCGATCTGCTCGATCTCGACGAGAAGCGCGCTGTTCCGCGCAAGACCGCCGTATAAGCGATGCGACGTATCGCGTCGTCATCGAGTATGACGGCACGAACTTTTGCGGCTTCCAATACCAACCGGCGCTACGGACGATCGCAGGTGAGATCGAAACTGCGCTTTCGCGTCTGTTCGATATGCCGATCAAGGTCACGGTCGCCGGCCGGACGGATTCGGGCGTGCACGCGAGCGGTCAAGTCATCTCCTTCGTGGCGCATGACCGGTTCCCAATCGATCGCCTTTCGATCGCGCTCAATACGCTGTTCCCGGGCGATCTTTCGGCGCGCGATGCTGCGCGCGTCGACGACCGCTTTTCCGCGCGGCTCTCGGCACTCGAACGGCGCTATCGCTATGTCGTGCTCAATCGCCGCGATCCGTCGGCTCTGCTTCGGCGTTTCGCCCACCACGAGCACCGCGAGCTCGATGTCGCACGCATGCGGGCGGGGGCGCGACATTTGCACGGCGAGCACGATTTCGTAAGCTTCTGCGGCGTGCTGCCCGATCGCGGCGGAACCGTGCGAACGATCAACGCACTCGATATCGAGCGGGATGGCGAACGAATCACGCTTTCGATCCGCGGTAAGGGTTTTCTGCATCGCATGGTGCGCATCATCATGGGCACGCTGCTCGACGTCGGTGCCGGTCGCAGCGAGACGGAGGACGTCGCGGAGATGCTCGCTGCGTGCGATCGCCGCGTCGCTGGGCCGACGGCGCCTGCGGCAGGGCTCACGCTCTTCGACGTGATCTACCCGGGTTATTCGTCGCTCAGTCGTCGTAGCGATTGACCAGGATCTTGATCTGTCTATTTTTCGAACTGCGTAAGAACGTGATGTTGACATGCTGACGGCCGAACGCGAATGTGAACACGTAATCGAACGATTCGGCCCCGTCGCCGGCTTCGCGCACGAAGCGTTCGAAGCGGCCCATGAAATCTTGCACGGCGGTACACGGCGCGACATCGCGAAAAAAGTTGCGCCCGAGGACCCGGTCTTTGGCCAGCCGGGCGAGCCGCGATTCGTGACTGTTGTACTGTTCGATGTTCCCGTCATGATCGACGGAGATCAGTCCGAACGGTAACTCGTCGACCTCTCGTTCCGAGAGCTCGAAAAGATGCTGGGGGTCGATCATGCGTTGGGCGTTGCTTACCTCCACAGGGGAGGTTCCCTGTTGAGCCCGGCAAGCTCGCTGCGGGGACTGGGCTCCGACGAGATCGAGCGTCTTTCAGCGGAGGGCCGCGTCGAAACCGTCGTTCGCCGCGGTGTCGTTCCGCTCGACGGGCCGGCCGTCGTGATCGTCATAGGCGGCTTCTTTCGCATATTTCGAAATGCAGCATTCGTGCGCGATGTCACGCTCGGTTTGGCGACGCGCGGCGACGTACTCGCGCCCGGCGTGGCATTTGGCGATCGTCCCGCCGAGACGGGCGCCGAGGCGCTTTGCGAGGGTCACGTCCTGCTCATCGGGCCCGACGCGTGGAACCGCTGCGCCGCGCTCGAACCCGAGTTGAATCTGAAGATGGCAGCCTCGATCGGCCGCCGCATCACGCGGCTACAGAAAAAGCTCGAAGAATTCAGCCGCGGCGGCGTCGAGGGACGCATCGCCTCGGCGATTCTCGACCTCGCAGGCGATTACGGCATTCCGGTCGCCGGCGGCATCAAGCTCGAGATTCCGCTCTCACAGGAGGACCTTGCCCGGCTCGCCGGGACCACGCGTGAAACGTGTTCGTCGACGGTTGCGGATTTCGGGCGGCGCGGCTTCGTGCGCGGCGGGCGTTTACGCGGCATGGTCGTCGTCGATCGGGCCGGGCTGGCGGCGATCGCACGTTTCGATTGACACGCGTCCTCGCGTTCCGGTAAGATTCGGGGGTTGTCCCGGCCGATCTCGGCCCCTATTTTCATCGTTCCCCTTCGTAAAGGCCCTCGCATGCGCACCTATCAACAGAAAACGGCGGAGACCCAGCACGACTGGTACGTGGTCGACGCGACCGGCCAGCGCCTTGGTTTGCTTGCCGTGCGCATTGCCAAGGCGTTGTCCGGGAAGCACAAACCGACCTGGACTCCGCACATCGACGACGGCGATCACGTCGTGGTGATCAACGCTGGAAAGATCGAGCTCGGCGGCAACAAGTGGAGCCAGAAGGTCTACCATCGTCACAGCGGCTTTCCGGGCGGCCTGCGCACCGAGACGGCACAAGACGTGCGGACCAAATATCCCGAGCGCCTCGTCGAGCGCGCCGTGCGCGGCATGTTGCCGACCAATCGCATGCGCGACGTGCAGTTGCGCCGGCTCAAAGTCTATGCCGGCGCGGAGCACGCGCACGCCCCGCAGCAGCCGAAGGAGCTCATCTAATCCGTGGAATCCACTGAAGCCTTTGGCGGCACCGGTCGCCGTAAGCGCGCTGTCGCCCGCGTCAAGCTTACGCTCGGCCAAGGTGTCATCACGATCAATAAGCGTCCCGTCGACGAATACTTTCCGCGCCCGACGCTGCTGATGATCGTGCGCCAGGCGCTCGAGGTGACGCAGACGACGGCGCGTTTCGACGTCAGCGTTAAAACCGAAGGCGGCGGCGTCGCCGGACAAGCCGGAGCCGTGCGGCACGGCATCGCCCGCGCGCTCGTGGACATGGACGAATCGCTGCGCGAGTCGCTGCGCAAGAACGGTCTCCTTACGCGCGATCCACGCGAGAAAGAATCGAAGAAGTACGGTCGCAAACGTGCCCGTAAACGGTTCCAGTTTTCGAAGCGCTGAGCTGCAATTTCGAAGGAAGCGAGAGGCCGGCGCGTGCAGCGCCGGCCTCTTTTACAAACCGCGACGGCGCTCGAGTTCGGACATGACGTCGGCGGTGGCACGGTCGCGCACGTTGACCGACGAAGTGAGGTCCGCCACCGCGCCGAGACGGTCGGCCTCGCTGTGATTTTGGCTCAGTTTCCATTTGCCGATCAAGCGCGTCACGGCAATCTCGATGCCGACGATTCCGCGTAACTGGGCCGCGACGTACGGTTCGGGAGCGTCGCTCACCGCCCAGCGCTGGGCCCGTCCGCGTTCGTGGACGTTCGTGAGACGTGAAACGAGCTCGTGCAGGCGCTGCGGATCGTCGTACGTGCGGCCGGTGCCGTACGCGTGCACGACGACGTAATTCCAGGTCGGCACGACCTTGCCGTTCGCGCGCTTCGTTTCATAGACCGTCGGCGAGATATAAGCGTTGGGCCCGCTGAAGATCGCAAGTACTTCCGTGCCGCTTTGGATCTCACGCCATTGCGGGTTGGCGCGTGCGACGTGGCCGTGCAAGGTTCTCGCTCCTCCGGCACGCGTGGCGTCGCCATCAACGTAAAGGAGAGGCACGTGGTTCGCCATCAAGCCGCCGGGACCGCAGCTGACGAGCGTGGCGAACGGATGGTCCTGCATGGCGGCTCGCACGAGTTCGGGATCGGCGACGGCGAAGTGCGGCGGGACGTACACGGTGAGCGTTGCTTCGCGCGCCTATCGCTCGTCGCCCGCGCTGGGAGCCGATGCCGCGTCGAAAAAAATGCCGTAGGCCGTAACGAGATCTTCACGCCCTTTGATACGCGTGGCGAGACGTTGCATCGGGTGTGAGACCGTGCCCGCCGCAGCGATCGTCGCTTCGTCACAGTAAATCGCGCCAGCGGGGGCCGCGGTTTGCAGGCCGCTTGCAAGGTTAACCGCATCGCCGATCACCGTATAATCCATTCGCTCAGCGCTGCCGAAGTGCCCCGCGACGACATCGCCTGTGGCAAGGCCGACGGAAATCTTCAACGGGTAGTCGAGCTTCGGTCGCAGTCGCGCGACGACTTCGTGCAAGCGGATTGCAGCCGCGACCGCCCGCCCGGCATCGTCGCTACGCACGCGCGGTGTGCCGAATACCGCCATCAAACCGTCTCCGTAAAACTTGTCGAGCATTCCGTCATACTCGAACACGATCTTGACGGCTTCATCGAAATAAGAATTGAGAATTTCGACGACGCGTTCCGCCGGCAAGCGAGCCGCAAGCGACGTAAACCCGCGAATATCGGCAAAACACATCGTCGCGCGTTTGCGCTCGCCTCCGAGCCGAAACGAATTCGGATCGTCCATTAGGGACTTAACGATATGCGGAGCGAGATAACGCGAGAACGACGCCTCCACGCGCGTCGATTTCTCCGCCTGCGCCTCGTGTGCGACTTCGAGACGCCGCTGTTTGGTCACATCCGTGACGACCATCGCCACGCCTTTGCCTTCGGGACTCTCGAGCGGCGAGAGTCGTATCTCGAGCGTCAGCCGTGTGCCGTCACTGCGCGTCGCTTCGACCTCTGCCCGTAAGTGGACGCCGCCGCTCTGGAAAAACGTTTCGAGCAGTCCCGGAAATTCGGGGATCACGACGGCAAGCGCGGAGGCGTCTTTGCGATGCATCGTTTCGCTCGGCATGCCGAACGTGCTCTCGGCAGCGCGATTGAACGTCGTGATTTCGCGTGTTGGCGAGAGCGTGATGACGCCGTTTGCGATCGCTTCGAGGATGCGTGTTTGGAACTGCTGCTGCGCTGCGATTCCCGCGAGACGCTCCGCGAGCGTGTTCAGCGCGGCGTTTGCATGCGCGTCGCCGGCGAGGGCCGGGTTCTTGCGTAACGCCGCGAGCGCGTCGCCCGCGACCCGTTGCTCTCGCCCGCCGTTTTTCATGTCGGCGGTCATACACGGATGCTGGTGAAAGCGGCACGACGGCGGAGCGCGAGCGGATGAGTCAGCCGCTCGTCATCGTTAGCATGCGAGAGCGGCAGGGAGGCGGCGGGCATGAGGAGGCGGCGTGCAACATGCATCGGGTATCACTTCCGTGTTCGGCGCGGCCAGCCACAACGTTAACCTCGCGGTAACCGGCGGTTCACGAGCCGGTCATCGCGTAGCTTTAGATTGTCCGCAATGGACGTACTCCCGGATCTCCTGACCCACGCCGCGCTCGACGCCCGGGAGCGGCTCGCCGGCCTCTCCCGCCGGACCGCCGTCGCGAATGCCACGCCGGGATCGCCAACGGCTGCCGGGACGATGGCGGCCGCGGCGCGCGAAGCAATCTTCGCCGATGCCTTGCTGGCTGCGATGCACGCCCGCCTCGAAGCGCTCAAAATCGTCGCCAAATGAGAGCGCTCCACAAGGCCAAGGCGAAGCCTCGCCTTTAGCGCCGCGAGCGCAACTTGGCTATTCCCTCGGAGCACTTCGCATCCGAGGCGCCCGCTTGACGCATCTGCTTTGCCCGGCGAACGCGAGTACGGCGGACAGCCGCCGTGCCGCGGCGTGCGAAATGCCACCTTGACGCCATCGCGAGACGTTCATAACGCGGCATCTTCGCGCTCATGCGTCGTCGCTAGCATCGACGCATGAGTGAGTTCGATATCTTACGTTCCGCGGCGGCCGGCATGGCGCGCAGCGCTCGGCCCTCGATCTCGCGGCGCGGAACGTCGCGGCCGCCGAAGCGACGCAAAACGGTGAAGGTTTTGCACGTCTGGTTCCGCGCTTTGCCTTCGCGCCGCCGCCGGATGCCGCCGCCGGCGGTCCCGACGCATACGAGCCGCCCGAGGCCGACGGCGATTCCGCCGCTGCGGACGAAGCGTTGCCGGTGCGGTATCTCGGTCCGAGCCCGCAGCGAGGGGCCGACGTCGACGCCGTGACGGAGATGGTCTCGGTCCTCGGCGCACAGCGTGCGTATGAAGCCAACGCCTCGGTGTTCGATCTCGGGAAACGGCTGGCGGAACGGACGCTCGACATCGGACGGCTCTCATGACCGTCGCGCCGCTCGCTCCGGCCACTGAGCTCGACCTTCCGAAGGCCGCTAGCTTGGCGCCTGCCGCCGCGCCTGCTACGGCGGGCGCCGCTTTTTCGGGCGCCTTGAGCGAGGCCTTCGCCGATGCAGGCGCGCGCCTGGGACGCGCCGATCAAGCCGAACGCGCCTTCGCCGCCGGTCGTGGCGGGCTGGCGGAGATGGTCTTGGAACGGGCGCAAGCCGACATCGCGCTTTCGATCGCAAGCGCGGCGGCGAGCCGCACGGCGCAATCGCTCACGACCATCCTCGGCATGCAGATCTAAACCATGGCTGCCGTACGCGCTCGTTGGAATGCGTGGCCGCCGCGGGTGCGCATCGCGGTGGTCATCGCCGCGCTGCTCGTCGCTGCGGCGATCGGCTTCGTCAGTCTCGCGCAGCGCGACGGTCGCGTCGCGCTCTTTGCGGTGCCGCTACGTTCCGAGCAGGTCAGCGAGGTGGTCGAACGGCTCGCGGGATGGAACGTCCCCTTCATCGCCGTGGCCGACAACGTCCACGTCGACGCGCATCGCCGCAACGATATACTCCTAAAATTATCGCTAGCCGGCGTCCCGCACGTTCATCTGGCCTCGTCGGCGGAGGCACTGGCGAAGGCGGGACCCTTGACGCCGCAGTCGGTCCTGGATGCGCAGCAGCGCGACGGTCTCGCCGGCGATCTTGCGAGCGGTTTGCGGGGACTCGCGGGCGTCGCCGATGCGCAGGTCATCATCGCGCCCGCCCGCGAGGGCGCGTTTGCCGACGAGACGTCGCACGAGGCGACGGCGTCGGTTCGTCTCGCGCTCAAAGCGGCTACGACATTGGATCGCGAGGCTCTCGAGGGCGTGCGGCAGTTCGTCGCCGCCGGTGTCCCCGGGCTCGACCCCAAACGCGTCGCGATTCTCGATGACCGCGGCCTCGCGTTGGGCGATCGTTCCGCGTCGGGCAACGATGAAGCCCAAGGCTTTCGCGAGTCGCTGCAATCGGCACTCGATGTGGCGCTCGGTGCCGGGGCGACGATCGTGCGCGTCCGCGTCAGCTACGATCCGCGCGTTCGCGAGGTGCACGATGTCGTGCGTAAACCGCTCGGCAGCCGGCCCATCGCGACGACGAGCGCGGATGAACGCTTCAAGAGCACAAGCAAGACCTATGCGAAGAACACGACGTCGGTCGACCGCGGCAGCGAAACACAAGACGAGCGCATCGAGACACCCGGCGGTCGCATGGAGCGGATCTCCGTCGCGGTCGCAGTCGATCAAGCGCGCCGGCTCGATCTTGCGAAGATCCGTTCGCTCGCAGCGGCGACTCTGGGTCTCGTGCCCGCTCACGGCGATTCAGTCTCCGTGGAAGCGATCGCGTTTCCACGCTCGACGGCAGTGGTTACGTCGAATCCGCTCGCGACCGAGCTCGGCTTCGCCGCGACCTTGGCGCCGTCGCTCGTTATCGCGGCGGCGATCCTTTTGGGCATTCGCATCGGCGCGGCGCCGGTCACGCGGATATGCGAAGCGATCGTCCAGCGTCTTGCGATCGTGCGCACCACACAAGCCGTCGTGACCTTTGCGCCGTCGCACGTGCGCGGTGCGTTGGCGAACGAGCCGCCGCACACGGCCGCCGCGATCATCAGCGCGCTGCCCGCGGCGACGGCGACCGCGGTCCTCGATATGTATCCGCCGGAAGAACGCGCGGCGATCGTGCGCCGCATGTCACGCGCCGCCGCGCCGGTCGTTCCCGATTACGAGACGGTGCTGCGCCGTGGATGAGCGATTTCTGCCGCTCGCGACCTACATTCGGGCCGCGCGGACGAGCGCGGCCGCTGCGGCGGCGGGCACCGATGTCCCGGCCGTCACGCCGCCCGCCGCAGCCCCATTGCCCAGCGTCGTCCCGCACGTCGTCGATTTCGCGCATGCCGATATCGTGCACGATCTGACGATGATGCGTCTTGCGGCAGGCGAGGCTTTCGAGGGCGCGATGAGGCGGCTCATAGCGGATCTCGCGCACGAAGTCTTGGGGCGCGAACTCGCGCTCGCGCCGGCCGATATCGAAGCGCTCGTCGCTCGTGCGCTTGCGGCATGGACACAGCACGAACCCGTCGCACTCGTCGTCGGCCCCGCGGATCGCGATCGCGTCCGCGCACCGCTGCCCGTTCGCACCGATGCGACGCTCGCGGCGGGCGATCTCATCGTGTACGTGCGCGACGGCGCGTTCGAATCGTCATTTGGATTTCGACTCGAGGGCGCGATCGAACGCGCTGCACGCGGTGCCGCGTGATCGCGCGCGCCGTCGGATGCGTCGTGCGAACGTTCGGCGACACGGTCCTTGCCGCGTTGCCGGATGCGCGCATCGGCGACGGCGTATGCATCGGTCGCACGGACGGCACCATGCTCTGCGGCGAAGTGGCTTCGGTCGAACGCGCGCGCGTCGCGATCGCGCCGTTTGGTGCATTGACCGGCGTCGCGGTTGGCGATCGCGTCGTCATCGATGCGCGGGCGCTCGTCGTCCCGGTCGGCATTCACGCCCTTGGCCGCGCCTTCGACGCAGCCGGAAGGCCGATCGACGGCAACGAGTCCCCCGCGGGCGCGACGGCGACGGTCGATCGCGCGAATGCGCCCGCACCCCGCGAGCGCGAACCCGTGCGCGACATCTTTTGGACCGGCATCCGCGCGATCGACGGTTTGCTCGCAATCGGACGTGGCGCACGCATCGGTCTTTTCGGCGCGCCGGGTGCGGGCAAGACGACATTGCTCGAGACGATCGCTGCCGGAGCGCGTGGCGATGCGGTCGTGATCGCGCTCGTCGGCGAACGGGGCCGCGAAGCGCAGGCGTGGCTCGGGCGCTGCGAACCGCGCACGACGATCGTGTGCGCGACGAGCGATCGCAGTGCGGCCGAGCGCGTGCGCGCCGCCGATGTCGCCATGACGCAAGCGGAGTTCTTGCGCGACCGGGGCGCGCACGTGGTGCTGATCGTCGATAGTCTCGCGCGCTATACGGGAGCCTTGCGCGAGCAACGGGTCGCACTGGGTGAACCCGTCGGCCGGGGCGGATATCCGCCGACGGTGTGGGCCGAACTGGCACGCTATCTCGAGCGCGCCGGCAATGGCGCGCGCGGCTCGATAACGATGCTTGCGACGGTCCTCTCCGACGGCGCCGACGATCGCGAGCCGCTCTCGGATGCGGCGCGCTCGCTCCTGGACGGCCACATCGTCCTCGCGAGTGCCCTCGCCCGCGCGCAGCACTTCCCGGCGATCGATGTCGTTGCGAGCACGAGCCGTACGATGGCGAACGTCGTGTCGGCGGAGCATGCGCGCGACGCAGCCGCCGTTCGCACCGCGTTAGCCCGCTTGGCCGAGACCAGTGAGGCCCGGGCGTTGGGGCTTGCAAATCACGCGGATGCCGCACTCGCGGCCGCCGTCGAAGCGCAAGCGGCGCTGACGGCGTTCTTGCGCCAGAGCGGCAGCGCTGACTCCCATGCGACTCTGCGCGGTTTGCGTTCGGTTGCCGCGCTCGTCGAGCGGCGCCCATGAGCATTGCTGCCGATCTGCTCGCCGTCCAAAGCCGCATCGCTGAAATCAGTGGTGCCGCGCGAGCCGCGACGCTCTCCGCTGCGCCGCCCGTGCCGCCGCGGCCGCCGGCAAGCGGACCGCAGGCCGGCGAACCGCAGGCATTCGGTCCGCTCGTCGCCGGCGCGTACGAGGCGCTCGCCCGGCGCGGTGCTCGCGCTGCGGGCGTCGATCCGGCGCTCGTCGGTGCCGTCATGGAGGCGGAGTCGGGCTTCGATCCCAAGGCGACGTCGGCTAGCGGGGCGGCGGGACTCATGCAACTCATGCCCGCCACGGCGCAGTCGCTTGGCGTCACGGACCCGTACGACCCCGTGCAGAACATACATGGAGGTGCGGCGTATCTCCATCAGCTTCTCGAACGCTTCCATGCATCCGTGCCGCTTGCCGTCGCCGCGTATAACGCCGGTCCCGGTGCGGTCGAACGTTATGGCGGCATCCCGCCGTACGCGGAAACGCGCGCCTATGTCGATCGGGTCATGGCTGCGTATCGCACGCGCGGCGGTCTGTAGTTTCGCCGCTCTCACGGTCGCCGGAGAAGTCGGCTTCACGGCGTCGAACGCGCGCGCCGACACACCGGATATACGCGTTATTCTCAACCGCTATCAACGCGCAGTCGGGGTTCGGAGCGTTGCCGACGTTGCGCGCATGCAAACCGTCGGAACGATTGCCGGCGCTAGTCTCGAGGGGGCATTCCACACGTGGATCGATCGCGATCGCGCGCGGACGGACCAAAATCTCGGGCCGCGCTCGGAGCGCACGCTGCGCGTCGGCGAGCGCATATGGTACGCCGATGCCGATGGCGACGTGCGCGAGTTCACGGGCATTCTCGCGCGACGCGAACGCACGGAAGGCTTCATCGACTCGGGTGAGTTCGCGAAGTTTCCCGACCGTTGCGTCTTGCGCGGCGCAACGATCGTCACGGGGCACGCGGCCGACGCTATCGACGTCGCGGCACCCGCGGGCGAGACCGAAACGCTCTATCTCGACGTTGTTTCCGGTTTACCGCTGCGCTTGGCCTACGACGATGACGACGGGCGCACGACGATCGACTTTTCGGATTGGCGTGACGTGGGCGGCCATCGGTATCCGTTTCGCAGCGTCACCTCCAACGGCGATCGGGCCTATGATACGACGCAACTGACGACGGCGGTCGATGTTGCCTCGCCGATCGCTCCCGCAATTTTCGCGCCGCTGGTTTCACGCCGGATCGACATGGGCTCGCCCGAGTCGCTGCCGCTGGAAACGTACGAAGGGCACCTGTACGCTCCGGTCCGCATCGGCACGCATCACTACCAATTTTTGCTCGATACGGGCGCGCAAAACATCCTCATCGATACACGTGTCGCGCGCGAACTCGGGCTCCGTGTCAGCGGCGCGCTCGAAGCGAGCGGCGCCGCGCGCACCGGCGGCTTGCAATTAGCCAAGGTCGACGATATTGCCGTCGGCGGCGGACATCTTCGCGATATCGTCGCGACCACGATCGATCTCGGTGCGTCGACCGCCGGTGCGTTCCGCATCGACGGTATTCTCGGCTACCCGTTCTTCGCGTCGGCGACGGTGCGCATCGATCCGGAAAACAGGACGATGACCTTTGGGCCGCCGGGATCGTTTTCACCCGCGGGCGAGCGCATCGCCGTCGAGCTCGACCGCGCATTTCCCGAAGCACGCGTACGGCTCAATGGGACCATCGAAGCGCCGTTCATCGTCGATACCGGTAACGCCGCCGAAGTGCTGCTCTATAAACCGTTCGTCGATCGCCATCCCGGAATCGTGCCTTTCACGTTGACGAGCCGGCACAGTTACGGCATCGGCGGAGCAACTGTTTCCTATCGCAGCACGCTCGCACAAATCGAGTTTGGCGGCATACCGATCTATCACGCCGAGACCGATGTCATGCAAGCCACCAAAGGCGCTTTCGCCGACCGATTCGATGCCGGTAACGTCGGCCTCGGCATCCTCAAAAACTTCACGATGACCTTCGACCTCGTGAACGCCGCACTGTATCTGGAACGCGCTGCAGCCTTCGACGACGGGCGCACGCGCACATAGTTCGTTCACATTTCGGTTATGCGCGCGTCGCGGCGCGCTCGTACCGTATTCGCATGGACGATACCTCGCCGAAGCTCACCGTCATCGCGACGCGCATGCCTTATATCGACCGCCGCTCGCTTTCGGAGGCGTGGTTTTCCGCGCTCCATCTCGCGTCGGACGGCCCGCCGATCGCCGCGGCGCGCGAGCGCCGCAATGCACCCGTCGACGCATCAACCTCGCGCCGCACGACGGCCGGATCGCAAACAGAAGCTCCGACAACGCGAACGGCGCAGCAATCGCCGCGCGCGCGCACGTCCGACGCGCGGTCGCGGGCCGAGATCGCGACGCGGCGCACGTACGACGCCCGCGTCGCCGCCGCCGCCCGCGCGAGCTACGAGCGTGCGCGTAGCTATCCGCCGTTTCGCACCGCATTGACGCTCGATGCGAACGGTGAACGCGTTCAATTGCTTTTGCGCCGCGAAGGCGCGGTCTTACACGTCGTCGCGCTGTGCCGGCCCGAGATCGCCGAGACCGTGCGTCGCGCGCTCGGCTGCGCCGACGCGCACGTACGCTTGCGCGGTGAGGCGATCCGCTCGTCGGTCGAAATCGTGCATCCGAGCGCGGTGACGGCGTGATCGATCCGGCCATCTCCGCCGGCTTGGGACGGATCGCCGAACGCGAACGCGACGTGCTTCACGCGTTCGACCCGGGCTTCGTACCCGAGCGCGACGACGTCGCGCGTACGCCGCAGGTCGTACCGAACGCCGATCCGCTCGGCGTCGTCGTTCCGCAAGGCGCGTATGTCGTGACGCCCGATGCGGCGGGCCGCCTGACGTATTCGCGTGACGGTGCGTTCACGTTCGACGGTGGCGAGCTTCGCGCACGCGACGGACGCCCCGTTCTCGGGTTCGCTGTCGGGAATCGGACGAAACTCGTGCCGCTGCGCGCCGATCCCTATGATGTCGCCCTCGGTCGCGTCGCACATGCGCGCGTCGAAGCCGATGGCACGTTCGGATACGAACGCACGTCGGTCGATCCACGCACGGGCGACCGTCGCGCCGAACGCGTCGCCGTCGGTCGCGTCGCCCTCGGCCGTTTCCCCGCCGGCAGTCAGCCCGAACGTCTCGACGGCAGTCACGTCGCTCCGCCGCCGGGAGCTCGGCCGCAAATCGGCGTTCCCGGCGACGGCGGCTTCGCGCCGTTCGCAACGTTCGCGCGCGATCTCGGCCGCGTCAATGCCATCGCGGGGCTCGATAAGCTGCGCGAGGCGTACGTGGCCTTCGAAGCGTTGCGCGCGGCCAATCATACGCGCGGCGCCGTCGAGAAAACGACCATGGACCTCGTCAAGTGATTGCGACACTGCGCTTCGACCGGCCGGCCGTGCTCGACGACGGTCGCGTTATCCGGCGGCCATCATTCGTCCCGCACTCGACCTTGCCGATCTCCGCCGCGTGTCTCGTTGCGAACGGCGTACGTGAAACGCTTTCTCGTCTGCTTGCAAGCGATCTCGACGTCGACCTGATCGAGCCCGCGATGCCGCTGGGCGCCGAGCGGCGTACGCTCTTGGACGGTGCAACGATTCTGCGCGTTCGCGGCCGTCTCTGCGACGGCTTCGTTATCGTCCGGCCGCTCGATCTGCGGCGCATCGTCGCGCTCGCATTCGGCGAGAGCGAACGTCCCGAAGCCGATGCGCTCTCGGAGATCGAGCGAGCGACGGTCGAACGCGTCGTAACGGCGCTGGTTCCCTTGTGCAATGTTCTCTGCGGCACGCTGGGACCAGTCTCTCGCGAAACGGGCGAACGCGCCGCATGCGATCTCGTCACCTATTTCGAAGTGCGCACGACGGGCTCGGCGCATGTCGCGATCGGCTTCGCGCTGACGCATGATCCGGTCGAAGAAGTGACCGCGCGTTTAACGCTCGACGACTTAAGCGATATCGAGATCGAAGGTTCGGTCGAACTGGGTACGGGTGCCCTCGGCGTACCGGCTTTCTCGCGACTCGCGGCGGGGGCGACGCTCGTCCTCGAGACGGCGCTCGCCGCCCCCGGGACGCTGCGTTTCGGCGACGTCGCTTTCGCGCGCGGCACGTGCGGGGTCAGCGAAGGGCGCTGCGCCATCAACCTCGATCTCCGTCTCGCAGCGCGGCCGGAGCCGGCCGATGAACGATAGCCGCAATCTCGACCTGCTGATGAACGTCTCGCTCGGCGTGAGCGCGGAACTGGGCCGCTGCACGATGCGCGTCAGCGATGTTTTGAAGCTTGGCAAGGGTTCGATCGTCGAGCTCGACCGGCTCGCGGGGAGTCCGGTCGACGTGTTGGTGAACAACCGGCTCGTCGCACGCGGCGAGGTCGTGGCGGTCGACGATCGCTTCGGCGTCTGCGTTACCGAAGTCGTCGCGCGCAAGGGTCCGCGGGCGTAAGAGGTGGAGCAACTGCTCTCGCTCTCGCAGCACGGCTCGCGTCCCGGCTTACCGCTCGATGTGCTCGCGAGTCTCACGCTGATCGGCATTGCGCCGTTCGTCCTTGTGATGACGACCTCGTTCGTTCGCATCGTCGTCGTTTTGTCGCTGGTTCGTTCGGCGATCGGCGCGTCGTCGCTGCCGCCCAATGCCGTGTTGACCGGGCTCGCGCTTATTTTGACGTTCGCGATCATGACGCCGACGCTCGAGCGCGTCTCACACGATGCGCTCGGTCCCTATAGTCGTGGCGCGATCTCGCAAGCGACGATGATGGGGCGGGCTTTCACGCCGCTACGCGCGTTCATGATGCGCCAGACGCATGCCAAGGATTTGGCGATGTTCGCCCACATGGCGCACGTGTCGGGCCTGCGGCCGAGCGACGCTCCGCCCGCGGTTCTCGTACCGGCCTTCGTCGTCGGCGAATTGCGCAGTGCCTTCGCAATCGGCTTCGCACTCTACTTGCCCTTCGTCGCGATCGATTTGGCCGTCGCATCGATCCTCATGGGCCTGGGCATGTTCATGCTCAGTCCGCCGATTGTCTCACTGCCCTGTAAGCTCTTGCTTTTCGTCATGATCGACGGCTGGGCGCTGGTCTGCGGCGGCGTCGTCTCCAGCTTTCGGTAGCGCAGTCCACGGCGAGCCTCGCAGCGGAGGGCTCCGCAGCGGAGGGCTCCGCAGCGGAGGGCTCACCGGTAACGCGAATAGAGACGCCGATGAAAATCGGCGACCTCTTAGCGCAGCGACGCCCCTGCATCTCCTTCGAATTCTTTCCGCCCAAAACCGATGAGGGTGTCGAGAATCTCATGCGAACGGTTAAGTCCTTACGCATTCTTAACCCGGGCTTCGTGTCGGTGACGTACGGTGCGGGCGGATCGAGCCGGGCGCGTACGCTCGAAGTCGTCGGGCGTATCAAAGGCGAACTCGAGATCGAGTCGATGGCGCACCTCACCTGTGTCGGCAGCACGCGCGATGAGATGCGCGCGCTCCTGCGCGAGCTCGCGGCCGGCGGAGTCGAAAATATCATGGCGCTGCGCGGCGATCCGCCGCAGGGACAAGAGCGCTTCACACAGACCGAGGGCGGCTTTCGCTATGCGAGCGAGTTGATCGCGCTGCTGGCGAGCGAATTCGACTTCAGCATCGGCGCCGGCGCCTACCCCGAGATCCATCCCGAAGCCGCTGATTCGGCGGCGGAGGTCCGCGTTGCCGTTGCAAAGATTCGCGCTGGCGCGAATTTCCTCGTCACGCAATTTTTCTTTGAGAACGAAGCGTACTTCGCGCATGTCGAACGGCTCCGGGCCGCGGGCATCGACGTGCCGATCGTGCCTGGCGTCATGCCGATTACGAATTACGCGGGCGTCGCGCGCATGCTGAAGATGAACGGCGGCCGCATGCCGCAGCGGCTGCTTGCCGAATTGGAAGCGCGGGTCGATGAACCGGAGGCGGTCGCGGAACTCGGTGTGGCCTTTACGGCGCTGCAGTGCCGTGAGCTGCTGGCGGGTGGAGCGCCCGGACTTCATTTCTATACGCTCAACCGCTCGACTGCGACGCGCGCCGTTGTTTCCGCGCTCATCGCATCGGGTGCGATTCGTGAAGCGGCCTTGGCGGGCACCGCGCCGCCATAACGCGGTCATGTTTCCGTAACGTTTTCGCCCGCGCGCGGTCACATGCGCACCCTACCATGACGGTATGGATGCCCTCTCGGGAGTTCTCCGCGAAACGCTCGTCGTCACCGCGGTGCTTTGCCTTCCGGTGCTCGCCGTCGCGACGGGGATCGGCACGCTCGTCGCGGTCGTGCAGGCGGCGACGCAAGTTCAGGAACAGACGCTGACCCTGCTTCCGAAACTTCTCGCCGTCGGCGCGATGGTCGCAATCTTCGGTGCTTACGCCCTGACGCGTTGCGGCACGCTCTTTACCGAAGCGATTCGCCTCGTGCCTGCGATCGTCGCCGGAACGCCGTGAGCGACGGCGCGCTGCTCGTCTTCGCGCGCTGCGCGGGCTTCGTCTTTCGAGCGCCCGGTTTCTCACATCCCGACGTGCCGCCGCCCGTACGCGCCGGTTTTGCATTCGTGCTTTCACGTGCGCTTAGCGTCGCCTACGCCTCACACGCGCGCGTCGCTTCGGGCGCGTTGCCCTTCGCGCTGGCAAGCGAAGTCCTCGTCGGCGCGGCGATCGGTATCGCGGCGTCGATGCTCTACGACGGCGCCTTCGCGGGCGGCCGCGCCCTCGACGATTACGTCGGCATCAAATCGAGCGTTCCAAGCGCCAACGTCGCGGCGGGCGCGGGCTTCGGCCGGTTATGGTCGCTTGCGTTCACGACAGGCTTTTTCGTGCTCGGCGGTTATCGCATCGCGCTCGTCGCCTTCGGCGACACGCTGGAAACCTTGCCGCCCGGCGCGCTCGCGAGCGCGCGCGATCTCAATACGTTTGCCGTCGCGCTGCCGCAAACGCTCGTGCGCGCCTCCTTCTTCGTCGCGGGGCCCGCGATCGCGATCGCACTCGTTGCCCAAGTCGGTCTGGCGCTCGTCGCGCGGCTGGTGCCGCGTTTCTCAACGTTCACGCTTGCGTTTCCAGTCGTCTTCGCGTGCGTTTGCTGGCGACGATCGCCGCCTTACCGATCGTCCTCGGCGCCGCCGGCCGGCCGTGGATGGACCTTTCGGCGTTGCGAGCGCGCTAGTGTCGTGAGTCACTAGGGTGCCTGAAGAGAAAGCCCACGAAGCGAGTCCCGCGCGTCTCGCGAAAGCCAAACGCGATGGCGATCTCCCGCGCTCGGCCGATATCAATGTCGTCGTCTCGATCGCCTGCGCGTCGCTCGCTCTGTTCGGAAGCTTAGGAATACTCGGCGGCGCCGCGCGCGCGGCGTTGACGCAAGCGGTCGCCGTGGGCGCGTTCTCGGCGTGGCCCTACGTGGCGATCGCCGGCTGCGCGCTCGGCGTGTGCTTTGCCGCCACGAGCGGAGCACTCGCTGGAACGTTCGCTCAATCGCGCACCCTCGTTGTAAAATTTCCCGCACCGAAATTCGAGAAACTCAATCCGTTCGAAGGCATCAAGAAGATGGTCTCGCGCGATGCGGCCGTCGGCGGCGCGAAAGCGATGGTCGTCTCGCTCGTCGTCAGCGCGGCGGCGTTTGGGCCGGCCCACGATACGTTCGCTGCGAGCGGCGCGGCCTCGTCGCCGGCGGAACTCGCCGCGCTCGTGGTCCGTGCATTACAGGGCATCATCGTCGGTGCGCTCGTCGTCGCGGCACTCTTTTCCATCGCCGATGTCGCGCTCGAACGCGCGAAATGGAAGAAGCGTCTGCGTATGAGCTTCGATGAACTCAAGCGCGATCATAAGCAGAGCGAAGGCGACCCGTTCGTGCGCGGCCGGCGACGTCAAGCCCATCGTGCGCTCGTGCGTGGTTCGATCGGCCGCGTACGCGAAGCCGCTTTCGTCGTCACCAACCCGACGCACATCGCGATCGCGCTCGAATACCGGCCACCCCGAGATCGCCGTCCCGCGCGTTCTCGTCCGCGCGATCGACGCCGGTGCGCTCGAGGTGAAGCGGCTCGCGCGCGAATTGCACGTGCCGATCGTCGAAAACGTGCCGCTTGCGCGGGCGTTGCTGGCAGCGACGGACGTGGGTGACTTCATCCCGGCCGATGCCTACGGCGCCGTCGCCGCGATCGTCGCGTCGCTCGTTCGCGAGAGTGCGCTCGCGTGAATCATACAACGATCACCTATGTGTTTGCCGGCATCGTGCTTTCGATCGTCGGCATCTTGGTCGTGCCGCTTCCGCCGCTCGTGCTCGACGCGCTGCTCGCGCTCAACATCATCGGCTCCGGTATCGTCCTCTTGCTCGCGATCACGATCGGCGAGCCGCTCGAATTCGCGGCCTTCGCACCCGCGCTCCTCATCGCCACGCTCTTCCGGCTCTCGCTCGACGTCTCCGCGACGCGTTTGATTCTCACGCAAGGCCACGTCGCGGGCGGCGTGGGCGACATCATACCGGCCTTCGGTGAACTCGTCGTTCACGGCAATCTCGTGGTCGGCTTGATCGTTTTCGCGATTCTGATCACGATTCAATTCATCGTGATCGCCTCGGGTTCGCAGCGCGTCGCCGAAGTCGCCGCGCGGTTCACGCTCGATGCGATGCCGGGCAAACAGATGGCGATCGATGCCGAAGTGCACGCCGGCATGCTCGATGCGGAAGGCGCGCGCCGCAAGCGGCTGAGCGTGCAGCGCGAGGCGGATTTCTACGGCGCGATGGACGGCGCCGGGAAATTCGTCAAGGGCGATGCGATCGCAGCGCTCGTCATCGTCGCGCTCAACTTGGTCGGCGGCATCGTCGTCGGCATCGCCTATCACGGCATGGACGCGCTGGAAGCGCTCAATACGTTCGCGATCCTCTCGATCGGTAACGCGCTCGTGACGACCCTGCCTGCATTCTTGCTTTCGACCTCGATGGGGTTGATGGTGACGCGCGCGAGCGGAAACGGCTCGCTCGGCGTCGATATCGCGACCCAGGTCCTCGAGCGGCCCGACGTGCTGACCGCGGCCGCCGTGTTCGCAGGCGTCCTGGCCTTCGTGCCGGCCTTGCCGCACGCGCTCTTCGCGGCGCTCGCCGCCCTGCTGTTCCTCGTCGCCCGTTTCGGGCGGACCCGCCAGCGCGATGCGCGTGCCGCCTTGGAAGCCGCCCGCGATGCGGCGCGGCGTGCGGCGATCCGGCGTCCCGAGATGGCGCTCGGTCTGGTCGGAGTCGACGCGCTCGCGATCGACATCGGTCTCGAGCTCGGTGCCTTGCTCGTTGCGCCGCTCGCCTACGCGCTGCTCGACCGGATCGGCGAAGTCCGGCGCGCGATCGCGGCCGACATCGGCATCGTGACGCCGGGTGTCCGGCTGCGCGACGATGTGACCCGCGACGGCACAAGCTATGCGATTCGCGTGCGCGACGTGCTCGTGGGCGAGGGCCGTTTGCGGCTGGACCGCGTGCTGGCCGTCGCCGACGACGCGATCCTCGGGCGCTTCGAGGGCGAGCGCGTCCGCGAACCGGTCTACGGCCTCGCGGCGGTGTGGATCGCACCCGAGCAACGCGAGCATGCCATGGTGAACGGGGCGCTGGTTTTCGATCCGATCTCGATCTTGGGTTCACATCTCGCGGAGATCGTGCGCGCGCACGCCGGCGCCTTGCTCGGGCGACAAGAACTCCAGACGCTGCTCGAACATCTCCGCGCGTCGGTGCCGACGCTCGTGCGGGAGATCGGGACCGAGCCCCTGACGACCGCAACGGTCCATCGCGTTTTCGAGCTGCTGTTGCGCGAGCGCGTTTGGCCGCGTGATGCGATCGCGACGCTCGAAGCACTCGTCGATGCCGCGACGACGACGCGCGATCCGATCGAACTCGCCGAAGCGGTTCGGCGCCGCATCGTGCCGCAGCAGATTCGACGCCGGGCGCTCGCTGCGCTCGAGCCGCTCATCATCGATCCGGCGTTCGAGAGCGAACTGCATGCGTGGCTCATTGACGGCACGCTCGCGCCGCAACCCGAAACGGCCGTGCATTTGCGCAATGTCGTCGCGGAATACGCGCGCGCCGTTCCGCGCGAACGCGCGGCACTCGTGTGTACCGCCGCGCTGCGCGCGGCACTGGCGGATTTCGTACGGCGTTTCGGTACGACGCTGGATGTCTTCGCGTACGGCGAATTGCCACCGGAACTGGAGCTGCGGCCCGCGATGGTGCTCGCGCCGCCCGACGCGACGGCGGCGTTGATCGCGCGCTAGCGCGACGTGCAAGCGGCGCAGCGGCCCGTTATGGTAAGCGCGAAATCGACGTTGCTGTACCCGGCACGGCCCGCGATCGCGCGTGCGACCTCGCCGACGCTGTCGGCCTCGACGTCGCTAAGTTCACGGCACACCGAGCACAGCAGGTGGTGATGCTTGACGAGCGTGGCTTCGTAACGCGCGGCATGTCCCGGAAAGGAAAAGGCCTGAACCAAACCGAGCTCGCGCAGGATATCGAGCGTGCGGTAGATCGTTCCCAGACTCACGCCCGCCATTTCGCCGCGCACGCGTTCGAGGATCGTCTCGGCCGAAAGGTGTTTCCCCGTTTCCAGCACGCGCAGAACGGCCGCCCGCTGCTTCGTAAGACGGTAGCGCGATTGCAACAAACCGGCGTCGACGGACTTCGCATCCACGCGGTACGGCCTCCCTCAAAACGGTTTGACGGGGTGGGACGACCCTGCTACAATACCCGGGTTCTCCCCTTCCTTGGGGTCTTTTTATTCGTATGTGGCTTCGACTCAAGCCCTGGGTGACGGGCGTTTTTCTCGCGGGAATCGTGGCCTGGTGCCTCCTTCTGGTGTTGCCGATCCAAAATAAAATCAAACTTGGGTTGGACCTTCAGGGCGGTGTGCGCGTTCTGCTGCAACTCGAGACCAGCAAAGAGGTTCCGCAGATCACGCGGCAGGTGCAGACCGAAGTGCAACAGGTCATCGATGCGCGCATCAACGGCCTCGGCGTCTCGGAGCCGCAGATCACAGCGGTCGGCAACGATCGGATTTTGGTCGAACTGCCCAACGTTAAGAATCCCGATGAGGCGGTGCGGTCGCTCAAGGACGTTGCGAAACTCGATTTCAAGATCATTCCGGCGGCCGTCAACGACCGCGTCGCCCGCGACAAGAAATATGCGAACGATCCGAACGGCGCCTACAAAGATAGCGGCCCGATCGTGTATAGCGGTAACGAGCTCAAACGCGCGCAGTCGTCACCCGATCAGGGCGGCGGCTGGAAGATCGATTTCGAAACGAAAGACCCCGCGAAATTCGGCCGCATGACGCAGGCGAATATCGGCAAGCTCTTAGGGTTCTTCCTCGATCAGAAGTTCGTGTCGGCTGCAACGATTCAGAGCGTCATCACCGATCAAGGTCAGATCACGGGCCAGTTCGCCGAAGAAGAGACGATCCGCATCGCAAATGACCTCAACGCGGGTGCGCTGCCCGTACCGGTTAAGATCTTGGAGAACGATACGGTCGGGCCGGTGCTCGGCAAGATCGATCTCGAGAAGTCGCTGTATGCCTCGCTGGCCGGCCTTGGGCTCGTGCTGATCTTCATGTTCGTCGTGTACCGTTTGCCGGGTTTTCTCGCCGATCTTGCGCTCGTCGTGTACGTGCTGATGCTGCTCGGCTTGCTCGCGGGCGTGCACGCCGTATTGACGTTACCGGGCATCGCGGGCTTCGTGCTTTCCATCGGGATGGCCGTCGACGCAAACGTGCTGATCTTCGAGCGGCTCAAGGAAGAGATTTGGAGCGGCAAGTCGCTGCGCTCGGCCGTCCAGATTGGCTTCAAGCGCGCCTTTACCGCCGTCTTCGACAGTCACTTCACGACGGTCGTCGGCGCGGGCGTGCTCTTCATGCTCGGCACGGGAACCGTGAAAGGCTTCGCCTACACGCTGTTTTGGGGAACGCTCTTCTCGCTTTTCACGGCGACCTTCGTCACGCGTTATTTCATGGATCTCGTCGTCAATAACGGCGTCGCCGAAAATCCGAAGGTTTACGGGGCGTAAGCGATGTTCTTTCGCCGCTTGAATTGGAACGTCGTCGGTTGGTTCCGCACGGTCTCGTATATTTCATACGCGGTCATCTTGGCCGGCGTCGTGGCGCTCTTCTGGCACGCGGCGCACGCGTCCGGCGGCGGCTTTCAGCCGTCGCATGCGCTGCGCTTGGGCCTCTCGTTCACCGGGGGCACCGACGTTACGGTGAAATACAGTGCGCCGCAGAGCGTCGCGTCGATAGAGCGGGCGCTTGCGACGATAGGCGTCACCGATGCGCGCGTCAATACGCTTGGCAAAGCGAGTGATCCGCAGCCAAGCGAGCGCTTCACGATCGAAACGCAAACCGACTTCGGCGACAACACACCGCGTGTCTGGTCCGCGCTTGCCACGGTCGGCGCCGTCGATCGCGCACAGTCGCAGATCGCGGCCGTCGGCCCATCGCTCGGTAAAGAATATCTGATCAAGGCCGCGGAAGCGCTCGTCATCGCGATCTCGATTCAATTCGTCTTCATCGCGTTTCGGTTTGGCTGGAATTACATCTTTGGGCTCGTCGTCGTCATTGCGCTCGTGCGCGATGCGGCGATGATGATCGGTATCTATGCGATCGCCGATCGTCGCGCCGACGACGCATTTCTCGCCGCGGTTCTGACCGTCATCGGGTACTCGGTCATGGATACGATCGTCATTCTCGATCGTATTCGCGAGAACGTCAAAGTGATGAGTGGCGAACCGTATGCGAAGATCGTCAACACGTCGATCCTGCAGACGATGACCCGTTCGGTCAATACGCTCGCGACGGTCATCGTCACGCTCGTCGCGCTCGTCGCTTTCGGCGGCGCGAGCCTCCAGAACTTTGCCTTCGCCTTGCTCGTCGGCATCTGCTCCGGCGGCTATCATTCGATTTTCTATTCCGCGCCGCTGGTCAACATATTGCGCGAACGGCAATTGCGCTCCGCGACGACGCGTCGCGACCTCGAACGTGCGAACGCCGGCGAACGCCCGCGCACGGTCGTGGAAGCACGCGCACAAACCGCGCGTGGTGTTAGCCGCGAGGAGATCATCGCCGCACGCAAAGAGCGTCGCAAGAAGCCGGGCCGCCCCGCCGCGAGTGCGCCGGTCAAGTATCGCCGCAAGCGCGTCCTGCCCGCCACCGCGACGCCGGCGGAAGCGGCGGCTTTCGCGGCTCAACCCGAATACGAGGACGTTTACGAGGACGTGCATGAGGACGAACACATCGGACTCGACGACGAGCACGATCACGGTCGCGTTATGCACGAGCAGCACGACAAGCTCGACCCGCTCGACGCGCAGAACGCGGGCGTTCACGACGACGAGCTTGCCCTCGGACATGAAGAGATCCATCTCAATCTCGACGATGTCGAAATCCACACCAAAGCCGAACACCCCGTCGTCAAGCGCGACTAACGGCGCGCGGAAGCTTCCGCCGCCGACCGCATCGGAAGCCGCGTTCGAGCGGCTTCTGGCACATTTCGACGAGCTCGATCCCATCGACGGCGCGCCAACCGCCAGTGAGCCGGACGTGGCCGCCCAGGCGGAGCGCACGAAGCTGCAACAGCCGCCGGTGGCGTTCCAGCAGCGAGATGCAGCGTCAACTAACGCGCATGACGCGTCTTCCGCGTTTCTCGACGCGCTCTTTGCGAACAAGGCGACGTTTCTCGAACGCGACCGGTTTGCGTCGATCGGTGAGGCCGAGGACTTCTACACCAAGATCGTCGGCGTCAGCTTCGAAGGCCGGCAAGATAAAGTCGCGGGGCTGCTTCCCGGTTATGCGCTCGAACTCGTGCGCGAAGCGGAAAATACGTTCGACGCGAACGCGATCGCGGTGCGGTACGGCGCGCTTCCGCTCGGCTATCTTCGGCGCGAGATCGCGCGCCGCATCGCACCGAATATCGACGGCGGTCAGCGCTATCTCGTGACGGTCGGCAGCATCACCGGCGGCGGCGAACGCAATGTCGGCGTCAACATCCATGTGCGCCGTGAACGAACGCAACGCTTTGGCGCCGAGCGCACGGGTAACGCTCGTGCGGCAGCATCGGCCGATGCCGTGCGCATCGCGCTGATCGGCGATCGGCCACTGCGCGATGCGCAGCGCGTCGTGCTCGGAACGCTCGCGGAAGGCCGCAGTACGCTTGCAATCCTCGGAACGGGGCGCGGCAAGTCGCTCTGTTTCCAGCTTCCCGCCGCCGAGCGGGCGCTGGCCCACGGCGAAAAAACGCTCGTGTTCTATCCGCTGCGCGCGCTCGCGAACGACCAATACGATGCGATGCAGCGGCGGCTCGGCTCGTTCGGCTTGCGCATTTTTCGAGCGAACGGATCGATCGATGCGGGCGAGCGGGCGGAACTCGATGAAGCGCTTGCAAGCGGTGCGTGGGACGTGATGCTCTCGACCCCCGAGTTCGCAGCGTATCACCGCGACGCATTCTTGCGGCCATGCAATCGTGCCGATTTCGTTGTTGTCGACGAAGCGCACCATCTCTTCGAGTCAAAGCATCGGCCCGCATATGGTGCGCTCGGCGAGCTCATCCGTGCATTCGGCACGCCGCAAATCTTGGCGCTTACCGCGACCGCCAACGACGAGGCGTTCCGTGAAATCCGACGCGCGCTTGCCATCGACGCGTGGACGATCGATCCGACCGTGCGTGAAAACCTGCACCTCGTCGACGCCCGCAACGCCACGGATAAGAACGCGTATCTGGCGCGCGAGCTCGAGAGCGACGGCAAGGCGATCGTGTATTGCAACTCGCGCACTGAGGCGACGAAGCTCGCCGAACGGCTACGGGCCCGCTACGGTCCGAGCGTCGCTTTCTATCACGCCGGCATTCCGAGCCCGGAACGCGCGCAGATCGAGGATCTCTTCCGCAGCGGCGCCATTCGGCTCATCGTCGCAACGTCCGCATTCGGTGAAGGCATCGACTTACCTGACGTACGCGACGTCGTGCTGTACCATCTGAATTTCGATTTCACGGGATTCAATCAGATGGCCGGCCGGGCCGGTCGTGACGGAATCGACGCACGGATTCACTTGCTCTACGGTGATAGCGACCGGCGCATCAACGACTACATCATCGCGCGCAATGCCCCGTCACTGGAAACGCTGCGCGAAGTCTATCGCGGGATGCGCGGCCTCGCGGCGCACGACGTGCTGCGCATGGCGTACGAAGATATCGCACGGACGCTCGATCTCGACACGGTGGACGGTTCGACGATCGGCGCGGCGGTACGTATCTTCGTTGAAGGCGGGCTCGTTGAAGCCGGGATCGACGACGACGGCCGCTTCGTTCGCTTCCGCGAAGTCGGGCACAAAGTGGATCTCGCCGCCACCGCGCTTTTCGCGGAAGGTCAAGCGGAACGCGAGGCGTTCGAACGCTTCTGCGATCTGGCCCTCAAAGCCGATGCACCGACGCTCGAACAGATCGTCAATCGCCCGATCTATCCCAACGGCGTGCCGCTTCGAGCGTAGCGGGGCACCGCATCGCCCAACGCCGCCCGATCACGGTTTATCAAGCCGCGCGATCAGTGACGCGAACTCGGTTGGAAGTTCGACGGGAATGTTGTGGCCGACGTTTTTGAGCGTGACGAGTACGGCGCCAGGGATCGGACCGGAGACCTCGCGCCGTAAGCGTTCGGGCGGGACGAGCGGATCGCGGTCGCCCGCAACGACGAGCGTCGGCAATGCGATCGTGCCGACGCGCGCGAAAAAGTCTTCGCGACGACCGTGGTCGTACCACTCGAACCATGCTTCGCGCGAAGCGATCAGCGCGTCGTCGATGAGGTGGCCCAGTGCATCGGGAGCGAGCTCGCGGTACATTCCCGCGCGTAAGAAGCGGTCGATGCGCACGCGCGAGCCGAATGCCTCGGCGACGAGCGCACGATGTTCGGGCCGTGGCGTGACGCCGCGCGCAGAACCCGTCGCGACGAGCACGAGGCGCGCGAGGTTTGGCGGCGGCTCGAGCGCGACGTATTGCGCGATCTTGCCGCCTGGAATGGGCGACGAGTTCGATCCCGTCCGGAAGTGTTGCGAGTGCCGTGCGCAGATCGCTCGCATATCCCGCGAGATCGTAGCCGCTCGCCGGTCGATCGGAAAGTCCGCAGCCGCGAAAATCGAGCAGGTGCACCGTGTACGCGGTCGGATCGAGTTGCTCGACGACATCGTAGAACATGCGCCGAGAACTGATCCAACCGTGTACGAAGAGTAGCTGACGCGGCCCCGTGCCCCGCGTCTCTAGTGCCAGCGACCGATCGCCGTTCGTAAGATAGCGCACGACGGACGATTGTCGAGCGCGCTGCATCTTCCGCTCGTCCCTCAGGCGACGACCTTCGTCAGATCGGCGGCACCAACGGCTTTGTAAAACGCGTTGTCGGTCTCCGAAATAGTCGGTCCCCACGTGTCGATCTGCGCGCGCGAGATCGGAAAGTGGACGGTCGGGCCGTAGGCGTCGCTGTAATCAGCGTCGTTGAAGGGCGCGTAGTCGTCCGTCTCGCGATGCGCGAGCACGGTCGCGGCGACGGCGTTGCGCGCGGCGAGGGCGGCAGTTCGCACACCTTCGGACAGGCGGCCGTCTTCGGAAAGCGTTTGATAGAGCGCGATCGCAGGGCGATCCGCGCGCCATGGCAGCGACTTGCCTTCCGGGAAGCGCACCATGCCGCCGATCGCGTGCGCGTCTTCGCGAATTGCGGCGCGCGCGCTGCGGTCGTTGTGCACGGCAGCGACCAAGGCGCTATCGAGTTCCGTAACCGAGCGCTCGAGCGACGCCGTTTTTTCAGGCGCGAGGTCGATGACGTCGAACGCTGCCGCCGGCGCGAAACCGGCGCTCTTTGTGCCGTAAGTCGTGTTCATCGTATCTTTAACGATGCTGCGCGCCATCGCGTGCGCGTCGCCGAGGTTGTGTGCGATGTCGTGTGCCACGCCCGTGGGCACGCCCGGCGCGAGCATCGTTTCGGGTGACGCAGCGAGATAGGTGACGCCGGCATGCGAGAGGGCCGATGAAAAAGCGACCGTCGCCATAAGGCATTGGTTTGCGACGACGCCATCGATCTTTCGGCCGGCATCTTCGGGATGTGATTGGGCGTGCAGCGTGACGCCGTCGGCGATTGCGCCCGCGATGTCGTCTTCGCGCATGATCCCGGTCTTGCTGTGCGTCGATTGCATACCGCCGCCGTCGCCGCCACCGTGATCGATGAGATCGAGCCAGGTTGCTTTGGCGCCGGATTTCTCGGCGTTGTCGAGCACGTGCGAAACGAATGTCGCAAGATCCTTACGCGCCGACATATCGTGCGGCGGAGAGATGTTGACGTTGCTCGACAGATCGCCGTCGGCAATCGTGTACGATTCGGTGCGCAAGATATGCGCCGGATCGAACCGCGGCGTGCCGTCGTGTCTTCGACGGTGAACTCGATCGCCGGATCCTCTTTGCTCGTCTGCAGCGCTTGGGCGATCGTCGCCGCTTGGACCTCGTCGAGATTGTTATCGCCATCGCGATACATGCCGAACTCGAGCGCACGTGATGCGCGCTCGGAAGAAACCGTACTGACCATGGGGCCTCCCTTGAAAATTGTTGCGGAAACTCCATCACGACGAACGGACGCGTCGCTAGGGTTGCAAACGCCGAGGCGGGTGCATTGCGTAAAGGCAATCCGGTCTCGCGCGACTGAGTACACGCATGTGAGAACCGCAACTCGTATGACCGATGAGGGAGCCCGTACGATGGACGATAGGTCAGCCGGCGCACGCGACGCTGCAAGAGCTGCGACGGCGAAGATGCGCGAAATCTTCGACGAGTTCGTCGAAGCGCGCAAAGCCGATATCGATGCGATGTCGAGCGCGACATCGGTCGCTTTCTCAGGCGCGCAAGCGCTGACCGAAAAGCAAGCCGAACTTCTTAAATCCGCACTGGGCGAGATCAATAACGCGGTCCGAGCGCGCGCCGGGACAATGGACGAGACCGAGCTTCGCGCTCTGCTCAAGCGCGAGAGCGAGCTCGTTCAGACAACGCTGTCGCGGACGGTCGAAGGGATGAAAGAGATGGCGGAAGCCGCGCAAAAATCGCAAGCCGACCTGTACGAGATCACGCTCGGTCGCGTCCGCAGTAACGCCGAGCAGTTGCGCTCGATGTTCTCGCGCAATAAAGGGTGAAGCCCCTGTTCGAAGGCGCGCGTTACGCATCACCTTGAGAAGGGAAAAGCGAGATATGAAAAATCCTCAAGCAATAGCGCTCGGAGCGGCCATTCTGGCGGTGAGTACGGGTGGTTTTGCGACGTCGCAGTCGTTGCCGTCGCCCGCCGCTGCGACGCCGAATCCCAAGGCCTCGCCGCTCGGCGAGGACGCTTTTGTCCGAGCCGTCCAGCGTTCCAACGATAACGAAATCGCGGCAGCGCGGTACGTTCTCAAATCGACCAAGAACACGTCAATCCGTGATTTCGCGACCCGTATGGTGCAGGACCATGCGAGCTCCAACGTCGCCCTGCAGACGGCCGCCCGCAACGGGCACGTCGCGCTTCCCCAGAGCGATCGCGCGATGGCAATGGAACCGTCGGCCTTAAGTACCACGCTGGAGCCCGCGCTCGACCGCGCGTATTTGCAGCAGCAGATCGCGGCCCATAAGGACGCACTCGCCGTCGTGACGGCCTACGCGAGCAACGGCGCGAATCCGAGCTTGCGCGCGTTTGCAAATACGCAGGTTCCCGTCGTGCAAGCGCACCTCGATAAGGTACAAAACGATCTAGCGGCGCTGCCGGCCCGCCCGAATGCCTCAACGAGCGTCGCGCCGATCCCGGCGGGCGGCAATGAGAACGCCGGTAGTCAAAATGGCGGCCAAATTGCGCCCAACCCGCCGGCTTCACCCGGCGCGACGGGTTCCAGCTCACCAAATCCGCAGCCGTCCCTCGACGCTCCCCAGACGCCCGGGCCACGGGCAAGCGCCTCACCACACGCCTAAGCAACGCGATTTCGACCGCCCTATGCGCCGGCCGGGCAAACCGGAAGCGTGGTGAAGCCGCTGGCTGGGTCCGTGTGTTTGAGCACGACTTGAACGGCCGGCGGTAGCGATCCGACATCGGTCCCGGGTGGCGGCGGCTGCACCGGGACGCCGTTATGGCCGCCCAATGCCTCGTCATGCGCGAACGGGTTTTGCTTCTCGCCCGGGTACAGAAACGGCCATGGGAACGGCGCGACGGAGACCGTCCCGTCGCGTGTCACGACCTTTGCCAGCACTTGCTGCACGACCGTGCCGTCGCGGCGAAAGCTAAGATTGCCGGGTTCGAGGAAAACGTCGCCGCACGGGGCGTTAGCAACATCTCCCGCGTTTCCCGCGCCGGATGTGCCGCTGCCGGTCCCCTTGCCGCCAAGACCACCCGTACCTTTTCCGGCCCCGGCACCCGCGCCGCTGCCGCCGTTCTGGACACCGGCGGCTGTGCCGGCGGCAAGCGATCGGGCCGGACGATGCGGCACGGCCGGGCGCGCCCGCGGGTGCGGCGTCGCGTAAACCAGCGCCTTCGGCGCGGCGGCCCCGCCGAGTTTCTTAGCGGGTAAGGCGGCTGCCTTCGCGGCCGGCGCGCGCACGACGACCTTGGGTGCGAGCGTGTAGTGCGGCTGCGGCGTCGGCGTGACCTTGGGCGTCGGTCTCGGCGTCGGGACAGGCGTCGGCGGCGGCGTCGGCACGGGAGTGGGCGCAGGCGTCCTTTTGGAGATCGAGACGATCTGCGTGACCACGCGTTCTTGGGCGACTGGCCGGGCCTGGACCGGCCAAAGGCCCGCGATTACTTCATGGATCGCGACGGCGATGGCGAATCCGACGAGCGCACGTTGCGGATAGCCGCGGTCCCGGATGTCGACGATATCGATTGGTGGTCGCCTCCATCCGGTGCGAGCTGATGCTTACTGCGGGTAGTAACCGTGGGTCCGATAGAAGCGTTGGCGATACGAGGCTTGCCGACGCGTACGCGCCGCGTCTTCCTCGCGCTTCAGGCGCTTTTTGTGATTGTAGTTGGTAAGCATGACGCCGCCCGCAACGGCCGCGGCCCCGCCCAAAATGATATTGCGCGTGCTGGCCTTGCCGTCCGCCAATGCTGGGGAAGCGAGGGGACCGGCCGCCATGGTGGCTGCAAGAGCAGCGGCGATAAGGGTGTTCTTCATAATGGAGCCTTTCTTCCCAGCTGCTTGTCTGTTATAACGGCAGGCGAGCAAACGGAGAATCCATCGACGTAACGCATGGATCGCTTTCAATCGTTCTATCGGCTTGCAACGTTCGCTTCGTATGCGGCCCCGCGTTCTCGGGCACAGCCGTTCCGCCAGTGCGCGCAGGGTGGACGAACGAGAAAGGCGCACATTTGGTGCGCCGGCCCACAGTTCGTAGGAGCAACACCTGACCATCGAGACGTTCATTCGGACGATCCCCGACTTTCCGATCCCCGGGATACTCTTTCGCGATATCACGCCGCTCCTTAAAGATGCGGGCGGTTTTCGCGTCGCGATCGATCTGTTCGTGGAGCGCTATCGCGGGGCGCAAATCGATCTCGTGGTGGCGATGGAAGCGCGCGGTTATATCTTTGGCGCGCCGCTCGCGTATGCGCTCGGAGCCGGGTTCGTCCCCGTGCGGAAGCCCGGAAAACTTCCGGCGACGACGTTCGTGGAATCATACGCGCTCGAATACGGCACCAATACGCTGGAAATCCACGACGACGCCGTTGGGAACGGTCAACGCGTGCTCGTCGTCGACGACCTGCTCGCGACCGGCGGCACCGCTGCTGCGACGGCGCGGCTGCTCGCCAAGCTCGGCGCCGATGTCGTTGGGTTCGGTTTTCTTATCGAGCTTGCGGCGCTCGGCGGCCGCGCGGCGCTCGCCCGATACGAGGTGACGACATTCGTATCGTATTAGCGGCGGCGGGGGCGAAAGCGCTTTTCAAAATCACCCCTTCTATGGCATTATAGTCGGTACATCATCATGCCCACGACGCATTTTCACGAGCTGGTTACCAAGATTCAGTCGTACGATCCCACGATGGAAGCGTCGTGGTTGCAATCGGTCTACGAGCTCGCCGACGCGGCGCACGATGGACAGCTCCGCGCCAGCGGCGAGGATTATATCGAACATCCCGTCTCCGTTGCGCGGATTCTCGCCGATATGGAGATGGACCGGGCGACGATCGCCGCGGCGATTTTACACGACGTCGTTGAGGATACCGTCGTTACGAGCGATGAAGTGTCGACGAAGTTTGGGCCGGAGATCGCGCAATTGGTCGAGGGCGTCACCAAACTAACGCGCATTCCGTATCAATCCAAAGAGGACGCGCAAGTCGAGAACCTGCGCAAGATGTTCATGGCGATGGCGCAAGATATCCGCGTCATCATCATCAAGCTCGCGGACCGGCTGCACAACATGCGTACCCTCGCGAGTCTGCCGCCGGCCAAACAGCAGACGATCGCGCGCGAGACGATCGAGATCTACGCGCCGATCGCGCACCGCCTGGGGATCTGGAAGATCAAGTGGGATCTCGAGGATTTGTGTCTGCGCTATCTCGATTCCGAGATGTACCGCGAGATCTCCGATCGGGTCGCAAAAAAGCGCGGCGAACGCGAAGCGGCCGTGACGAGCGTGGTCGATCACTTGCGCGCGCAATTCGAGAAGCTCGGCATCGTCGCCGACGTGACGGGGCGGCCCAAGCACTTCTATTCGATCTACACGAAGATGAAAGACGGCCGCGATTTCTCGACCATCTACGATCTCACGGCCGTGCGCGTGATCGTCGATTCGGTCAAGGATTGTTACGGGGCGCTCGGGACGGTGCATTCGCTCTGGAAGCCGATCCCGGGCCGTTTCAAAGACTACATCGCGATGCCCAAGCCCAATATGTACCAGTCGCTCCACACGACGGTCGTGGGCCCCGGCGGCGATCCGCTGGAGATTCAAATTCGTACGCTTGAGATGCATCGCACGAGCGAGTACGGGATTGCGGCGCATTGGCGTTATAAAGAGGGCGGTAAGAACGACGCGTTCGAGCACAAGCTCACGTGGTTGCGGTCGCTTTTGGAATGGCAGAACGACATGCGCGATTCGCGCGCGTTCATGGAAAACCTCAAGCTCGATCTCTTCGAGAATCAAGTATTCATTTTCTCGCCCAAGGGTGACGTGTTCCCATTGCCGTCGGCGGCGACGCCGCTGGATTTCGCGTATCAGGTGCATACCGATATCGGCAATCACTGCGTCGGAACCAAAGTCAACGGCAAGATCGTGCCGCTGGATTATCAGCTCAAGAACGGCGACATCTGCGAGGTGCTCGTCAATAAGAGTTCGCGACCGTCGCTCGATTGGATTTCGATCGTGCGCACGTCGAGTGCGAAGCACAAGATCAAGCAGTGGTTCCGCAAAGACCGCAAAGATGAAAACGTGCTGGTCGGCCAGGAGAGCGTCGAGCGCGAGCTGAGCCGCGAGCATATGCGCGTCGATCTCGCGCGTGGCGAAACGATCGAGAAAATCGCCAAGCGTATGAACTATTCAAGCGCGACCGATCTTTTCGCGGCGATCGGATTCGGCGATGCGTCGGCGGTTTCGGCCGTCGCCAAACTCAAAGACGAAGCGAAAGCCAATAACCTCATCAACCTGAGCTCCGTCCAGCGCGTGCCCGTCCGGCGCATCGCGCGCAATTCGAGTGGTATCCGTATCGCCGGGGTCGACGACGTGCTCGTCCGGCTTTCGAAATGCTGCAGTCCCGTCCCGGGCGATCCGATCATGGGATACGTGACGATCGGCAAGGGCGTCTCGGTTCACCGCGCTGATTGCCCGAACGTCGCGTACATGTCGGCGACGCCGGAACGGATTTTGCAGGCATCGTGGGCCGACTCGGAATCGGCGACGCATTCGGTCGATGTGGAAGTTGAAGCGATGGATCGCCCGGGTTTATTGCAAGACGTCATGGGTGTGTGCGCGGAGTATAAGACGTCCGCATCATCGGTCACCGCACGGGTCAAACGCGATAGCGCGCTGATCAGCCTCACGCTGCAGATATCCAACCTGGATCACCTGCACAAGGTCCTCGAGAAGCTGCGCATCCTGCGCCACGTGCGCAACGTCTATCGCGTGACCAAGCGCGAGGCGCGCGCAAGCGGTTAAGGGGTTTGATCGAAAAGTCGCGGCCGCAGGCGACCGTCTTCCGGGCCGACGGTTCTGCGAGCGAACTCGCTTTCGCGGCGGATATCAGCGATGTACTGGATGCCGAACCCAACGCTTTCGTATGGCTCGATGTCGTAGAAGCCGATGCTCGCGATTTCGCGCTCATGCAAGAAGAATTCGCCTTGCATCCGCTCGCGATCGAAGATGCGATCCATTCGCATCAACGGCCGAAGATCGAGGCGTATGGCGATTCCTGGTTCGTTGTTGTGTACGCCGCGACGCGTCGTGACGACGAACTCAGCCTGCACGAGGTCGCGATCTTCGTGGGTCGGCGGTTCGCGGTAACCGTGCGGTCGCAACCCGCCTATCCGCTCGATGAGTTCCGGCTTCGCTGGTCGCACAGATCCGCGCCGGGCCACCTCGACGGCGGCACGTTCCTTTACACCCTATTCGATACGATCGTCGACGGCTATATGCCGATCGGCGAGGCGTTCGAGGATCACGTCGAGCGCCTCGAGTCGGCGCTGCTCGGCGAAGGCGCACGCACGCGTGAGATTCTGCTCGAAATCTTCGAAATGAAGAAAACGCTTGCCGCCTTTCGGCGCGCGGTCGTCCCCATGCGCGATATTCTCACACCGATCATGCGCGGCGACATCGTCCTCTTCGCCGGCGATACCGAGGAGATGCCCTACTACCGCGACGTCTTCGACCATGTGGCGCTCGTCTCCGAACGGCTCGACGCCGCGCGCGATCTCATCAACAACGCGCGCGATACGCACATCGCGCTCGCATCGCACCGGCAGAGCGAGGTTTCGAAACAGCTCACGCTCGTCGCGACGATCTTCTTACCGCTCACGTTCGTGACGGGATTCTTCGGTCAAAATTTCGGCTTTCTCGTGGCGCACATCACGAGTACGTCGTCATTCTGGTGGCTGGGGCTTGGCAGCGAGCTCGCGGCCCTCGTTGCACTGCTCGCGTACTTCCGCTTCAAACACTGGTTTTAGCGATAGACGCCCGCGGTCTCACGAATGGGGACGCCGCCCGCAAGCGGTGGCGAAAGTAAGCGCGGCGGTTTCTTTCGAAAGCGCGGTTCGACGTGCGTGGCGGTCCAGAGATAGAGCGTCGGTACGACTAGTAGCGAGAGGATCGTCGAACTGATCAACCCACCGATGACCACGGTGCCGAGCGGAGCCTGCGTGGAACTGCCGGCTTCGATGCCGAGCGCGAGCGGCAGCATGCCGCCGATCGTCGCGAGCGTCGTCATCAGAATCGGCCGCAACCGGCGCGGGCCGGCATGCAGGAGCGCTTCGCGCGGCTCCATGCCGTCGCGGCGTAATTGCTTCGTGAATTCGACGACCAGAATCGCGTTTTTCACGGCGATGCCGACGAGCATGAGCGAGCCGATAAATGCGGTGAGACCAAACGCACGATGTGTAAGAACAAGGGAGAGCGCGATGCCGACGACCGCGAGCGGAACCGAGATCATGATCACGAGCGGATCGAGAAACGACTCGAATTGCGAAGCGAGCAGCATATAGATCAAGGCGATTGCAAGAACCACGACGAGCGCGAGCGCGCCGAACGTGTTATTGTTTTGCGCGATCTCGGGTCCGAATTGCCAGCGGTATCCCGCCGGTAACGGGTACGCGTCCATGACTTTCTGCGCGGCGGCGATGACCACGCCGAGCGGTTGACCTTGCACGGGCGCATCAATATCGATGCGGCGCTGCTTATCTTGACGCGAAATTTGCGAGGGGCCGGTCCCTTCGACGATCGCCGCGACGGCGGAGAGCGGGACGGTCGAAAGCGACTGCGACGACGGCCCGGGCGTCACACTGCCGGGGCTCGCAGCGAGCGTCGTCGGCGGGACGAGCGGCAGATCCGCAAGCGAACTCAGCGAGCGGCGTTGATCGGGTGCGGCTTGCACGAAGATCGGATATTGAATGCCGTTGACTTGATAGTACGACGCGATGGTGCCGCTGGTTGCGGTCGCAATGTCGGCTGCAATATCGCCCGTGGAATACCCGAGTTGGGCTGCCTTCCGGCGATCGATGTGAACGTCGATCTCCGGCGCCGTCGCGGTGATGTTGGTATCTGGGCGTACGACGCCGGGGATGAGGCTAAGCTTCGGCAACGCGGCTTGCGCGACGTTGTAGAGCGTCCGGATATCGGGGCCGTAAATTTGAATCGTCAGGGCGTCGGAGCCTTGGGCGATCTGCTGCTGTAAAATATCGATCGTGCGACCACTGACCACCGTCCCGACGAGCGCGCGGCGAACCGCACGGAATTTCGCGCGATGGATGGCATCCGGGGAGCCCGGCACGGGTGCCGCAGTCGGTGTTGCCGAGGGCGCGCCGGGCTTGCGCGGGCGTCCCCCCAGACGCGCTTGCCACTCCGATACGAAGTTTCCGGCGCCGTCACCGGTGAGCGAGGGTTGCAACGTCACGGCAAGCGACGAACGATTGGTAATCGGCCGCGAACCGCTTTGACCGAATCCTGAACCGACCGTCGTGCCGACGTTGACGACGCGCGGATCGTTCCGGAGCGCGGCTTCGCCGAGTTTCGAAACGCGATCCGTGTACACCAACGACGAACCGTTGGGTGTCCGTAAGTCGAAACGCGCGAAGCGCGAATTCGAAGCCGGAAAAACTTCGGTTTGGACGACACCGAGGTTGATTGCAATGACCGTTGCTGCGAGCAGCAGCGCGCCCGTGGCGATGACCGGCAGCGGTCGATCGATCATCCATGCCAGTATCGCTCGGTAACGCCGCTCGAAGCGTTCGTACTGACGATCGAAGGCACGCGCGAAACGTCCACCGCCATGCGCTTCTTGCGGCTTGAGTACGAAGCTCGAAAGCATCGGGACCGTCGTAACCGCGACGAGCAGCGAGATCGCCACGCCGGTCATGACGGTAATGGCAAACGGTCCGAAGATGAGGCCCTGCAGGCCCGGGATGAGCAGCAACGGCACGAAAACGGTCACCACCGTTACGGTCGACGAAAAGACGGCAGAAAAGATTTGTGACGTCGCGTTTCGCGCGGCGTCGAGTGGGGCTTCGCCTTCGTCGAGGTGGCGAAAGATGTTCTCGATGACGACGACGGCGTCGTCGACGATGAGACCGATCGCAAGCGCCAAACCGCCGAGCGTCATCGTGTTGAGCGTTTGGCGCGTGATGTACGCCGCGAAAAGCGTCCCGAGCACCGATACCGGCAGCGAGACCGAAACGATGAGCGTCGAGCGCCACGAGTGCAAGAAGAGCAGGATGATGAGCACCGCGAGCACCGCGCCGAGGAGCGCGGTATGTTCGAGCGCGTTGATCGCATCGAGAATGAAGCCGCGCTGTTCGAAGACCGCGCCGAACTTGATCGAGGGATACTGCTTGTTGACGGTCGCGATCTTTGCATTGATGCCGTCGGCGACGGCAACGATGTTGGCATCGGGCTGCGCGGTGACGATCATCGAGATCGCCGGCGTGCCGTCGAGACGCGAAAAGATGCGCTGCTCTTCGATGCTGTCCGATATGCTAGCGATATCCCGCAGATAAACCGGCGCGCCGTTCTTGACGGTCACGACGGCGTCGCCCACTTCGGCGGCCGACTTGTAGAGCGCGCTCGTCCGAATACCGAACTCGCGCGGTCCGATCGAAAGAAGTCCCGCGGGGTAATCGACGTTTTCGTTCGCAATTTTTTTTATGATGTCGTTATTTGTCAGTCCGTAGCCGGCCAGCGTGTTCTGGTTCGGCGCGACCATGATTGCTCGCACCTGTCCGCCGTCGACCTGCACGCTGCCCACGCCCGGGACCGCCGAAAATTGGTCGGAGAGGACGTTCGTGAAGAGATCGTTGAGATCGCGTTGCGTGCGCGTCGCATCGGTGACGTAGTAACGCGCGACGGGCGCCGCGTTCGGATCGGCTTTCGCGATCTGCGGCTGTTGCAAGTTCGGATCGTTCGGCAGCTGGCCGCGCGCGCGAGCGACCTGCTGTTCGATATCATTGACCGCGACGTTGATATCGGTGCCGAATTTGAACTGCGCGCGAATCGACGATTGGCCTTGAAACGAATTAGACTGCAGGTAGTCGATCCCGGCGACCCGTGCGACGGCGTTCTCGAGCGGCCGCGTGACGGTCGATTCCATCGTCTCGGGGGAGACGTTACCGTAGTTGACCGTCACGCTCACGACCGGGGGTTGGAAGGTGGGCAGCAGGTCGACCGGTAGCCGGGGCAATGCGAAGATGCCGAGCACGACGATTGCCATCGCGAGCATCGCAACCGAGACGCGTCGCGTGACCGCGAAGCGAGCTATCGACATGGTGGGCCGTGGGAAACGACGTAGGGCAGGGCGGGCTCCTCGGGGGGCTGGATGCGAGATAGCAGGCTAGCGCATTGTGCCGGGTTAGGCTGTGACGCGTCTTGGACAGGATTTTGATGCCTGCGCCCTTGCTGCCGCTTACGGCGGCGTGATACCATAGGCGAGTTTTCCGGTAGGATCCGCTTACCGGTTTGCTCGTGCGGGGGCGACCCGAGCACGGCCCACTGCCCGAGCCGCCAAGCGGCATGGGCCGTTCGTCCGATATGGACGGCGTCCGAAGAGGGATCGATTCATGACGACCGACTATGAAGTGACGTATATCGTACGTCCCAATCTCGAAGAAGCCGAAGTCGATACGAAAGTCGACGCGATTTCCGCAGCACTCACCGCCACTGGCGGCGAAGTCGGCGAGATCGAGAAGATGGGTAAGCGTCGCTTGGCTTACGAGATCAACGATGTCCGCGAAGGCTATTACGTCGTCATGAAGTTCAAGAGTGAAGCCGCGCAAGCCAAAGAGCTCGAGCGCCAACTTCGCTTGAACGAAGACGTGATGCGCCAGCTCCTGATCAATCTCACCGCGGACGCCTAAATCGAGCGCCCGCTCCACGAACACTTTCGGGAGGTACGGCAGCATGGCTGGAAGTTACAATCGCATCACCTTGGTCGGCAATCTCACGCGCGACCCGGAAATTCGCTACGTCGACGGCGGCGGAAAAGCCGTCACCAAATTTGCCCTCGCGATCAATCGAAAAACCAAGGGTGGCGATGAGACGATGTTCATCGATATCGTCGCTTGGGACCGTCTCGGCGAAATTTGCAATCAGTATTTGAAGAAGGGTATGTCCGCGCTCGTCGAGGGCCGGCTCGTCATCCGCGACTATACAAACAAAGACAACGAAAAGCGTAAAGCCGTCGAAGTCGTGGCAAGCGATATGCAGATGCTCGATTCCAAGGGCCGCGGAAGCGATGCGGGCAGCGGCGGATCCTATAACGGCGGCGGCGCGAATCGCAGCGCAGCGCCGGCTCCCGTCGGCGGCGGGCTAGACGAAGAAAGCATGGACGACGAGATTCCATTTTGACGTGGGGCGTCGAGCTCGTTCCAATTTGCGGGGGAATTCTCGGATAGCCATTCCGGGAAATGAAAAGACGGCGGTGTAACTCTTGGATTGCAAACATCTAGGAGGTACACCAACCGTGAGACCATCATACCGTA
>JAABUQ010001938.1_pt1 | contig 42557 bp, 40 predicted proteins | sample 5560001 | NCBI WGS metagenome assembly JAABUQ01 (sample SAMN10711888, study PRJNA513371) | rock metagenome | isolation source: Antarctica rocks | place: Antarctica: Victoria Land, Finger Mt nord | collected 2015-12-18
CTCCAGGCCGACGCGGGCGTCGAGCGGGTAGGCGGTCAGGCCGCAGGCCGGGCATCGCAACGCGCGGCGGATCAACGCGACCCGGCCGGCGGCGGTCACCGTCGTTCGGGACGACTTGTCCTTGACGCGGCGGGTGCCGCCGCAGGGGCAGGCCCGGCCGGGAGCCCCTTTTGCTCGGCCGAGTCGGCCTGACGGCGGAGCGCGGCCTCCAAGGCGCGGCGGGTCAGTTCGCGGCCGGCACGGATCGCGGCGACCTCGGAGACGGCCAAGACCTGGCCATCCGGGGCGTCGTCGGAGACGATTTCCAACTCGCGGGCCATGGCCAGGGCTTGCTCGACGAGGATCGATTCGAGCTCGGTGCGGGTCGTGACGGTTCGTTCCAAGGCTCGGCCTCCTGGAGGATCGGGGATGGTCCCGTCATAACAGGGACCGGGCCGAACAGCCAGGATCGAGAGCTATACCCCCCGGCCGCCGCCAAGTCCCCGTCTCATTGACACCCCGCCGGCCGCTTGCCTAGACTGGGCCGGATCTTGCCGAAGGGTTGGACAGGCCGTGCGGCCCCGGTGGAGCGATCCCAGGTGGCGGACAAGCCGTGGGGCGGCCGGTTCGGCGAGCGGACCGACCGCCGGGTCGAGGAATTCACCGAGTCGATCTCCTTGGATCGTCGGCTCTTCGAGCACGACGTCCGGGGCTCGATCGCGCACGCCGAGATGCTCGCCCACGTCGGCCTGATCGCCCCCGACGAATGCCGTCAAATTGTGCGGGGGCTGTCGGAAATCCGGGCCGAGATCGCCGCCGGGTCGTTCCCGTTCGTCCTCGAGCGCGAGGACATCCACATGCACGTCGAGGCGGCGCTGATCGACCGGATCGGCGACGTCGGCCGGAAGCTCCACACGGCGCGGAGCCGCAACGATCAGGTCGCGACCGACGTCAAGCTCTGGGCCCGCGACGCCCTCGACCGGGTCGACGGCCGGCTGGAGGCCCTCCAGGTCGCTCTGGTGGCCGCGGCCGGGCGGCACGACGGGCTGATCCTGCCCGGATACACCCACATGCAGCGGGCCCAGCCGGTCCTGGCCGCGCACTACTTCCTCGCCTACGTCGAGAAGTACGCGCGCGACCGGTCGCGGCTGGCCGACTGCCGGCGACGGCTGAACGTCCTGCCCCTCGGCGCGGCGGCCCTGGCCGGCACGACCCTGCCGATCGACCGTCGCCGCGTCGCCGAGGCGCTCGGGTTCGAGGGGGTCGCGGCCAACAGCCTGGACGTCTCGGGGGACCGCGACTTCCTCGTCGAGTCGGTCTTCGTCCTGACGATGGTCGCCGAGCACCTCGCCGGCTGGGCCGAGGAATGGGTCGTCTGGAGCACGCAGGAGTTCTCGTTCCTGGCGCTGCCCGACGGCCTCTGCACCGGCAGCAGCATCATGCCGCAGAAGAAGAACCCCGACGTCCTGGAGCTGATCCGGGGCCGGTCGGCCCGCGTGATCGGGGCCTTGACGACGCTGCTCGTCCTGATCAAGGGGCTGCCCCTGGCGTACAACCGCGACCTCCAGGAGGACAAGGGGCCGCTCTTCGACGCCTTCGACACGGTGGAGTCCTGCCTCGACCTCGCCGCGGTGGTCGTCGACGGCGCCCGGCTCCGCGGCGACCGGATCGCCGCCCGGCTCGACGAGGGGTTCCTCGACGCGACGACCCTGATGGAGGAGCTGATCCGCCGGGGCGTCCCCCAGCGGACCGGGCACGAGATCGTCGGCCACCTGGTCGGCCTCGCCGAGTCGAGGGGGGTCCGGCTCGCCGACCTCAGCGACGACGACCTCCGCCGGGCCCACCCGGCGCTCGACCCGACGGTCCGACAGTCCCTCGGCGTGGCCAACGCCGTCCAGGCCTTCCGCTCGGAGGGCTCGACCGCCCCCGACCGGGTCGCCGGCCAGCTCGCCGAGTGGAAGCGGCGGCTCGCCATCCCCTGAAGGGAGAAGAGGACTCCATGCCCGCCGCGCTGTTGCTGATCCTGGCGACCCTGGCCGACGGCCCCGCCCCCGCGCCGAAGCCGACGTACTATCTCGGCGAGTCGCGGGTGATGACCGCCGACGGCAAGCCGCTCGGGTCGCTGGTCTCGCTCGTCAGGCGCGAGGTCAAGCCGGCCGAGTCGAAGATCGTCGAGACGGTCCTGATGGTCTCCTCGCGGCCGGGCGAGCCGATCAAGGAATACGTCGCCGTCTTCTCCGTCGCCGGCTCGACCTTCACCGTGAAAGAGCAGGGGGGAGCCTTCGCCGGCGAGGGCGACCTCGTGGGCAAGCCCTGGGAGTGGACCGCCTGGAACTCGACCTCGAAGATCCCCGGCCCGTACGGCGGGACGCTCAGGAGCCGCGACCGGCTGACGGAGCGGGGGATGGCCGTGACCAAGGAGCTCTTCGGCGGCGACGGGGCGCTCCGGATCAAGTTCGCCGAGGACTACGCCTCGATCGAGGGGGCGACCTACGAGCTCCTGCACGCGAAGCTCCTCCCCAAGGAAGGCAAGTAGATCGAGGCGACCCCCGATGCCGATCCCGATCCCGACCGTGCCCCTGCTCCTGATCGTCGCGGCCCTGGCCCAGGCCCGATCCCAGGCCCCGGCCTCGTCCGCGCCCCGGGTCGAGTACTACCTGAGCGAGGGCCGGATCCTCGCGCCGGACGGCAGGCCGCTGGGGGCGATGGCCGGGCTGGCGAGGCGCGAGTACCGCCCCGCGGAGGGGACCATCGCCGAGCTGAACATCGCGATCGACCCGGCCCCGGGCAGCCTCGCCACCGTCCTCCAGGTCGACTGGACCGTCTCCGCCTCGGCCGCCGGGTCGACCGCCGAGATCAAGGACCGGTCCGACCGCCTGACCGGCAAGGGCCGGCTGGTCGGGCCGCCCTGGGCCTGGACCGAGTGGACCTGGACCGGGTCGATGCGCGACGTCCCCGGCACCTTCCGGACGGCCGCCAGGGCGACCCGGCGCGGGGTCGCGATCCGGACCGACCGGCTCGACGCCGCCGGCAAGGCCGTCGAGGTCTTCGAGCAGGTCGACACGCGGATCAGCAAGGAGACCTACGACCTGCTCCGGTCGAGGCTCCTGCCGCAATGACCGGGGCGCGACCGACCCGAGTGACCCCGCCCACGACCCGACCCCGAGGAGGGTGGCCCCGCGGCCCCGACCGAGACGACCCATGGACCGATATTTCCCCTACCGCGACGGCCGCCTCTACTGCGAAGACATCCCCGTGGCCGACCTGGCCGAGCGGTTCGGCACGCCCCTGTACGTCTACAGCCAGGGGGCGATCGTCGGGGCGCTGACGGCCCTGAAGTCGGCCTTCGCCGAGCTGGATCCGCTGGTCTGCTACTCGGTCAAGGCGAACTCGAACCTGTCGATCCTCAAGCTGCTGGCCGACCGCGGGGGGGCCTTCGACGTGGTCTCGGGGGGGGAGCTGTACCGGGTCCGCAAGGCGGGGGGCGACCCGGGCCGGACCGTCTTCGCCGGGGTGGGCAAGACCGACGCGGAGATCGCCGATGGTCTGCGCGCCGGGGTCCTGATGTTTAACGTCGAGAGCGAGGCCGAGCTCGACGCGATCGCCCGCGTGGCGGAGGCCGAGGGGCGGGTCGCGCCGGTCGCCCTGCGGGTTAATCCGGATGTCGACCCGAAGACGCACCGCTACATCTCGACCGGCAAGAAAGAGTCGAAGTTCGGCATGGATATCGACCGATCGCTGGCGCTGGGGGAGGCCATCCGGGGCAACCCGCACGTGTCGATGATCGGGGTCCACATGCACATCGGCTCCCAGATCACGACGGTCGACCCGTACGCCGGCGCGGCGGGCAAGGCGGTCGACCTCGTGGGCCGGTTCCGGGCGATGGGGCACCCGGTCGCCTGGTTCAACATGGGGGGCGGGTTCGGGATCAACTACCGGGGCCGCGAGGCGAAGTCGGTCACGGAGTTCGCGGCGGCGGTCGTGCCGGCGATCCGGGCGACGGGGTGCCGGCTGGCGATGGAGCCGGGCCGGGTGATCGCGGGGAACGCCGGCATCCTCGTGAGCCGTGTGTTATATACGAAGCAGTCGGGCGAGAAGCGGTTCCTGATCCAGGACGCCGCGATGAACGACCTGCTCCGCCCGTCCCTCTACGAGTCCTTCCACCGGATCTGGCCCGTCGAGGTCCCCGCCGGCCTGCCCGCCCCGCCCGACGACTACGAGGCGGCGATCCCGGGGACCGAGGCGTGGGACGTCGTCGGCCCGGTCTGCGAGAGCGGCGACTTCCTCGCGAAAGACCGAGCCCTTCCCCGGCTCGACCGCGGCGACCTGCTCGCCGTGTTCTCGGCGGGGGCCTATGGCATGGCGATGGCCTCGAATTACAATACGCGTCCCCGGGCCGCCGAGATCCTGGTCGACGGCGCCGCCGCCCGGCTCGCCCGGAGGCGCGAGACGTACGAGGATCTGGTCGAACAGGAACTCGCCGCGCTGGCCGCGCCCGGAGCCTTGGGATGACCCGAATCGTGCCGCGACCGATCGAACCGATCTCGGGCCGCGCCCTGCGACGGGTCGCGCTGGGGCTGGCGACGGCGGGCCTGGCCCTGGCCGGACGGCCCGCGGAGGCCCCCGCCCAGGTCCCCGGCCTCGAGTCGTTCTCCAAGGTGCCGAAGACCCCGGTCGAATTCTGGGAGGTCTCGGACTACCTGATCCGGGTCGGCCAGCCGAAGGCGGCCGTCCCGTTCCTCCAGAAATTCGCCGCGGCCAACCCCGACGACGCGACCCTCTTCCGGCTCCGCGACGAGTACGGCCAAGCGTCGTTCTTCCGGCTCCGCGACGACCCCTCGACCCGCCCGTTCGCCGAGCCCCTGCTGAGTCGCCTGGCCGATGCGACCCGGAAGGTCGCCACCGCCCCGGCCCGCCTCGACGCCGCGATCGCCGCGCTGTCGAGGCCGATCGACGAGCGGCGATACGCCGTCGAGCGGCTCCGCGAGGCCGGGCCGTACGGCGTCCCGCCGATCGTCCGGGCTCTGGGCAAGGACGGGATCGCGCCGGGCGAGCGGCGGGCCCTGATCGACGGGCTCGGGGCGCTGGACGCCTCGGCCGTGCCCCCGCTGGTCGCCGCGCTCGACAGCCCCGACGGCCCGACGTCCGCCGCGGCGGCCGAGGCGCTGGGGCTCCTCGGCGACGAGCGGGCCGTCCCGCCCCTGACGGCCCTGGCCGGACGGCCGGACGGCCCGGCCCGCGGCGTCGCCCGCGCCGCGATCGCCCGGATCACGGGGGTCCCCTTCGCGTCCCAGCCGTCGCCCCCGGTCCGGACCCTGGTCCAGGCCGCGCGCGCGGCCCACCTGTCGATCCCCCGGCTGCCGAACGACCCGGCGACCGCCTGGGGCTGGGACGACGCGGCCAAGGCCCCCGCTCCCCGCGCCACGACCCAGCCGATGCTCGTCTCGGACGGCGGGATCAGGCTCGCGAGGGCGGCCGTCGCGCTCGCCCCGGCCGACCCGGCGGCGCGGGCCGTCCTGCTCGCCCTGACCCTGGAGCGCGACCCGGCCGGTGCGACCCCCGAGGCGGTCGCGGCCGGGCCGGCGGTCCTCGGCGAGGTCGTCCGTCGCGCGATCGCCGACGGCCGGAACGCGCTGGCCGTCGCGGCCATCGGGGCCCTCTCGCGGGCCAATCCGGCGGATGCGCTCGGCGTCGACGGCCGGCCGAGCCCCCTGGTCGAGGCGCTCGCGGCCCCCGACCGCCGGGTCCAGTTCGCCGCGGCCGAGGCCGTCGTGAACCTCGGGCCGAGGCGGCCGTTCCGGGGTTCGAGCCGGGTCGTCCCGGTGCTCGCCCGGTTCGTCGCCGCCGGGCCGCTGCCGGTCGCGGTGGTCATCGACGGCAACCCGGCGCGGGGGAGTCAGACGGTCGGGTTCCTCAAGACGCTCGGCTACGACGCCCAGCTCGCGACGGCGGGGGACCAGGGCTTCCGCATCGCCGCCGAGTCGGCCGACGTCGAGCTGATCGCGATCGACCCCGACCTCGTCCAGGGCCCCTGGCGGCTGGTCGACACGCTAGCCAACCTCCGGGCCGACGCCCACACGGCGGGCATCCCGGTCTTCCTCGTCGGCCCGCTCTCGCTCCGGGACCGGTACGCCTCGAAGCTCGCGAGCTTCCCGCGGGTGAAGTTCCTCGTCACCCCGACCGAGTCGGCGCTGTTCAAGGACCAGATCGACCGCGGGCTGGCGGCGTCGCGGGCCCGTCCGCTCTCGGCCGGGGAGCGGGTCGAGTACGCCAAGCGGTCCACGGCGCTGCTCGCCCGGATCGCGACTGCCCCCGGCAACCTGTTCGAGGCCGACCTCGCCGCCGCCGGGCCGGCGCTGGAGATCGCGCTGAACGCGCCGACGACCGGCGTCGCGGCCGTGGCGGCCCTGGGGGACATCCCCCGGGCCGACGCCCAGCGCGGCCTGGCCGACGCGGTGCTCACCTCGTCGAACCCGCTCGACCTCCGGCTCGCCGCCGCCGCCGGCCTGGAGCGGAGTCTCCGCCGGTTCGGCGCGCTGCTCTCGCCCGACCAGGAGGCCGACCTGCTCGCCCTCCTCGGCAGCGAGCCCAACCCCGAGGCCCGCGCCGCGCTGGCGAAGGCCGTCGAGGAGCTGAGGCCCGAGCCCGTCGGACGGCCCCGGGCGGCCCGGCCGGCCCCGCCCCGGCCGGCCTCCCGGTCGCGATGAGCGATCGCCGGCCCCTCGCACGCCGAGGGCGGGGGCCGGGGCGAGGGCGAGGGATCGCCGGGCCGGGCCCCCGACGGCCGCGTCTCCGCCTCTGGCACCGGGGGATCTCGCCGCGATGACCACGCCCCACGACCAAGCGCTGCCCGGGGTCATCGGCACGAGCGCGGCGATCCGCGAGGTCGCCCGGACCACCCGGCAGGTCGCCCCGGCGCGTGCCGCCGTCCTAATCGTCGGCGAGACCGGCACCGGCAAGGAGCTGATCGCGCGCGCGATCCACGACCTCAGCCCCCGCCAGTCGGGCCCCTACATCCGCGTCAACTGCGGGGCCCTGACCGAGAGCTTGCTCGAGTCCGAGCTGTTCGGCCACGTCAAGGGGTCGTTCACCGGGGCCGTCGACAACCGGACCGGCCGGTTCGAGGCCGCGCACACCGGCAGCATCTTCCTCGACGAGATCAACAGCACGTCCCCCAAGCTCCAGGTGAAGCTCCTGAGGGTCCTCCAGGAGGGGGAGTTCGAGCGCGTCGGCGACACCCGGACCAACAAGGTCGACACCCGGATCGTCGCCGCGACGAACCGCGACCTCCTCGACGAGATCGACTCGGGCCGGTTCCGCGAGGATCTGTACTACCGGCTCAACGTCGTGCCGATCTACCTCCCCTCGCTCCGCGAGCGCCGGGAGGACATCCCGATCCTGGTCGAGTTCTTCCTCAGGCGGTACAGCGAGCAGAACCGCCGCGAGGTCAAGCGGGTCCAGCCCGAGGCGATGCGACGGCTCCGCGAGCACGACTGGCCGGGCAACGTCCGCGAGCTGCAGAACTACGTCGAGCGCGGGGTGGTCCTGGGCGAGGGCCCCGAGCTGACCGTCGAGCACCTGCCGCCCCAGCTCCGCGGCGAGGCCCCGCCCCGGCCGATCCGGTCGCGCAGCTCCGACCCCGCGGCGCTCGCCTCCGAGCTCGTCCGCCAGGGGCTCCGCGCCGCGGGCCCGCAGGCGAACAACCTCTACGACCGGATCGTCGGCCAGGTTGAGCGCGAGCTGATCGAGCAGGTCCTCGCCTCGTGCGAGCGGGTCCAGATCAAGGCCGCGGCCCGGCTCGGGATCAACCGGAACACCCTCCACAAGAAGCTCGCCGAGTTCCGGATCGACGAGGACGGCGCCGGCCCACCCGGCGGCCCGGCCGAGCCCCCCGCCCCCCCGCCCGAGGACTGACCGGCCTCGTGCCCGCCCCGGGGTTATAATCGAGCCTGAGGCGACGCGATCGTCGCGGCCTCCCCCTCCGCGGAAGGGCCGACCCGCCCCGCCCGGACGATCCTGACCCACCCCGCGAGGCCCGGCGCGATGCCCGAACCCGAAGCCGACCGCCTGATCGCCGGCGACTGCGTCGAGGGCCTGCGGGCGCTCCCGCCCGGCACGGTCGACCTGGCCTTCGCCGACCCCCCGTTCAACATCGGCTACGGCTACGACGTCTATCACGATCGCCTCGAATCCGACCGCTACCTCGCCTGGTCGCGCGCGTGGATCGGCGAGGTCGCGCGGGTCCTGTCGCCGACCGGGACGTTCTGGCTGGCCATCGGCGACGAGTACGCGGCCGAGCTGAAGGTGATCGCCCACCGCGACGTCGGCCTGACCCTGCGGAGCTGGGTGATCTGGTACTACACCTTCGGGGTCAACTGCGCCAAGAAGTTCAGCCGGAGCCACGCGCACCTGTTCTACTTCGTGAAGGACCCCAAGGCGTTCACCTTCCACGACGACGCGATCCGGGTCCCCTCGGCCCGCCAGCTCGTCTACGCCGACGCGCGGGCCAACCCCCGGGGCCGCCTGCCCGACGACACCTGGATCCTGCGCCCGCAGGACGTCCCCGGCGGCTTCGCGCCCGACGGCGACACCTGGTCGATCTCGCGCGTCTGCGGGACCTTCAAGGAGCGTGCCGGCTGGCACGGCTGCCAGATGCCCGAGCAGCTCCTCGGCCGGATCCTCCGCGCCTGCTCGAGCCCCGGCGACCTCGTCCTCGACCCCTTCGCCGGCAGCGGGACGACCCTGGTGACCGCCAGGAAGCTCGGCCGCCGCTACCTGGGCTTCGAGATCTCCGAGCAGTACGCCGAGCAGGCCCGGAGCCGGCTCGAAGCGGCCCATCTCGGCGACCCCCTCTCCGGCGGCGACGAGCCGAAGGTCGGGGCGTCGGTCCGGAGGAGGAAGTCGGGCGCGAACGGGTGGCTGGCGGGCCTATGATACTTTTCGGCCGAAAAGTATCATAAGGTCCGGGGCTATGATACTTTGGTATCTTAGTCGATCTGCCTTTTCCGTAATCCTGACTCCACAGGCAGATGCACGAATCCGATTTCGCGCAAGACGCACCTGGGACGCTGGTCCGATCGGCCGGGCCATCGGGGCAATTCTGGACATTTGTTCCCAACAAGCTTCCCCCGCCACTCGCGTTCGACGCGGAGACGAGCCGTCAATTATCGGAGGCGGATCGCTCGATCGGCGAGTTGAAGGGGGTCGGTCGGATGCTGCCGAACCCTCACCTGCTGATCGGTCAGTTCGTCCGTCGCGAAGCCGTCGCATCGAGCCGGATCGAGGGGACCATCACCGACCTGCGTCAATTGCTCCTCTTCGAGGCCGACCCGTCCGACGCGGGCCTCGACGCGGGGACCGAGGCCGATCGGAAGGAAGTGTCGAACTATGTCGATGCTCTCACACACGGCCTCGATCGGCTCAAGACCCTCCCGGTCTCGCGACGGCTGATGCGTGAGATCCATGCGAGGCTGATGCAAGGCGTCCGGGGCGAGGACAAGAGGCCGGGAGAGTTTCGCGACCGCCAGAACATGATCGGCATGCACGGCCAGACGCCCCAGGAGGCACGCTTCGTGCCCCCTCCGGTGGCCGCGATGAATCAAGCGTTGAATGACCTCGAACTTTTCATCGCGTACGGGTCGGACCTGCCCGTCCTGGTCGAGCTGGCCCTGATCCATTATCAGTTCGAGGTGATCCACCCGTTCCTCGACGGCAACGGCCGCCTCGGCCGGCTCCTCATCTCGCTCCTGCTCTGCGAACGCGGGGTCCTGACGCAGCCCTTGCTCTACCTGAGCGCCTATTTCGAGGAGCATGGCGACGAATATCGCGACCGCCTCCTCCGGGTGAGCCAGGCCGGCGAGTGGATCCCGTGGGTGCGGTTCTTCCTCGAAGGGATCATCCAATTTTCGCGGAAGGCGATCGCGAAAAGCGGGCAGATCCTCGACCTCTGGAACGAGTATCGGTCTCACCTCCAGACGGTCGGCCAGTCCTCGAACCTCCTCCGGCTCGTTGACTTCTTGTTCGAACGCCCCGCGATCTCGATCCCCCAGGCGCGTGAGCGCCTGGCCGTCACCCACAAGGCCGCCCAAGCGAATGTCGAGCGGCTTGTCGCTGAGGGGATCCTGAGAGAGGTGACGAACCTAAAGCGCAACCGGATTTATCTGGCCCCTCGGATTCTCGAGATTATCGAAGCACCCTGATCGGCCCGTCGGTCGGGTCGCCCCCCGAGGCCGCGGCCGTGCGGCCGGCGGGATCCGCCCGATTTTCCCCGGGATCTGGGAACCTCCGCCGGGCCCGGCGACACTACCGGGTGTGGACCCAGGCGGGACGGGAGGGCCGGGCGGTGCTGAGGGACGATCGGGGCGTCGCCCTGAGACAGATCGGTGCGCTCTTCCGGGCGGGGTCGTTCGCCGGGATGACCGACGGCCAGCTCCTCGACCAGTTCGCGGCGCGTCGCGGGGAGCCGGGCGAGCTCGCGTTCGCGGCGCTGGTCGAGAGGCACGGGCCGATGGTCCTGCGGGTCTGCCGGCGGGTGCTCAAGGACCGCGACGCGGCCGAGGACGCCTTCCAGGCCACGTTCCTCGCCCTGGCCCGGGGCGCGGGGGGCATCCGGAGCCGCGAGTCGGTGGCGAGCTGGCTCCACGGCGCGGCGCTCCGCGTCTCGGCCTCGGCCCGGTCGGCCGGGGCCCGGCGTCGGGAGCACGAGCGGCGGTGGGCGGCCCGTCGGCCGACGGCGGGAGATGAGCCGGGCCATCCCGGGGATGACCTCGGGGCCGCCGTCCACGAGGAGGTCGGCCGCCTGCCCGCGCCGTATCGGGCGGCGGTCGTGCTCTGCGACCTCCAGGGGCTCTCGCACGACGAGGCGGCGCGGCACCTCGGGCTGCCGATCGGCACGATCAAGAGCCGGGTGGCCCGGGGCCGCGAGCGGCTCCGCGCCCGGCTCGCCCGTCGCGGGCTCGCGCCGACGCTCGGCGCGGTCGGCGTGGCGCTCGCCCGGGAGTCGGGGGCGGCCGTCCGGCAAGGCCTGGCGGAAGACGCCGTGCGCCTGGCCGTCGGATGGTTGACCGGACGGGGGGCCGCTTGGGCCCTGGCATCCACGGTCGAACGGCTGGCACACCTGCATCAAAGGAGCCTTCTGATGGCGCGATTGCGGACGATGGCGATGGGGCTGGCGACGGTCGGGGCCCTCGCGGCGGGCGCGAACCTGCTCGCGCACCAGGGGCGCGGGACGACGCCCCGGGCCGAGGCCGCCCCCCGGGCCGATCCCCCGGCCGGCGAGGCGTACGGGACGATCGTCAAGACGTATAACGTGTCCGACCTGGTGGGCTCCTTCGGGCCCGATCCGGGCCCGAGAGATCGGATCGCCGACATTGGCCCGCTGGTCGACCTGCTCGCGGCGAGCGTCGCCCCGGGGACGTGGAAATACCTCTTCGAAACCAACCACCTCGCCCCGGGTGCCGACCCTCGGAGCAACGCGCAGGTGGGCTCGATCGTGATCTTCCAGAACCACAGCCTGATCGTCCGCCATTTCCCGGAGGTCCACACCCAGTTCGGGGAGCGGCTCCATCAGATCCGTCGCGTCGTCGAGGCGATCCAGGGGCGTCAGGCCCCGACCGCCCGGGGCCGGGCCGAGCCGACGACGCTCGACGCGCCGACTCGCCCGGCGGGGGTCGGGGATGAGCCGCAGTTGCAGCCGCCGTCTGCGGCCAACCCCCCGACGCCTGATGCACAGCCGGACGCCGAGCCGTCGGCCGTCCGGCCGGCGCGGTCCGTCGGCCGTCCGTCCAGCCCCCCTGATGCACAGCCGGACGCCGAGCCGTCGGCCGTCCCCCCCCCGGGGGAGGCCCCACCGCCCCCGGCCGCCATCGCGGAGCCGACGCTCACGCCCTCGCCGGCGGCGGCCGTCCCGCCGACCCCGCAACCCCTCCCGGCCCCGGCGCCCCGGCGGCCGACCCCCGCCCCGGCCCCGGTCGCGCCCCCGACGCCGGCCATGCTGCCGACGCCGGCACCGTCTCGGGCACCGTTCTCGCTGTCGGCACGGGCGCCGGCGTCGGCCTTGCCGCCGACACCGGCCTCGGCGCCCTCCGAGGGACCGACTTCTCCGTCGCCGGCACCGGCCGCTCGACCGGCCCCCGACGCGGCGCCGACCCTCCCGGAGCCCACCCCCGTGATCTCGGGGCCCAGCCGCGAGGCCGAGACCGAACGGAGGCTCCGCGCCCTGGAGCAGAAGATCGACCGCATCCTCAAGGCGCTCGACATGCCCAAGTCCGAGAGGGTCACCCCACCGCCGACGGCGACGCCGGCACCGCCGACGCCGTCGTAATCCTCCTGAGCCGCCTCCCGACCCGAGGGACTCCCCCATGCCGGGCGAGGTGCGGATCGCCGCGCCTCGCCCGGCTTTCGCGTCAGGCGTCCGGCTCGGACGGCACATCGACCGGCGGGTTGTGGACGCGACGAGGCCGCGACCCTCGACGGCGGCGATGTCGTGACCGGCCGGCCCGGGGCGTCGTGACGGGACGGCCGGTCAGGCGAGGAGGGTGGGCACCGGGTAGCCGGCGATCTGGGGGTCGCGGGTTACGAGGTGATGCCCTTCGAAGATCGCCTGCGCGATCAGCATCCGATCGAACGGGTCGCGGTGGATCGGCGGGAGGCCGCCGACGGCCTTCGCATGGTCGATCGTCACCGGGAGGTGGATGAACCGATCGTGCGCGAGGGCCGCGTCGAGGTCGTCGGGGATCCGGAGCTTGCCGGCCGCCCGCTTGATCATCATCTCCCAGACGACGACCGAGCTGATGTAAATCCCATTGTTCTCATCGGCGATGGCCCGCGCCGCCCCCACCGAGAGTCGGGCCGGCTCGTCGATCCACCAGAGGAAGGCGTGGGTGTCGAGCAGGAGCCTCATCCCGGGCCCATGCCGAAGGCCTCGGCGATGTCGTCGGGGAGCGTGTCGAAGTCGTCGGCCATCCAGACCCTGCCCCGCCAGAAGCCGCCCTGGCGAGGGCCCCTGGGCGGGTCCGGCTTCTCGGGCGTCTCGGGGCCGGTCGGCGCGGGGTGGGTCGGCTCGACGCCCGGCGGTCGACCCGGGTCGGCCCGGCGTGCCGGCTCCAGGAACGTGACGATCACCCGCGACGGGGCCTCGACCCCCTCCGGCAGCTCGGCCAGCTCGACGCGGCCATCCTTGTAGATCCCCTCGACGCTGACGTGGGCCATGATCGGCGACCTCGCTTGCCCGTCCGGGAGACTCCCGATGCCTTACGCCCGGACCCCAGGATAGCAGGGATGGCCCGCCCGCATCCATCCGGGCGGCGCCGGCGAGCTTGCCGGGCGCGGCCGGTCGATGCTAGGATCGTGAAATTTTCCGGGCCGCGCCGCCCCTCGCCGCGTCCGTCGGGACGATCGGCCGGGCGAGCGCGGCCCGACGCGCGCCGACCGGGAAAAGCCCGTCGCGGAGAGAGAAGAGACCCCCGTGCCCAAGCGTACCGACCTCAAGAAGATCATGATCCTCGGCGCCGGGCCGATCGTCATCGGCCAGGCGTGCGAGTTCGACTACTCGGGCACCCAGGCGTGCAAGGCGCTCCGGGAGGAGGGGTACGAGGTCGTCCTGGTCAACTCGAACCCGGCGACGATCATGACCGACCCCGAGATGGCCGACCGGACGTACATCGAGCCGGTGACGCCCGAGGTGGTCGAGCGGATCATCGCGGTCGAGCGGCCCGACGCGCTGCTGCCGACGCTCGGCGGCCAGACGGGGCTGAACGTCGGCCTGGCCCTGGCCGAGAGCGGGGCGCTGGAGCGGCACGGCTGCCGGCTCATCGGCGCGTCGGCCGAGGCGATCCGCAAGGCCGAGGACCGCGAGCTGTTCAAGCGCTGCATGGAGGAGATCGGCCTGGAGAGCGCCCGGAGCGGCCTGGCGCGGTCGCTCGACGAGGCCAAGGCGGTCCGCGACGCGATCGGCCTGCCCTGCGTCCTCCGCCCGAGCTACACCCTCGGCGGCTCCGGCGGCGGGATCGCGTACAACCGCGACGAGTTCGACCGGATGGTCGCCTACGGGCTGGAGCTCAGCCCCGCCGGCTCGATCCTGGTCGAGGAGTGCCTGACCGGCTGGAAAGAGTTCGAGATGGAGGTGATGCGCGACGGCGCCGACAACGCGGTGATCGTCTGCTCGATCGAGAACTTCGACCCGATGGGGGTCCACACCGGCGACAGCATCACGGTCGCCCCGGCGCAGACGCTCACCGACAAGGAATACCAGCGGATGCGCGACGCCTCGCTGGCGATCCTCCGCAAGATCGGCGTCGAGACCGGCGGGTCGAACGTCCAGTTCGCGGTCGACCCGGCCACCGGGCGGATGGTCGTCATCGAGATGAACCCGCGGGTCAGCCGCTCCAGCGCCCTGGCGAGCAAGGCGACCGGGTTCCCGATCGCCAAGATCGCCGCCAAGCTCGCCGTCGGGCTCCGGCTCGACGAGATCCGCAACGACATCACCCGCGAGACCCCCGCCTGCTTCGAGCCGTCGATCGACTATGTGGTCACCAAGATCCCCCGGTGGGCGTTCGAGAAGTTCCCCGAGGCGAACGCGACCCTGACGACCCAGATGAAGTCCGTCGGCGAGGTGATGGCGATCGGCCGGACGTTCAAGGAGAGCTTCCAGAAGGCCCTGCGAGGGCTGGAGGTCGGTCGGTTCGGCCTCGGTTGCGACAAGAAGGACCTCTGGGGGACCGCGTCGCAGCCGGCGCTCGACGAGATCCGGGCCAAGCTCGCCACCCCGAACGCCGACCGCGCCTGGTACCTCCGGTACGCGATCCTCGCCGGGCTCACAATCGACCAGATCCACGCGCTGACCGGGATCGACCCGTGGTTCCTCCACAACCTCGTCGAGCTGGCCGGTCTGGAGGGGCGGCTCCGCGCGGCGGGGACGCTCGCCGCCGCGCCCGACGGCCTGGTCCGCGAGGCGAAGCGGAACGGGTTCTCCGACCACCAGCTCGGCCACCTCTGGGGGGCCGGGGAGGCCGAGGTCCGCCGCGACCGGCTCCGCCGCGGGATCGCCCCGGTCTACAAGCTGGTCGACACCTGCGCGGCCGAGTTCGAGGCCGTCACGCCCTATTATTACTCGACCTACGAGGACGAGGACGAGGCCCGGGTCGGCGAGAAGCCTCGGGTGGTGATCCTCGGCGGCGGCCCGAACCGGATCGGCCAGGGGATCGAGTTCGACTACTGCTGCTGCCAGGCCGCGTTCGCCCTGAGGGAGGATGGCTACGAGGTCGTGATGGTCAACTCGAACCCCGAGACCGTCAGCACCGACTACGACACCTCGGACCGCCTCTTCTTCGAGTCGCTGACGGTCGAGGACGTCCTGAACGTCTGCGAGCGGGTCCGGCCGGTCGGGGTGATCGTCCAGTTCGGCGGCCAGACGCCGCTGAACCTGGCGCGCGCCCTGGAGGCGGCGGGGGTGCCGATCATCGGCACGAGCCCCGACGCGATCGGCCTGGCCGAGGACCGCGAGCGGTTCCGCGCCGTGCTCGACCGGCTCGGCCTGTTGCAGACGCCCAACGGCTCGACCTCCCGCCCCTCCGAGGCCCGGCGGATCGCCGAGGAGATCGGCTACCCCGTGCTCGTCCGCCCGAGCTTCGTCCTCGGCGGCCGGGCGATGGAGATCGTCTACGACGAGACCTCGCTCGACCGGTTCGTCGCCGAGGCGTTCGACGCCAGCCCCGACCACCCGGTCCTGATCGACAAGTTCCTGGAGGACGCGACCGAGGTCGACGTCGACGCCGTCTCGGACGGGTCGCTGACCCTCGTCGGCGGCGTGATGGAGCACATCGAGGAGGCCGGGATCCACTCGGGCGACTCGGCCTGCGCCATCCCGCCGTTCTCGCTCGCCCCCGAGGTCGTCGCCCGGCTCAAGGAGCAGACCTATGCCCTGGCCCGGGCGCTGAGCGTCCGGGGCCTGATGAACATCCAGTTCGCCGTCAAGGGGGGGGAGATCTACGTCCTGGAGGTCAACCCCCGCGCGTCGAGGACCGTGCCGTTCGTCTCGAAGGCGACGGGGCTGAACCTGGCGCGGGCGGCGGCCCGGGTGATGGTCGGGCGCTCCCTGGCCGAGCAGGGGATCACCGCCGAGGTCGAGCCGGGCTACGTCTCGGTCAAGGAGAGCGTCTTCCCGTTCGCCAAGTTCGCGGGGGTCGACATCGTGCTCGGCCCCGAGATGCGGTCGACCGGCGAGGTGATGGGGATCGCGCGCGACTTCGCCACCGCGTTCGCCAAGAGCCAGATGGGGGCCAGCAGCAAGATGCCGCTGGAGGGGACGGTCTTCGTGAGCGTCGCCCCGCGCGACCGGCAGGCGGTCGTCCCGGTCGCGTCGAAGCTCGCGGCGATGGGGTACACCCTGATGAGCACCGCCGGCACCGCGGCCGCCCTCGCGGCGGGCGGGATCGCGGTGACGCCCGTCCGGAAGATCCAGGAGGGCCGGCCGAACCTGCTGGACCACCTGGCCAACGGGGCGATCGCCCTGATCGTGAACACCCCGAGCGGCAAGGGGGCCCGGACCGACGAGGGCCGGATCCGCGCCGCGGCCGTCGGCCACGGGATCCCCTGCATCACCACGATCAACGGGGCCAAGGCCGCCGTCGCCGCGCTGGAGAAGCTCAGGCAGGGGCCGCCCGAGGTCTACGCGCTGCAGGACCTGCTGGGGATCGGCCCGGCCCCGGCGGCCGGCTGACATCCGGGCCGCCGGCGCGTTAGCCTGGACCGGTCGGGGCGCGGGCCGCGAGGGGCCGGTCGGGGAGGGCAGGGGGCATGGTGCCGCTCGAGGGCGAGGCGGCCGATCGGGTCCTGGCCTGGGAGGCCGACGCCCCCCGGTCGATCTCGCTCCGCCACGCCCTGATCCACCGCCGGGAGGGCCTCTGGGGGGATCATCCGCGGTCGCCCCGGAGCGTCCTGCTGGTCCGCGAGGCCGACGCCCCCGAGGGCTGCCACGCCTTCGGCGCGGGGGCCGCCGAGCCCGCCGTCGGCTGGCTGGCGCGGCGGGGGCGGCCGTTCTCGCTGCTCGCCCCCGAGGGATGGGAGGGGGCGCTCCGCCGGCGGTCCCCCTCGGTCCTCCGCGGGATCGTCGAGACGTGGGCCCGGTCGGGCGGGGCCCGGGAGGCGCCCCGGGCCGCGACCGGCGTCGCCGCCCGCCGCCTCACCCGCTCGGACGGGCCGGCCTTCGCCGCGACGAGCCCCGCCTGGGCGCTGCTCGGGTGGGGGGAGTTCGCCCGCCTGATCGAGCACGGCGCGGCGGTGGGCGTACCGGACCGCGACGGGCGGCTCGCGGCGGTCGCCTGGATCTTCGAATCCGACGACGGCCGCGACTCGCTGGCCGTGGCCACCGACGCCCGCTACCGACGGCTCGGCCTCGGCCGGGCCGCGGCCTCGGCCCTCCTCGCGCACGTCGAGGACGGGCGTCGCAAGGCCCCCCTCTGGACCGTCGACGCCGCCAACGTCCCCTCCAGGGCGCTGGCACGCTCGCTCGGCTTCGCGGTCCGGGCCCGCGAGACGGTCCTCCGGTGGTCCCCCTGACGCCAACGTGTCCTATCCTTCCTCCGTCGCGCCCGACGACGGGACCCGGACGCCCGAGGCCACGCCCATGCCTTCCTACCCGATCGAGCTCGACCTCCGCGGCCGTCGCGTCCTGGTCGTCGGCCTCGGCGCGGTCGGCGGCCGGAAGGCGGCGGGGCTGGTCGAGGCCGGGGCGGCCGTCGTCGGCGTCGACCCGGGGGCCGGGGTCGTCGCGCCCCCGGGGGTCGAGCACCGGGCCGAGCCGTTCCGGGCCGAGCACCTGGAGGGGATCGGCCTGGCGGTCGCGGCGGCGACGCCCGGGGTCAATCGCCGGGTCGTCGAGGAGGCGAGGGCCCGGGGCGTCTGGGTCAACGCGGCGAGCGAGCCCGACCTGGGCGACTTCGCCGTCCCGGCCGTCTGGAGGGGAGGCCCGATCACGCTGACGGTCTCGACCGCGGGGGCGAGCCCCGCGCTGGCCCGGACGCTCCGCGACCGCGCGGCCGCGGCGATCGTGGGCGCCGCGCCGCTGGCGGCGCTGCTGGCCGAGCTTCGGCCGGTCGCGGCGGCGCGGGTGGCCGACCCGGGGGCCCGCCGCCGCCTCCTGGCGGGCTGGGGCGACCCCCGCTGGCTCGACCTCTGGGCCGCCGGCGGCGCCGAGGCGGTGCGCACCATGTTGCTTTTATCGATCGACCGCGCAGCCCTGGGCAACATTGCGCTTCACGAATGAGCCGTGTTTTTCTAGACTCGTTGCCGACCACACGCGGCGGCCGGCGCGATCCGGCCGCCACCAGGGATCGAACACCGCAGGAGCTACCCCTTGAAAATCGCCATCGTCGGGACGGGATACGTGGGCCTGGTGACCGGGACCTGCCTGGCCGAGAGCGGCAATGACGTCGTCTGCATCGACAAGATGGCCTCGAAGATCGAGGGCCTCCAGCGGGGCGTCATCCCGATCTACGAGCCGGGGCTGAGCGAGCTGGTGCTCCGCAACCACCGCGACGGCCGGCTGAACTTCACCACGAGCCTGGCCCAGGGGATCGCCGAGGCCGAGATGGTCTTCATCGCCGTCGGCACGCCGCAGGGGGACGACGGCGGGGCCGACCTCCGCGGGGTCTGGGCCGTCGGCCGCGAGATCGCCGAGAACCTGCTGGCGCCGAAGATCGTCGTGATCAAGAGCACCGTCCCGGTCGGCACCAACGCCGAGCTAGCCCGGCAGATGGCCGAGGTCACCGACGTGCCCTTCCAGGTCGCCAACAACCCCGAGTTCCTCAAGGAAGGGGCGGCGATCGACGACTTCACCAAGCCCGACCGCGTCGTCGTCGGCGTCCGGTCGCCCGAGGCGGCCGAGCGGCTCCACGAGCTGTACAAGCCGTTCCTCCGGACCGAGCGGCCGTTCCTCGTGATGACGCCCGAGAGCGCCGAGATGACCAAGTACGTCGCCAACTGCCTGCTGGCGACCAAGATCAGCTTCATCAACGAGATGGCCAACCTCTGCGAGATGTACCAGGCGGACATCAACGAGGTCCGCCGCGGGATCGGCCACGACCAGCGGATCGGCTTCAGCTTCCTGTTCCCGGGCGTCGGCTACGGCGGGTCGTGCTTCCCCAAGGACATCCGCGCCGTGATCCACATGGCCCAGGCTAAGGGGACGACCTCGCGGATGATGGAGGCCGTCGACTCGGTCAACGAGCTCCAGAAGAACGTCCTGGCGACGAAGATCCTCGCCCACTTCGGCGGCGACAACGCCGGCAAGACCGTGGCGATCTGGGGCCTGGCCTTCAAGCCCCGGACCGACGACATCCGCGAGGCCCCCGCGCTCGTCCTGATCGACCAGCTCCTGGCCGCCGGCGTCTCGGTCCGGGTCCACGACCCGGAGGCGATCCCCAACGTCCGCGCCCTCTACGGCGAGAAGATCACCTACTGCGACCGCCCCTACGGCGCGCTCGAGCAGGCCGATGCGCTCGCCATCGCCACCGAGTGGAACGAGTTCCGCAACCCGGACTTCGAGGTGATGAGCCGCCTGATGCGGAACCCCGTCATCTTCGACGGCCGCAACCTGTATGACCCGGCCCAGATGGCCCGCCTCGGGATCACCTACCAGGGGATCGGCCGCTTCCTCCCCGAAGGGTCCGAGGTCGAGGACCCCGTCGCCGCGGCCTACTGAGCCGGGACGGCAGGGGCGCGGTCCCCGCCGACGATCGCCGACCGGGACGCCCGCCCTCCGGGGCGGGGCGTCCCGGCGCGTTCCCGGCCCCCGCCCGTCGCGACGCCGGGGCAGGACGGGGCGGTCGGAGCCCAGACCGCCGCGCCCGGCCCGTCGCGAAGGCGCGTCACCCGGCGTGGACGACCTCGGCGGCGTGCGAGGCGTGCCCTTCGTCCGAGGCCGGGGGGGCCGGGGTCGCGGCGGCCGGCCTGCGGCGGAATTCGCTCAGCCGCTGCATCAGGACGAAGAAGACCGGGACGAAGAAGACGGCAAGCAGCGTCGCGGCGAGCATCCCGCCGAAGACCGCCGTGCCGAGCGACCGGCGGCTCGCGGCGCCCGCCCCGGTGGCGTTGACCAGCGGGTAGATCCCCAGGATGAACGCGAACGAGGTCATCAGGATCGGCCGGAACCGGAGCCGGGCCGCGTCCACCGCCGCGTCGAGGATCGGCCGGCCGTGCGCCCGGAGCTCCCGTGCGAACTCGACGATCAGGATCGCGTTCTTGCTCGCCAGCGCGATGATGAGCACGATGCCGATCTGGGTGTAGATATTATTGTCCATCCCCCGGATCGACACCGCGGCCACCGTCCCCAGGAGCGCCAGCGGGACGACCAGGATCACGGCGGCGGGCAGGAGCCAGCTCTCGTACTGGGCCGCCAGGACGAGGTAGACCATCAGGACCGCCAGGGCGAAGACGTAGATCGCCTGCGACCCGACCCGCTTCTCCTGGAACGACATCCCGGTCCACTCGTAGCCCATCGAGGCCGGGAGCTTCCGCGCGGCCATGCCCTCCATCAGCTTCAGGGCCTGGCCCGAGCTGTACCCGGGGGCCGCGCCGCCGTTGATCGTCGCCGACGGGTAGAGGTTGTACCTCGGGACGATCTGCGGGCCGAGCCGCTTCTCGACCTTGACCAGGGTGCCGAGCGGGACCATCAGCCCCTGCTTGTCGCGGACCTCGAGCCGGCGGATGTCCTCGGGCTCGAGCCGGAACCGCTGGTCGGCCTGGACCCGGACCTGATAGGTCCGGCCGAACTTGTTGAAGTCGTTGACGTAGGACGACCCGAGCGCCGTCTGGAGGGTGCCGAAGATCGCCTCGAGCGGGACGCCGAGGCTCTTGGCCTTGACCCGGTCGACGTCGGCGAAGATCGTCGGGACGGCCGAGCGGAAGGTGCTCTGCAGGCCCTTCAGGCCGGTCTGGGCGTTGCCGTCGCGGACCATCTCGTCGAGGACCTGCTGGAGCTCGCGGAGCCCGACGCCGCCGCGGTCCTCCAGCTGCATCTGGAACCCGCCGGCCACGCCCAGGCCGAAGATCGCCGGGGGGGGGAAGGCGAAGATCATCGCCTCGCGGACCGTCTGGAACTTGCCCATCAGGGTGCCGAGGATCTCCTCCTGGCTCAGCCCGGGCCGGCCCGTCCGCTGCGACCACGGGGTGAACGTGACGTAGATCGCCGCCGCGTTCGAGGCGGTCGCCTGGTCGAGGATCGAGGTCCCGCCGATCATGAACCAGTTCTCGATCCCCGGCGTCTCGCGGAAGATCGCGCTGACCTTGTCGACCACGGCGCGGGTCCGCATCTGCGACGCCGCGTCGGGGAGCTGGATGCCGACGATCGCGTAGCCCTGGTCCTCCGTCGGCAGGAATCCCGTCGGCAGCCGGGTGAACCACCAGCCGGTCAGGACCGAGAGCCCGGCGAACAGGAGCATCATCGCCGCGACGTTGCGGACGGCCCGGCGGACGATCGCCGCGTAGGCCGACTCGCAGCGGTCGTAGATATAATTGAAGGCCCGGTAGAAGGCGTTCTTCCGCGCCCGGGTCGGCCGGAGATAGACGGCGCACTGCGCCGGCTTGAGGGTCACGGCGTTGATGGCGCTGATGATCGCCGTCGCGGCGATCGTCAGCGCGAACTGGCGATAGAGCCGCCCGGTGATCCCGCCCAGGAAGCCCGTCGGGAGGAAGACGGCCATCAGCACCAGCGTGATCCCGATGACCGGCCCGATCACCTCGGACATCGCCTTGATCGTCGCCTCCCTCGGGGGGAGGCCGTTGCGGTCGATGTGGTGCACCGCGTTCTCGACGATCACGATCGCGTCGTCGACGACGATCCCGATGGCCAGGACCAGGCCGAAGAGCGTGAGCATGTTGACCGAGAACCCCAGCGCCGCCATCGCCGCGAAGGCGCCGATGATCGTCACCGGGACGGTCGTCGCCGGGATCAGGACCGCCCGCCAGTCCTGGAGGAACAGGAGGATGACGACCAGGACGAGCACGCCCGCCTCGATCAGGGTCTTGTAGACCTCGTGGATCGACTCGTCGACGAAGGTCGTCGGGTTGAACGGGACGATGTACTCCAGGCCGTCGGGGAACGAGGGCTTGATCCCCTCCATCGCCGCGAGCACCTTGCGCGCGACGTCCAGCGCGTTGGCCCCCGGGAGCTGGAAGACGGCGAGGCCGGCGGCGGGCTTGCCGGTGACCTCGCACCAGGCGTCGTAGACCTGCGAGCCGAGCTCGACCCGGGCGATGTCCTTGACGCGGGTGAGCCGGGCCGACGGCTGCGCCGCCGCGTCGTCGGCCTTGACGATGATCTCGCCGAACTGGTCGGAGTCGCTCAGCCGGCCGAGCGTCGTCACGTTGTACTGGAACCCCTGCGACGTCGGCGACGGGTACTGCCCGACCTGGCCGGCCGCCACCTGGACGTTCTGCTCGCGGATCGCGGCGAGGACGTCCTCCGTCGACAGGTTCCTCGCCTTGAGCTTCTCCGGGTCGAGCCAGACCCGCATCCCGTAGTTGCTGCTGCCGAAGACCTGGACCTCGCCCACCCCGTAGATCCGGCTCAGCTCGTCCTTGATCCGCAGGGTGGCGAAGTTGCTCAGATACAGGTCGTCGTACCGCCCGCTCGGCGACTGCAGCGCGATCACGAGGATGATGTTGGTCGACTGCTTCCTCGCGGTGATCCCCTGCCGCTGGACCTCCTGCGGGAGCCTCGGCTGCGCCACCGCCAGCCGGTTCTGGACGAGGACCTGCGCCTTGTCGAGGTCGGTGCCGACCTCGAAGGTCACCGTCAGCCGGTACGACCCGTCGGCCGAGCAGACCGACGACATGTAGAGCATCCCCTCGACGCCGTTGACCTCCTGCTCGATCGGCGAGGCGACGGTGTCCGAGAGCACGTTGGCGTCGGCGCCCGGGTAGAAGGCCGTGACCTGGACCGTCGGCGGGGTGACGTTGGGATACTGCTCGATCGGCAGGCCGAGGAGGGTCACGCCGCCGACGAGCATCGTGAGGATGGCGATGACGTTGGCGAAGATCGGGCGGTCGATGAAGAATTTCGAGAGCATGGATGGCGCTCGGATGGCCTCGGCTCGATCGGTCAGTCCCGGGACGGCCCCACGACGGCGGCGACGGCCTTGCCCGGCCCCGACTCGGCCTCGGCCTTCGGCGAGACCTTCAGCTTCGGGCGGGCCCTCAGCAGGCCGTCGACGACCACCCGGTCGTCGGGCCCGATCTTCCCCTCGACCACCCGCATCCCGCCGACCTGCGCCCCGGCCTTCACCGGGCGGTACTCGACGACGTCCCCCGGGCCGACGACCAGGAGGTACTGCCCCGACTGGTCCGTCCCCAGCGCCCGCTCGGGGACCAGCAGCGCGTCCTTCTTGCCGTCGAACGGGACGCGGATCCGGACGAAGAGCCCCGGCAGGATCGACCCCCCGGGGTTGGCGAAGACGCCGCGGACCCGGATCGTCCCCGTGCCGGGGTCGACGCTCGGGTCCTGGTAGTCGCCGACGCCCCGGTGCGGGTAGCCCTCCTCGTTGGCCAGGCCCAGCTCCATCGGCATCGCCGCCTCGTCGGGGCCGAGGCCGCCGGCGGTGCTCCGGTACCGGAGCAGGTCGTATTCGCTCACGTTCGTGTAGGCATAGATCGGGTCGATCTTGACGATCGTCGCCAGCAGCGACGCCTGGCCGTCGCCGACGAGGTTGCCGACGTCGGAGTTGACCCGGCTGATCCGCCCGCCGATCGGCGCCGACATCCGGCAGTAGCCCAGGTCGATCTCGGCGTTGCGGGCGGCGTTGCGGGCCGCGCCGGCGTTGGCCTCGGCGGCGAGGATGTTCGTCTGGTAGTCGGCCTCGGCCTGCTCCAGGCTCGACCGCGACGACTCGACCTGCGCCTCGGTCCGCCTCCGGTTCGCCTCGGCCCGGTCCATCTCCTCGCGGGTGCCGGCGTTCCGGCTGACCAGGCTCCGCTGCCGGTTCTCGTCGATCTGCGCCAGCCGGAGCTGCGACTCGTCGAGCGCCAATTGGGCGCGGGCGACCTCGCGGACCTTCGACTGCCGGGCCTTGCGGACCGTCGCCTCGGCCTCGGCCAGCCGCGTCTTCGCCGCGTCCAGCGCCACCTGGAACGGCTCCTCGTCGATGACCAGCAGGAGCTGGCCCGGCTTGACGATCGTCCCCTCCTTGAAGTGCCGCTCCTTGAGGAAGCCGCGGACCCGCGCCCGGACCTCGACCGTCTGTACCGGCATGGTCGTGCCGGTGGCCTCGAAGTAGCTCGTCACCTCGCGACGCGAGGGGGCGGCCACGGTCACCTCGGGCGGGGGCGGCTCGACGTACGTGTTCGCCTCGCCGCACCCGGCCAGGAGCCCCGAGGCCGTCGCGACCGCCAGGGCCCATGCTCGCGCGGGGATCGGTCGCGGCCCCGCCTCGGACGTCGTCGCCGCCATCGGGGGCTGCCTCCACTCGGGGACGTTGACCGTCCGGTCAGCACGGATGGTCGCGACGGTAGGCATGATTGGGCCCGACCTCCCGATCGTCAAGGCGCATTCTCCCGCGCAGCCCCCGGAGTCCCCCCGATTGACGCGGCAAGCCCGGCCCTCGTATGGTGTTGACCGGGGGGTCAATACGAGGGGGGTGCGACCATGACGGACGAGGGCCACCGCGTCAGGGACCCGGAGGGGGCACGCGCCGCGGTGCTCGACGCGGCCGAGCGGCTCTTCGCCGAGGTCGGATTCGCCGCCACCTCGATGCGCGACATCTCGACCGCGTCGGGGGTCTCGCACCCCCTGATCCACCACCACTTCGGCACCAAGGAGGACCTCTACGCGGCCGTGAAGCGGCGGCTCGTCGAGGGCTACGCGCGGCGGTTCCCCCGGGCGGCCCGCGCGGTGGGCCGGCCGATCCGCCTGAAGGCCGAGATGCGCCGGATCATGGCGTACCTCGGCGACAACCCGATGCTCCTCCGCCTCTGCGCCCGGACTCGGCTCGAGCGCGACACCCAGGTCTGGCCGGGCGAGCCCGACCTGCTCGACACTCTCCGCCGCCGGATCGAGGTCTCGCGGCGGCGGGGCCTGATCCGCCGCGACGTCGACCCGACCGCCCTGAGCGTCATGGTCCTCGGCCTCGTCGTCTTCTGGCTGGAGAACCGCGACCACTTCGCCGGGCGGTTCGGCCAGGCCCTCGACGACGAGGCCTATCTCCGCCAGGCGATCGCCCTGGTCGAGCGCGGCCTCGTCCCCGACGCCCGCGAGCCTTCGGCCTGAGCAGGCCCGCGGGACTCTCCGGACGGTAGCGGCCGATTCACCCGGTCCTCGATCGTCGCGTCCTGCTTGTTGGCGGCGACCACGCCCTTGGCCTGGCCCGAGAGGGTGTCCATCGGGTTGGGTTCCGCCGCCCGCTCCGGCAGCCACATCGCATCATCTCATCCTCTATCCGCAATCCGGAAACGACGTATCCCTGCCGAGATCGAACCGACCGGGGTGGCCCGAGAATCCGTGTCTTCGGTAGACTGCAAGGGCGGATCAGGGAGGACCGGAGGTCCCACAGATGATGATGATGGCGGTGGTCCTGGCCGGCCGTCTCCTCGTCACCCGGACCGACCGGGACGTGCCCCGGCGGACGGGCCGCCCCGAGCTTTCCATCCCACAAGCTGAGGCTTCAGGCCGGGAGGACCGTTCGATGACGATGGCGGAATCGGGACCGGTCATCGAGGACCGCGAGGCCGAGAAGAACGCATGGCTGGGCCGCCTGGAGGCCCTCGCCCGCGACGTGAAGGGATGGGCCGAGGCGGCCGGCTGGCGGACCAGGCGGATCACGAAGACGGTCAACGAACGCCAGCTCGGGAGGTACCAAGTCCCGGTCCTGCTCATGGAGAAGGATACCGTCGAGGTCGTCTTGAACCCGGTCGCGCGCCTCGTCCCCGGCGCGAGCGGGGCGGTCGACCTCTACCTGTCTCCGGCCTACGACGACATCGCCAGCCTGTATTTCGAGGGCGATCGCTGGGTCGTGCACTACTGCGAACCGCCCAACCCGTCCGCGACGGAGGGCGAGGTGGCGATCACGCCCCGGCCGTACGACGAGGCGACGATCCGCGCGATCCTCGACGGGATGGCCGCCCATGCCTGAGCGCCGGGCGCTCATGGACCGGATCAAGGGCGTGGAGCGGGAGTGCTACGCGGTGGCCCACGCCGTCGCCCGCCACCGGCCGGCGGTCCGGGCGGGCGACGTCGTGCTGCCGGCGGCCACGTCGCTCCGCGACCTCGACGCGGCGGCCGACCAGCTCGAACCGACGTACCTGATACGGATCTGGGCCGAGTTCGAGACGGCGCTCCGCTCGTACCGACGCCATAAGACGGGGGACCCCGACGACCGGATCGGGACGGAAAACCTGATCAACTGGACGGCCGGCGTCAAGCAGGGTCGGGCGATCTCGGCGGATGTCCGGGACGACGTCCATGAGGTCCGCGAGTATCGCAATTTCCTGGTGCACGAGCGCGACGACCGGGAGCCTCCCGCCGCGGTCGCGATCGACGTGATCCGCCGCCGCCTCAACATCTACATGCAGAAGCTGCCCGAACGGTGGTGAACGCCGGCCGCGGCGTCCGCCTTTGCGATCTGCCCTCCGCACCTCGCGCTCGCGGATTCAAGACCTGGCTCGCGTATCACTCCAAGCGTGACGGTCGTCCGGCCCGGCCGGGCAAGCGGCGCGTGCTCAATACCAGAGCGAGAACGCCTCCAGGGCCAGCCGGCCCCGCGGCGGGGGCAAGAGGTCGTGCAGCTCCTCGGACGCGGCCATGTCGGGGAGGAACAGAGTCTCGTCGATCCGGCGGACGGCCCCGGGCCCCTCGATCGCCAGGCCGGCCTCGCGGTTGTTCCGCAGGCTCAGCTCGTCGAAGTTGCCCGTGCCCAGGTAGGCCCACCGCCCGTCGACCGACATCGCCTTGACGTGCGTCATCGCCGGGTACAGGTAGACCCGGACACCGCCGCGGAGGAGTCGGTTCGCGTTCAGGGCCGAGAAGCGATTCAGACGTCCGACATTGCCCCGCAAGGTCAGGACGGCCCGGACGTCCACCCCTCGCTTCGCGGCCGCGACGAGCTTGGCGACGAGGATCTCGTCGCTGAAGTAGGGGTTCGAGAGGTAGATGTGGCCGGTCGCGTGGTCGACCGCGCGGTAGATCGACTCCTTGAGCGACCGCTCGCCGCCGAAGTCGGTCTGGACGAGGCGGGCGCAGGCGCCGGGCGGGCCGGGCAGGGGCGGGGCGGGCATCGGCGGCTCGACGGGCTGGCCGACGTCCCGCCATCGCCGGGCGAAGGCGTCGGCGTAGTCGGCGACGACCGGACCCTCGGCGAGGAACGAGTAGTTCCGCCACCGCCTGAGGGCGACGTCCGTCAGGATCATGCTGCCCGACCACGCGACCCGCCCGTCGACGACGGCGAGCTTCCGGTGGTCGAACCGGACGAACGGGTCGGGGGCGAAGACCAGGGTGACGTTCGGCGTCCGTGACAGGGCGTCGAGGAAGGTCGGTTCGCGTCGGGCGGCGGCCGGGTTGTGGATGACGTGCGCCGCCTTGTCGACCAGGACCCGGACCCGGACCCCGGCGCGGGCCCGGGCGGCCAGGGCCTCGGCGACGAGCCGGCCGGTGGGGTCGTCCTCCCAGCCGTACATCATCAGGTCGACCCGGGTCGCGGCCCCGGCGATCGTCGCGAGCAGGCCGTCGAGGGCGGACCGGCTGTCGGGCAGGAGCGTCAACCGGGCCGGCCGGCTCGGCCCGCCGACGGGCCCCGTCCGGTCGACCACCTCGATCCCCGTCGCGGCCCCCGGCGCCAGCTCGACGAGCCGGACCGCGACCCGCTCGGCGAGCCTCCCGCCGACATGGATGGCCGAGGCCGCCGGGGCCTGCACGGCTCGACGCGCCGAGTCGACCAGGATGTCGTGGGCGACCCGGACCGTCTGCGCCGGGCCGACGGACGGCTCCCCCTCGAAGCTGGCCCCAGGCGGCTGCACCGCGTTGGCCGGCAGGGCCCGGCGCGGGTGCCCCGCCGAGCATCCGGCCGCCCACGTCACCAGGACGGCCGCCGCGCACGCACGCCACCCCCGACGCTCGAACCGTCGCATGGGCTCCGCCCTCGACCGACCCGCTCCGCGAGGTCCCGATCCCCGTCCAAGTTCGGCCGCCGGGGCGGATTTCTTGAATCCCCGGCCCAACTTTCGCGCCCGGGCCGCGGGCCGTCGCCCCGCCGTCGTATTTCCGATCCGGCCGATCTCGACCTACGCTCCCCTTGGAATGGCCCGGGCGCAGGCGGCCCCGGCGAACCTTGTCCCCGGCCCCGAGGTGCGACGATGTCCCGCTGTGCCCGCTGCGAAGCCCTCCCCGAGCCGCTCCCCGAGTCCGGGACCCTCTTCATCGCGCCGCCGCTGGCCCACACCGGGGCGACCGTCCGGTCCGCCCTGGAGCGGGCCGGCTTCGACGTGACGGAGGCCGCGCCGAACGTCGTCTCGGTCGCGGTGCGGGCCGGGTCGCTCGCGACGGTGGCCGATGCCCTGGCCGCGAGCCTCGGCCGGGCCGAGCTGAGGGACGCCCGGTCGCTGCTCCTGCCCGAGGCGGCGTCGCTCTCGATCGCCGACCTGGCGCGGATGCAGCCGCTGGTGGCGCTCGTCGGCCGGGCCCGCGGCGACTGGCTCCGCGAGATCATCCGGGGCGACCGGCTCGTGACCCACTTCCAGCCGATCGTCCGGGCCGACGACCCGTCCGAGGTCTTCGCGCACGAGGGCCTGCTCCGCGGGATCGGCCCCGACGGCGGGGTGATCTCCCCGGGCGTGCTCTACGACGCGGCGCGGGCGGCCGACCTGATCTTCCCCCTCGACCGGGCCGCGAGGCTCCGCGCCATCCGCGCGGCCGTCGAGGCGCGCCTCCCCGGCCTGATCTTCATCAACTTCAACCCGACCTCGGTCTACGACCCGGCCTTCTGCCTCCGGACGACCGTCGCCGCGATCGACGACGCCGGGATCGCCCCAGGCCGGATCGTCTTCGAGGTCGTCGAGAGCGACGAGCCGCACCCCGACCTGCCGCGGATCGTCCGCTACTATCGCGACGCCGGCTTCCGCGTCGCGCTGGACGACCTCGGCGCCGGATTCGGCTCGCTCAACCTCCTGACCGAGCTGCGGCCCGACTTCGTGAAGCTCGACATGCGGCTGGTCCGCGACGTCGACCGCGACCCGTACAAGGCCGGCATCCTCGCCAAGCTCCTGGAGATGGCCCGGGACCTCGGGGTCGGCACGATCGCCGAGGGGATCGAGACCGAGGCCGAGTCCGCCTGGGTCCACGACCACGGCGTCGACTACCTCCAGGGCTACCTGATCGCCCGCCCCGCCTTCCCCCCGACCGCGCCCGGCCCCGCCGCCCCCCGGCGACGTCGGGCCGCCCTCGCCCGGGCCTGAACGCCCGGCTCCCTGCACGCCTCCCGCCCGGCGCGTATGATAGGCCCGGGCCGATCGGGCCGACCCAACCGATTGAGGAGGACGCGACGTGAGCATCACGATCCGGGAGACGTCGACCGGGACGAGCTTGGCCTCGGCCGAGCCCGGCGCGGGCGTGGACAAGTACGAGGGCAACTGGTACTTCGACCCGGGCGCGGTCGCCGTCGGGGCGCTCGCGACGACCGAGCGGACGTATACCTGCCCTTACAAGGGGACCTGCCACTGGGTCGACTTCACCGGGCCCGACGGGACGACGGTCCGGGACGTCGCCTGGGTCTACGCCGAGCCCAAGCCCGGCCACGAGATCATCAAGGGCCGCTACGGCTTCTACGCGGGCGGGCGGGGGGCGACGAAGCAGGAGGGCTGAGCCCCCGCGGGCCCGGGCCGGGGGCCGTCGAGAACGCCGCGGGCGTCGCTTCCGATAGTACGGGCACAGGGCCGGCGCCACCTCGCGTCGGCGTGGACCCGTCCTATCGAGGCGAGGCCGATGCGCATCCTGCTGATCGACGACGACGAGACGAACGCCCGATTCCTCCAGGGGCTGCTCACGAAGGCGGTCCGGGGCCCGATCGCGTTCGAAGTGACGCGGACGGATCGCCTGTTCGACGCCCTCCGGCAGCTCGACGAGGCCGAGGACCGGATCGAGGCGATCCTCCTCGACCTCGGCCTGCCCGAGTGCGGGGGCCTGACGACCCTGAGGCTGATCCGGGCGCATGCGCCCGCGGTGCCCGTGGTGGTCGTGACCGGGCTGGACTCGCCCGACGTCGAGCGCGAGGCGATCCTCGCCGGGGCCCACGACTACCTGATCAAGGGGCAGTTCGGGGCCAGGAGGCTGGAAGAGGCCCTGTCGGCCGTCGCCGCCCGGGAGCGGCCCCGCCCCGAAGGCCCGGCCCAGGCCGAGCTGACCGGGACCTTCCATCGGATCGACCCGGATTGAGAGGTCCCGGGCCGGGCCGGCGGCCGTCGCCGTCGCGGGGACCGATCCGGGCCCTGAGCCCGACGTCGCCGAGATTCTCCTTTCCGAATTTTGCAGTTGCGATCGCCCGAGGGAGGTCTTCTGATGGTCATCTCCATCGACCGGACAGGTCGATCGCCCGGCCGGGCCGGGGTTGATCCGGGAGCCCCCGATTGATCGGGGGGATCGCCCGCGATGGATCCGCTCCGACGATCGATTGGACCGAGATCTGGAGGTTCCCTCATGGACCTGAACACGGCGATCGAGCTCGCGCAACTCGTCATGGAGGCCTATGCCACCCCGCCGGGCCCTCCCAGCCGGGCGGTCCGCGCGGGGGAGAACTCCTACACGATCGTCGCCACGATTTACGCGTCGGACCTCGCCACGGACATGAATCCCGGCCGGTGCAACGACGTGGTCTCGATCGGGCTCATCCTCCAGGAGGCCGGGGCCGGCGGGGTCGCCATCGCGATCCGCGGCACGGTCGGGATCCTCGAATGGATCCACGACGCCGAGTTCCTCCTGGTCAAGTGCCCCTTCCTCGAAGAGGCCGGCTGCACCGAGGACGGCTTCACCGCCATGTACCGATCGCTGCGGATCGGCAACGCCCCGGATGCGCCGAGCGTGGTCGCCGGGCTGGCGACGCTCCCGTTCCCGCGGCCGATCAGCTCGGTGACCGTCTGCGGCCACAGCCTCGGGGGTGCGCTGGCGACCCTGCTGGCCCTGGACCTGGCCGCCAATTCGGCCTTCAAGAGCCCGACGGTCTACACTTATGCGAGCCCGCGCACCGGCGACCCGACGTTCGCCGGCGCGTACGACCGGGCGGTCCCGGACAGCGTCCGGATCGCGAACCGGCTCGACCTCGTGCCGAAGCTGCCCTTCCCCCCGTTCTATGAGCACGTGCAAACTGTCTCCGAGCTGAACCCGGTCGTGCTGTTCCCGTGGCCGCCGAAGATCCTCGTGAAGCCCGAGATCGCCTGCGAGCACAGCCTCGAGACCTACCTTTATCTCATGTCCCTGGGGTCCGGCGGGCCGGTCATCCCGCTCGACGCGGCATGCGCCCCGTGAGGCCCGGGCCCTCGGCGACCCGGCCCGCCTCCGCGTCGAGGGTCCCGGGGTCGCGGCGAGGGGCCGGGCGGACCCGACCCCGGCTTCACGTCCGTTCGGGCCTTGCCCTCATCGCCGTCGCGGGTTAGCGTGTCGCACCGGGGACCCCCGGCTTGTGGCCGACGGCCCGCGCGATCCTATCCCTCGCGACGCGGAGGCGGCGCGGATGCCCCCGGACATCGATCGGCTGCTCGTCACCGGCGGCTGCGGGTTCATCGGCTCGAACTTCGTCCGCCACGTGCTCGCGACCGACCCGCGGGCCCGGGTGACGAACCTCGACGCCCTGACCTACGCCGGCAACCCCGAGAACCTCGCGGACATCGCCGACGACCCCCGCTATCGGTTCGTCCGGGGCGACGTCGCCGACGGGCCGGCCGTCCGGGCGCTCGCGGCCGAGGGGTTCGACGCGATCGTCCACTTCGCGGCCGAGAGCCACGTCGACCGCTCGATCGGCGACGCCCTGCCGTTCCTGAGGACCAACGTCGTCGGGACCCAGTGCCTCCTCGACGCCGCCCGCGCCGCGGGCACGCCCCGGTTCGTCCACGTCTCGACCGACGAGGTCTACGGGACCCTCGGGCCCGACGACCCCCCGTTCACCGAGTCGACCCCGCTGGCCCCGAATAGCCCGTACGCCGCGAGCAAGGCCGCCTCGGACCTCCTCGTCCGCGCGGCCTGCCACACGCACGGGATCGACGCGGTCGTCACCCGATGCTCGAACAACTACGGCCCGTACCAGTTCCCTGAGAAGCTCATCCCGCTGTTCATCACCAACGCCCTGGCCGACGTGCCCCTGCCCGTCTACGGCGACGGCCGGCAGGTCCGCGACTGGATTCACGTCCTCGACCACTGCCGGGGCGTCGACGCGGCGCTGCGGCGCGGCCGGGCCGGGGCCGTCTACAACTTCGGCGGCCGGGCCGAGCGGTACAACCTCGACGTGACCCGCCTCGTCCTCGGCCTGACGGGCCGGCCCGAGACCCTGATCCGCCACGTCGCCGACCGCCCCGGCCACGACCGCCGCTACGCCGTCGAGTGCGCCCTGGCCGAGCGCGAACTCGGCTGGCGGCCGACGGTCGCCTTCGAGGCGGGCCTGGCCGAGACCGTCGCCTGGTATCGGGGCAACGCCCGATGGGTCGAGCGGGTGAAGTCGGGGGCGTATCGGGCGGGGTAATGCGGAAGACCGAAGGAGAGTTCGCAAGCCCAGAAGCCCAGAAGCTTCGGACATTTCAATCTGCGCTCTGGGCTTCTGGGCTCCGGGCTCTACACCTCGGATGCATAGCCGATCGACGAGGTCTCAAGGCCGGCAGGGCTGATCCGCCCGGTTCGCCTTGACCTTTCCCGGGCCCGGGACCAGGATGTCGCGCGCCGGGGGACCTCGACCGGGTCCCGTCGCGAGCGCCCGGGGAGGGCATGCCCGATGAAGACCGTCCTGTCGATCGACCGCTTCGAAGGTCCCCGCAAGGAGATCGCCGTGCTCGTCGGCGACGACGGCGTTTCGGTCGACCTCCCGCGCCAGCTCCTGCCCGGGGATGCCAAGGCCGGGGACGTCCTCACCCTCACCATCGAGCGCGACCACGCCGCGACGGCGGCGGTCGCCGCCGAGACCAGGCGGGTCCGGGCCGACCTGGCCCAGGGCGACGACGGCGGAGACATCAAATTATGAGCCGTCCCGCATCCCCCGCCGGCTGGCATCGCCGCGCCGCCGCGGCGGCGATCGTCGCGGCGTCGGCGGCCTGGATCGTCGCCTCGGCCGCGTCGGCCCCGAGGAAGCCCGAGCTGTCGGTCGAGGTGCTCGACGTCGGCCAGGGGGACGCGATCCTGATCCGGTCCCCCGAGGGGAAGACCGCGCTGATCGACGCCGGGCCGGGCAAGCACGTCGCCGCGCTCCTGAAGCAGAAGCGGGTGACGACGGTCGACCTGCTGGTCCTGACCCACCACCACGCCGACCACTACGGCGGGATGGCCGAGGTGATCAAGGACCACGCGCCCCGGGTCTTCCTCGCCTCGAGCTCGTCGCACACGACGCCCGGCTACCTAAAGCTCCTCCAGCACGTCCGCGACGCCGGGATCCGCGCGATCCAGCCCGGCCCGGCCGCGCGGAGGATCGGCCTCGGCTCGGCCGTCCTGACCGTCCTGCCGCAGCCCCCCGAGGACACGCAGGATGAGAACGACAACTCGATCGGCATCCGGCTCGACTACGGCGACTTCTCTGCGCTGCTGACCGGGGACAGCCAGGGCCCCGCGCGGGCGTACTGGCTGCGGACGTGCCCGGCCCTGGTCCGGGACTGCACCGTCCTGAAGCTGGCGCACCACGGGAGCCGCAACGGGACCGACGCCCGATGGCTCGACGCGACCCGGCCGGAGATGGCCGTGGCCAGCCTCGGCGCGACGAACGACTACGGCCACCCGCACCCCGAGACGCTCTCGCTGCTGGGCCGGAGGAAGGTCCCGCTGCTGCGGACCGACCTCGTCGGCACGGTCTCGTTCGTCAGCGACGGCGCGACGTGGGACGTGACGACCGCGCGGCCGGGCCGGTCGGAGGCCGCCTCGTCGCGGGGCCGCGACCGCGACGACGCGACGGCGCGGGCGTCGGCCCGGCTCGACCTCAACACGGCGACCGAGGCCGAGCTGATGGGCCTGCCCGGGGTCTCGGCCACGGTCGCGCGCCGGGTCGTCGAGCGCCGGCCGTACCGCTCGGTCGACGACCTGCGGTCGGTCCGCGGCATCGGCGCCGAGGGGCTCGCCGAGCTGAGGCCGAGGGTCGTCGTCCGCTGAGAGTCCGGTTGACGCCCGGCCCGGCCCCCGTTAGGGTCCGACTCGCCGGACGCGGGCGGGTCCCGCGGCCCGAGGCCGACGGGAGTCTCCCACCGATGCGCGCGCTGGTGACCGGGATCTCGGGTTTCGTGGGGTGCCACCTCGCCGAGCACCTGGCGGCCGAGGGGGACCTCGTCGTCGGGATCTCGTCGAGCGGCCGGTGGCCCGCCGGCTCGGAGGGGGTCGCGCGCGGGGCCCGGATCGAGCCGTTCGACCTCGCCGGGGGGGACGACGCCGCCCTGGCCGCCTTGATCGCGCGCAAGCAGCCCGAGGCGATCTACCACCTCGCGGCGCAGGCCAACCCGCAGGCGTCCGTCGCCGACCCGCGCGGGACCTGGGCCCTGAACCTCGGCGGGACGCTCACCCTGCTCGAGGCCGCGCGGGCCAGCGGCCTGCGGCCCCGGGTCGTGATCGTCGGCTCGGGCGTCAGCTACGGCAACCCCGGGCCCGGCCACATCCCCGTGGCCGAGGACTGCCCGCTCCGGCCGAACAACCCCTACGCCGCGAGCAAGGCCGCCGCCGACCTGCTGGGCATCCAGCATTACCTGGCGCACGGGACCGACGTCGTGATGGCCCGCCCGTTCAACCACGCCGGGCCGAGGCAGTCGCCGGCCTACGTCCTCGGCGGCCTGGCGCGGCAGGTGGCCGAGGTCGAGGCGGGCCGGGCCCCCCGCGTCGAGGTCGGCAACCTCGACGTCGTCCGCGACTTCACCGACGTCCGCGACGTCGTCCGCGGCTACCGCCTCCTGGTCGCCAGGGGGGTCCCCGGCGAGATCTATAACCTGGGCACAGGACGCGGGACGAGGCTGGCCGACGCCCTGGAGTTCCTCCGGTCGCGCGCGAGGGTCCCGGTCGAGGTCCATGTCGACCCCGCGCGGGTCCGGCCGGTCGACCAGCCCCTGCTCGTCGCCGACGCCTCGAAGCTCCGCGCCGCCACCGGCTGGGAGCCGGCCCTCTCGATCGAGCAGACCCTCGCCGACATGCTCGACTACTGGCGCGGGCGGCCCGTCGGTTAAGATGGACGATAGGCCCATCGGAGACACCATCATGGCGACCGCCGACGAGTCCGACATCTACGCCGAGATCATCGAGGGCTTCCGCCGGCCGACCGGGCCGATGACCGAGGATGAGTTCGTCGCCTGGTCCGACGAGGACGTCCGGGCCGAGTGGGTCGACGGCGAGGTCATCATCATGTCCCCCTGCAGCTCGAATCACGTCCGGATCGTCGGCTGGCTCTATCGCCTCCTGGGCGATTATGTCGACGATCGCGGCCTCGGCGAGGTCTTCGGCCCCGAGCTGACGACCCGGTTCGCCGCGATCCGCCAGCGCCGGGTGCCCGACCTCTTCTTCGTCGCCCGGGACCGGCTCGACCTCGTGCTGAAGAATCACTTCGAGGGGGCGCCCGACCTGGCCGTCGAGGTCGTCTCGCCCGACAGCCAGGAGCGCGACCGCCGGGACAAGTACGCCGCCTACGCCAAGGTCGGCGTCCGCGAATACTGGATGATCGACCCCGACGAGGAGGAGCTGAAGGTCTACGTCCTCGGCGATCGGGGGCGTTATCGCGCGGTCAAGGCCGAGGGGGGCCGGGTCGCCTCGACGGCGGTCCCCGGGTTCTACCTCCGCCCCGGATGGCTCTGGCAGCGGCCCTTGCCGAGCAAGCGGGACGTCCTCCGCGAGCTCGACCCCCGCGGCTGAGCCGGCGATTGCCCGCCGCGCGGGCCGGGGATAAGATGGCGACCCGGATCGGGACGGGGACGCGGGCCGTGCCGCGACGCACCCGCCCCGGGCCCCCGCCGCGACCTCCCCGGGCCAGACCGCCATGCCGAACACCAGCGACTACCTCGCCCTCGACCTCGGCGCCGAGAGCGGGCGCGGCCTCCTCGGCCGGTTCGACGGCGACCGCCTGACGCTCGACGAGGTCCACCGGTTCCCGAACGGGCCGGTCCGGCTGCTCGACACCCTGCACTGGGACGTCCTCCGCCTGTTCGACGACGTGAAGGTCGCGCTCGGCAAGGCCGCCGCCGGCCGCCCCGGCCTCGAAGGCGTCGGGGTCGACACCTGGGGCGTCGACTTCGGCCTCGTCGGCCGGGGGGACGTCCTGCTGGGCAACCCGGTCCACTACCGCGACGCCCGGACCGAGGGGATGGTCGACCTCGCCTGCCGCCTCGTCCCGCGCGAGCGGATCTACGAGATCACCGGCCTCCAGTTCCTGCCGATCAACACGGCCTATCAACTCCTGGCGATGGCCCGCGCCGGGTCGCCGATCCTCGGGGCGGCCGAGACCCTGCTGATGATGCCGGACCTCTTCGGCTGGCTCCTCACCGGCCGACGCACCGGCGAGCGGACCGACGCGACGACCACCCAGCTCTACGACCCCCGCCGGGGGGCCTGGTCGGGCGAGCTCTGCGACGGCCTCGGCCTGCCGAAGGAGATCCTCCCCGAGCTGATCGACCCGGGCACGGTCCTCGGGCCGCTCCGCGCGTCGGTGGCCGACGATCTGAAGATCGGCCGGGGCCTGACGGTGATCGCCCCCGCCACCCACGACACGGCCAGCGCCGTGGCCGCCGTCCCCGTGTCGGGCGCGTCGGCCGAGCCCTCGGCCCGGCCCGACTGGTGCTTCCTCAGCTCGGGCACCTGGTCACTCCTGGGCGTCGAGGTCCCCCGCCCCGTGATCAACGCCGAGACGTTCCGGGACAACTTCACGAATGAGGGTGGCGTCGCGGGGACGACCCGGCTCCTGAAGAACATCATGGGGCTCTGGCTCGTGCAGGAGTGCCGACGCCACTGGTCGCGGCAGGGCCGGGAGATCACCTACGACGAGCTGATCGGCTGGTCGGCCGCCGCCCGCCCGTTCGCCAGCCTGGTCGACCCCGACGACCCGACCTTCTTCGCCCCCGGCGACATGCCCGCGCGGATCGCGGCCTACTGCTCGAAGACCGACCAGCCGGTGCCCGGCGACGAGGGGGCCTTCGTCCGCTGCGCCCTGGAGAGCCTGGCCCTGAAGTATCGCTGGACGATCGGCCGGATCGAGGCGATCCTCGGGACGACGATCCGGACGATCCACGTCGTCGGCGGCGGGACGCGCAACGCGCTGCTCTGCCAGTTCACCGCCGACGCGACCGGCCGGCCCGTCCACGCCGGCCCGGTCGAGGCCACCGCCGCGGGCAACGTCCTGCTCCAGGCGATCGCCCGGGGCCGCGTCGGCGACGTCTCCGAGGCCCGCGCGATCGTGGCCCGTTCCTTCCCCGTCGCCGTCCACGATCCCCGCGACCCCGCCGCCTGGCACGACGCGGCCGGGCGGTTCGAGGCGCTGATGTGCCGCTGAGCCGGGCCGGCTCCTCCGCCCCCGGATCTCGGACGCCCCAATATCCGGCCCGGATCGCCGAATGCTCCCGAGAGATCTCGGCCGCACGGGCCCGGCCTGGGGACGTCCCGGGCGGGAGGCCGGCGGAGCGCGAACGATGGTCAGCAACGTCCCGTTCGAACGACGGTATTGCCCGCCCGACTTGAAGCGGCGGAAGCGGCGCGAGAAGCTGACGGCCGTCGACCGGCTCGTGTGCGCGGTCGCGGGCGGGTTCCTCGGCTTCGTCCTCTGGACGTTCGGCTACCTGATCCTGATGATGGGGATGATGCGGGCCGCCGCCAGGCACCCGGCGCCGGGGCAGGTCGTCGACCCGATCGCCCTGCTGCCTCCGTTCGGCTGGGTCGGCCTCGTCTCCCTCGGCTTCGCGCTCTTCGGGGCGGTCGTGGGGGCGGAACGGATGCTGGACGCCTTCGAGGGGGTGCTCAAGGTGGAGGGGGAGATCGCCCGTCGATCCGCCTGATCGGCCGGCAGTCAGCCGTCGGGCTTCGGGGGGATGGCGATGGATCTGGGGCTGGTCGGCGGGATCGCGGGGGGTGTCGCCGGCCTGGTGGGCGGCGTCGTCGGCACCTACGTCAGCCTCAAGAAGGTGCGTGGGCCGAGGGAGCGGGCCCTGGCGATCCGGCTGGTGGTGGCGATCTGGCTCTGGCTATCGGCCATGATGGCCTGGATCTTCCTGGTGCCGCGCCCGTGGGGCCACCTGGTGCTCCTCTTCCACCTCCCGCTGATGGCGATGATCGCGGCACTTCCGCGGATCAACCGGGCCCTCGCCCGGGCCCAGGACGAGGACGAGGCCGGACGATGACGCCAGGGGCGGACGACGGCGATCCGCGCGTGCCGTCGCGGACCGAGCGGGACCGGATGCTCGCCGGAGAGCCCTACGACCCGAACGACCCCGAGCTGACCCGGGCACGCGCGAGGGCTCGCGACCTCTGCCGGGCCTTCAACGACACCCGCGAGTCCGATCCCGACGCGCGCCGTCGCATCCTCCGCGACCTGCTCGCGACCGGCGGCGAGACCGCCACGATCCAGCCGCCGTTCTATTGCGACTACGGCGGGAACATCCGGCTCGGCGAGCGGGTCTACTTCAACTTCAACTGCGTCGTGCTCGACGTCTGCGAGGTCCGGATCGGGGACTTCACCCTGTTCGGCCCGGGCGTGCAGATCTACACGGCTACCCACCCGATCGACCCGATCCTCCGCCGCGACCGGGAGCTGGGCCGACCGATCGAGGTCGGCTCGGACGTCTGGGTCGGCGGCGGCGCGATCCTCTGCCCCGGGGTCCGGGTCGGCTCGCGGTCGGTCATCGGCGCCGGGAGCGTGGTCACGCGGGACATCCCCGAGGGGGTCGTCGCCGCCGGCAACCCCTGCCGGGTGATCCGGGAGATCGGGGGATAGCGCGGCCGGGGCGATCACCGAGGGGGGCGAGGGAGAGGGTGGTCTACAAGACCCGTTTCAACTCCTCGATGGCCCGACGCAACGAGTCGGGACAGTCGCCGGGTATTTCCCCGGACCGGAAGATTGCCACGAGCCGATCGACTCCGGGCTGACAGGCTCCCTCGCGGTCGAGTTTCGGATAGGTCGTTGCTTCGTCGACGGTCTGCCCGGAGAGGTGATGGATCCACGTCTCGATGTTGCGGCGGGGGATCAAGAGGGAAACGTGCTCGTCATCCGTCGGGGAGTTCAGGCCGTTCGAAGCGAGCGACGCGGCGAGTTGTCGCCGACGTTCCTCGACGGAATGGCTGTCTGCGTCGACCATCACGAACAGTTTCAGGGCGAGGTAACGCTTGCTCCGGAAGGCCTTGAGTTCGATCGGATAACGATCGCGGACGAACTGCTCGCCGGAACCCGCGCCCTTCGAATGCGTGACACGCCGGATCCTCCGTTCTTCGAAACCGACCTTCATGAGAAACCGGCGAAGAAACACCTCACTCTGAAGATCTTCCGTGACGATGACGCATTGTGATTGCCGGTCAGCCATCGACCCAATCCCGTGCGATCAACTCGGAAGGCTTAAGTCCCGTATCCTCGTCGAACCCTCCCCTCTTTATCCTCACGGGGCCGTTGTGTTCGCGGGAAAAAGTGACCCCTCTCTCCCTCGCGAGGTCGTTGATCAGCTCGGGGTGATGGGAGATGAGGAGGACCTGAGCGTCGATATCGTCGGCCCGGTCGAGGAGCGTATTCAACCAAGGTTGAATCTCCTTCAAGGCGATATGGATGACCGGATCGTCGAGGATCAGCGTCGTTCCCGGCTGCATCGCGCAGAGAGCCAAAGCGTATAGCTTGACGAGCACACGCTGCCCTTGGGACAGCTCATCGAAGGCGAAACGATACTTCGACGACTCGCCACCTTCTTGGCGATTCATCTTCAGGTCGACCTTCAATGATCTCGAGCCCTCGGCCTCCTTGAGCAGGATCATTGCTTCAATGCCCTCCATCACTCCCTTCTTGAGGGTATCGACGAGCGTGCTTGCGGAGGCGGGATCTTCCTGCGTCAGGTTTCGGTACCAAGAAGGAAAATTCCAGAACGCAGGGTCGGGGCCCGGGTCTTCTGTCTCGCTCGTACGCTCGGTCTCCGGATCAACCCGGACGCAGCAGAGGGCCTCCATCCACTCCTTAAACCAAGTCAGCCTGGTATTGTCGCCCCGCGGATGTACGGTTGAGAGGCCGGAGCGCCCCCAATCGGCCAAATATTTCGGCCCCTGGGAGCCGTCATCACGGAAGAGCTGTGCCTCGCCGGCGGTGAAGGAATAAAGCGAGAGGCTGTCGAAGGAGAGCGATTCAACCGAAACCATGGCCCTCTTCTTCTTCACATCGTGATCGATCTCGACACGGTAGACATAACGTCCACCATTACCCTCAACAGTCGCCTCGAAGGTCTGAAGTTTGCGACTGTCCCATCGTGTCAACGTCTTGGCACCGAAGGCGAGGTCGACCGGAATCCCCCCGACGAGAAACGCCCTCAGCAGCGAGACGCCCTCGAAGAACGAGGACTTCCCCGCCCCGTTGTTACCGAGGATAAGCTGGACGGGCCCCGGCTCAAATTCAAAATTGACCAAACTTTTATAGTTGTCGATGTAGATTTTTTTCAGCATGGCCTGTTACTCCAAACCGAACAGTCAGGCTTCCGGCGGGATATCTATCGCCTCGGCACGGAGGTCCCGCAGTCGCGGCAGATCGACGCGCCGAGGTGGACGGGCCTGCCGCAGCCGGGGCAGATCCGCAGGCCCGCCTCGCCGGTCCAGGGGCTGGCGTTGGGGATGGCCGGCATCAGGTGCGTGCTCAACGGCGCCCGCGCGGCGTCCCCGCCCGCGTGACGCCTCGTCCACTCGTCGAGCATCGCGACGTCGGCCGCCGACAGCTCCTCGGTGGGGGACTCGGGGTCGCCTCGCCCGGGGAGGCTCGTCGCGGGGACGGGGACGACCCGGCCGCAGTCCGGGCACTTGCCGTGCGACGGCCGCGACGGCCCCCCCTCGGCCTTCAGCTTCAGGCGACGGCCGCACGGGCAGTCGAGCCGGAGGAAGCCCCCCTCGACGGACGCGGCCGGCTCGCGGGCGGCGGGCAGGCGGACGCGGACCTTGGCCCCGCACTCGGGGCAGACGATCCGGTCCGTCCCGTCGTCGGGGACGATCAAGGCCTGGCCGCATCGGCAGGTCGCCCGGGGCATGCGCCGTTCCGTTTCTCGACGAGGGGCCTGCTGGGGCAGGGGGGCGGAGAAGGGGAGGGCAGGGGACGGCGGGCGGGGCCGTCCGCCCGTCAGGCCCGCGCCGGGGCCGGGGCCGGCATCCGGAGCGTGTCGAGCGGGATCAGGGCGTTGAGGCTGCCCGAGCGGAACCCTTCCAGGTCGAGCGTAACATATTTGAATCCGAGCGCCCGGAAGGCCGGGACGAGCTCGGACCGGACCTCGGCCGAGGCGAGCCGGGGCAGCTCGTCGAGCGGGACCTCGACCCGGGCGAGGTCGCCGTCGTGGTAGCGGACGCGGAGGAGCCGCAGGCCCCGGGCGCGGAGCCAGTTCTCGGCCGCGTCGACCATCCTGACCCGCTCGGGCGTGACGCCGACGCCGTAGGCGATCCGGCTGGAGAGGCAGGGGGTGGCGGGCTTGTCCCAGGCCGGCAGGTCCCACGCCCGGGCCAGGGCCCGGACCTCGGCCTTGCCCAGGCCGCATTCCTGCAGCGGGTGCCGGACCCCGTTCTCCCCCGCGGCGCGCATCCCGGGGCGGTGGTCGCCCGCGTCGTCGAGGTTGGCCCCGGAGGCGATCGTCTCGACGCCGAGCGAGCCGAGCAGGCCCGAGAGCCGGCCGTACAGCTCGCTCTTGCAGAAGTAGCAGCGGTCGGGGTTGTTCCGCAGGTAGTTCGGGTCGGCGAACTCCTCGGTCCGGATCACCCGGTGCGCGATCCCGATCCGCCGGGCCAGCGCCTCGGCCTCCTCGAGCTCGCCCGAGGCCAGGCTGTCCGAGACCGCGGTCACGGCCACCGCGTCGTCGCCCAGTGCCACCCGGGCCGCCTTGGCGACGACCGCGCTGTCGACCCCCCCCGAATACGCGACGGCGACCCGGCCATAGCCGCGCAGCGCCTCGAGGAGCCGGTCACGCTGATCGATCAGGGTCGGGTCGGTCCACTCGCCCACGGCGCACCTCCTCGGCGGGATCAACTCGACGTCCGCGACGACCCGACGGTCGGGGCGGTCAAGGCGATCCCCCATTGTACGGGCCGGGCCGCCCGGCCTCAAGCCGCTCGACGACTCGACGGGTATAGCTTTCGAACCCGGACATCATGCAGCGGGCCGCGACCAGACATCGGCCCATCCCGGCGTCCCGACTGTGACGATCAAGCTCGCCATCCCGTCGAGGTGGCCGGCATCCCATCCCCGGCC
>JAABUQ010001939.1_pt1 | contig 42544 bp, 28 predicted proteins | sample 5560001 | NCBI WGS metagenome assembly JAABUQ01 (sample SAMN10711888, study PRJNA513371) | rock metagenome | isolation source: Antarctica rocks | place: Antarctica: Victoria Land, Finger Mt nord | collected 2015-12-18
GCGGCGGTGCCCGTGTTGGGGTTGGCGAGCTCGAGCGCCAGGATCTCCGTCGACGTGTCGCGGCGATGCGTCGCCGGTCCGGGGGCCAGGAGCAGCCGCGCGGCGGTCTCCGACATCCCCGGCCCCTGGTTCGCGAGGCGGTACAGCTCGACGTCGCGCGGGGGCCGCGGACGTTGGGCGAGGACGGAGGCCGGCGCCCGGGATGCCACGACGGCCGGATCGGGCGGGGCCGCCCCCCGGGGGGCGGCGAAGATCGAGAGGAGGATCAGGACCCCCGCCGCGATCGAGGCGTACGCCGGCCAGCGGGCCCGCCGGGGCCGGGCAGGGGGGGGCCAGGGTCGGGACCGGACGGGGACGGCGGCGGCCGGGTCGTGCCGCTCGGCCAGCGCGCGGAGGGCCGCGAGCGCGTCGAGGTAGCGGGCGGCCGATTCCTCCGAGGGCGTGTCGGCGAGGCTCGGGCCGGGATTGGCCGGCTCGGCCTCGCCGTCGAAGAGCCGCTCGAGCCTCCTGCGACGATCGTCGGTCATGGCGAAAAGTCCTCGATCCGGACGCGGAGGGATTCGAACAGGGCGCGCCGGGCCCGGTGCAGCCGGCTCATCACGGTCCCGATCGGGCAGCCCAGGGCCGTGGCGATGTCGCGGTAGGAGAGCCCCTCGGACTCGTGCAGGACGAACACGGCGCGGAGGTCGTCCGAGAGTCGGGCGAGGGCCTCGTCGTAGGCCGCCAGGAGCGAGTCGTCGCCGGCCTCGGCCCTCGCGGTCAGCGTCGCCTCGTGCCTCGCGGACAGCGAGACGGTCGGCCGTCGCGACCGGGACGCGTTCCGGACGACGTTGACGGTGATCCGGTAGAGCCAGGTCGTGAACCGGCTCTCGCCGCGGAACCGGGGGAGGTTCTTCCAGGCCCGGACGAGGGTCTCCTGGACGAGGTCGTCGAGGTCGGACCGCGGCCCGACGAGCCGGCCCACCAGCCGCCGGACCCTCGGGCCGACGATGTCGACGAGCCGATCGAAGGCCTGGCGGTCGCCCCCCCGGCACCTCGCGATCAGCTCGGCGGACGGCTCGTCGACCTCCCGGTCCCTTCCGGCGGGGCCAACCCGCTCGACGCTGGGGTCGCGGTCCGTGGTCATCGACGGGTTGGACACGGGAAGTCTGCCATTATTCCCCGGGCCGCGCCCGGCATCGATCCTCCCTCGTTGTATCAGGCCGGCCCGGCGTGGATGAGCGGCCGGTGGTGAAATCGTGGAGACGGCGGGAATAATGGGAGGCGGGCGGCGTCGAACCCGTCGCCAGGAGTCGAGGCGGGACTTCCCGTCCCGTCGCCGTGCCGCCGAAAGGGGTGGGAAGCCGATGCTCTTCTCCGCGACGATGCTCTTGCCGGCGATCCTGCTCGCCGGCCCCGGGCCCGACGACGAGGCCACGCCTGCCCGCCCCGCCGACCCTCCGCCGGCCGCGGAGGCCTTCGAGCGCGAGGTCCGGCCGCTCCTGATCTCGCGATGCGTGTCCTGCCACGGGCCCAAGGTGGCCAAGGGCGGCCTCCGGCTCGACACCCGCGAGTTCCTCGCCCGGGGCGAGGACGACGAGCCCGTCGTCCGGCCGGGCGACCCGGAGGCGAGCCCCCTCATCCGCGCGGTCCGCCGCGAGGGCGACCTCAAGATGCCGCCGAAAGGGAAGCTCGACCCCGAGGAGGTGGCCATCCTCGCCCGGTGGGTCAAGGACGGGGCGTCCTGGCCCGACGATGGCGGCCCGGCCCGGGAACGCGCCGAGATCGCCGAGGTCCGCGCGTCGCACTGGGCGTTCCGGCCGGTCCAGGCCCCGGCGATCCCGGCGGTGGTGGACCGAGCCTGGCCCGCGACCGACATCGACCGCTTCGTCCTCGCGGGACTCGAACGGGCCGGGCTCGCCCCCGCGCCGGCCGCCGACCGGCGGGTGCTGATCCGCCGGGCGACCTTCGGCCTGATCGGGCTCCCGCCCGCGCCGGCGGAGATCGACGCCTTCCTCGCCGACCCGGCCCCGGTCGGCGAGGCCTTCGCCCGGGTGGTCGACCGGCTCCTCGCCTCCGCGCACTACGGCGAGCGGTGGGGCCGCCACTGGCTCGACCTCGCCCGCTACGCCGACACCAAGGGGTACGTCGACGACGACAACGCCAAGGATCGACGCTTCCCCTTCTCCTACACCTATCGCGACTGGGTGATCCGCGCCCTCAACGCCGACATGCCCTACGACGACTTCCTCGTCCGCCAGATCGCCGCCGACCGGCTCGAGGGGGAATTCCAGCCCGACATCGCCGCGCTCGGCTTCCTCACCCTGCACCGCGACCACGACGAGGAAGACAAGCAGATCGAGGACGAGATCGACGTCCTGACCCGGACGACCCTGGGCCTCTCGGTCGCGTGTTCCCGCTGCCACGACCACAAGTTCGACCCGATCCCCCAGGCGGATTACTACTCGCTCTACGGCGTCTTCGCCGGCTCGAAGATCAAGGAGCTGCCGATCCTCGCCAGGGCGGAGGACCGCGTCGCGCTCGAGGCCTACAACCGCGAGCTGAACACCCGCCGCTATGCCTTCGAGTCCTCGCTGGAGATCCACCGGCGGTCCGAGTTCGGCGTGACCCGGTCGTTTCGCGTAATCGCGAGCTACCTGCTCGCCGCGCAGGAGGAGCTCGTCAAGCGCGATCACCCGGCGGAGGCCGGGAAGGGGTCTCCTGCGATTTCCGCCGCGGACAGGGAGGCGAGTGTGGAGGGGATCCGTGTTATTGAGGACGGCCTGGGCCCGGACAGAGCAATCATCAAAAGGTGGGTCACGTTCCTCGACGAGACCCGAGCCGGGAACGACCCCGTCTTCGCCCCCTGGCACAGCCTCGCCCGGCTGAGGCAGGACCGATTTGCGGACGAGGCCCCCGGCATCATCGAGACCTTCGTCGCCCGCGGCGAGGAAGATCCCCTGGAGGAGGACGACGAGGACGAGTTGATCAATCCCAAAGTCGCCACGTTCCTCCGCAAGCACCCGCCGCGGTCGCCCGACGACCTGGCCCGGGCCTATGCGTCCCTCTTGTTCCGGGTCGACCTCGAATGGGCCGGCAAGCTCCGCGAGGCGAGGCGGGCCCTGGCCGAGCCCCCGGGGCGGCTCGAAGACGACGACGATGAGGAGCTTCGCCAGGTCCTCCGGGGCGACGACTCCCCGACGGAGATCCCGCTCGACATGGTCACCGAGCGGCTGGAGGCCCGGGACGAGCCCGAGGTTGCGGAGGCACTCCGGGCTTTGGAGGGTCGCATCGACGAGTGGAAGCGGAACCCCGATGCGCCGCCGCACGCGACGGCCCTGGTCGACCCCGACGAGCCCGTCACGCCCCGGATCTTCCTCCGCGGCAACCCCGCGAGCGAGGGCGATGAGGTCCCGCGCCGATTCCTCGCCGTGCTCTCGCCCGACGAACGCAAGCCATTCGAGGGGGGGACAGGCCGGCTGGAACTGGCCCGCGCGATCGCCGACCCCGCGAACCCGCTGACCGCCCGGGTGATGGTCAACCGGGTCTGGATGCACCACTTCGGCCGCGGGATCGTGGCGAGCCCGAGCGACTTCGGCACGAGGGGCGAGCCGCCGACCCACCCCGAGCTGCTCGACCACCTGGCGGCCCGGTTCGTCGCCGACGGCTGGTCGCTCAAGCGGCTCCATCGCGCGATCATGCTCTCGAAGGTCTACCAGCAGTCCGGCGAGGCGAGCCCGGCCGCGCGGCGGGCCGACCCCGAGGACCGCCTGCTCGGGCGGTACGAGCGGCGACGCCTGGAGGTCGAGCCGATCCGCGACGCCATGCTCGCCGTCTCGGGGCTGCTCGACCCCGCCGTCGGCGGGAGACCCATCGACCTGGCCGCAGACCGACCGGCCCCGCGGCGGACGGTCTACGCCCTAGTCGACCGCGAGACGCCCCTCGGCCTCTTCTCCGCGTTCGACGGGGCCAATCCCGACCTCCACACCCCGCTCCGTCACGCGACGATCGTCCCCCTGCAGGCCCTCTACCTGCTCAACAGCGAGGCCGTCTCCGAGGCGGCCCGCGCCTTCGCGAACCGGCTCACGACGACCCGGTCGGGCGACCCCGCCGCCCAGGTCCGGCTCGCCTACCTCCTCGCGTTCGGCAGGCAGGCGGAGCGTCCCGAGGTCGACCGCGCCGTCCGGTTCCTCAAGGAGGCCGAGGCGCTCGGCTCGACGGGGCCCGAGCCGGTCGTCTCGGCCTGGAAGTACGGGTCCGCGGCCTACGACCCGGAGAAGGGTCGGGTCGAGGGGTTCCGCGAACTGCCCCACTTCACCGGCGATTCGTACCAGGGGAGCGCGACCTATCCCGACCCGACGCTGTCATACCTCGCGCTCAACGTCGACGGCGGCCACCCGGGGGACGACCTCGCTCATGTCGCGGTCCGGCGCTGGACCGCCCCGAGTGATGGCACCGTGACGATCTCCGGGACCCTCGCCCACAAGCTCGAAGGGGAGGACAAGGAGGCCGACGGCGTCCGGGGCCACGTCGTCTCGAGCCGGCGGGGGCTGCTGGCCGAGTGGGTCGCGTTCAACGCGGAGTCCGCGACCGAGATCCCCCCAATCGAGGTCCGTGCCGGGGAGTCGATCGACTTCGTGGTCGAGTGCCGCGAGAACGCGAGCAGCGACACGTTCACCTGGAAGGTCAAGATCCGCGGCGGCCCGCTCGTCGCCGGCTCGGTCGACGACTTCGAAGGGCCTCCCGCCCCGCCGGGCAGGCCGCTGTCGCCGATCGAGAAGCTGGCGCAGGTGCTGCTGATGTCGAACGAATTCCTCTACGTCGATTGATGCCCGGGCCATCCCTCAGGAGACTCGCGATGAATCGAACCACGTCCGACCCCGGCGACGGGCCGCTCTCGCGTCGCGACCTGCTCGGGCGGGGCGGGATGGGCTTCGGGGCCCTGGCCTTCGCCGGCCTGCTCGGCGAGCGGGCCCTCGGGGCGGCCGACGGGGACGACCGAGGCGGGTCGATCCGCCCGCTCGCCCCGAGGTCGCCCCACTTCGCCCCCCGGGCCAAGCACGTCATCCACCTGTTCCTCAACGGCGGCCCCTCGCACGTCGACACCTTCGACCCCAAGCCGGCGCTCGCGAAATATGAGGGGAAGTCGATCGGCGAGGGGGGGCCGATGGCCGGCAAGGCCCTGCCGTCGCCCTTCAAGTTCGCCAGGCACGGCCGGGGCGGGGTCGAGCTGAGCGAGATCTTCCCCCACCTGGCCACCTGCGCCGACGACCTGTGCGTGGTCCGCTCGATGTACGGCGACGAGCCCGTGCACGAATCGTCGCTGATGCTGATGAACTGCGGCGACGGCCGCCAGGTCCGGCCGAGCGTCGGGTCGTGGGTCACGTACGGGCTGGGGACCGAGAACCAGAACCTCCCGGGCTACGTCGCGATGTGCCCCGAGGGCAAGCCCCTGATGGGGGCGCAGAACTGGCGGTCGGCCTTCCTCTCGGCCGCGCACCAGGGGACGTTCCTCGACACGAGGTCGGCCCGGGTCGACCGGCTGATCGAGCACGTCCGGAGCGACCGGGCCTCGACGAAGGAGCAGAGGCTCCAGCTCGACCTGCTGGCCGAGATGGACGGCCGGCATCGGGCGTCCCGGCCCGAGGACTCGCGGCTCGATGCGCAGCTCCAGACCTTCGAGCTGGCGTACCGGATGCAGATGGAGGCGACCGACGCCTTCGACATCCGCCGCGAGCCCGCCGAGGTCCGCGAGCTCTACGGCGACGACGTCCAGGGCCGGCAGATGCTCATCGCCCGGCGGCTGGTCGAGCGCGGGGTCCGGTACGTCCAGGTCTTCCACGGGCCGGGCCAGCCTTGGGACAGCCACGACGACATCGCGGGGGACCACCGCCGGCTCGCGACCGAGTGCGACCGCGCGATCGCCGCGCTGCTGAAGGACCTCAAGCGGCGGGGCCTGCTCGACGAGACGCTGGTGCTCTGCGGCGGCGAGTTCGGCCGGACGCCCGCCGTCCAGGCCGGCGGCGACGGCGCGAACATGCCCCGGGGCCGCGACCACAACCACGAGGGGTTCTCGGTCTGGCTGGCCGGCGGGGGCGTCAAGCGGGGCCACGTCCACGGCGCGACCGACGAGCTCGGGGCCAAGGCGGTCGAGGGCCGCGTGCACGTCCACGACCTGCACGCGACGATCCTCCACCTCCTCGGCTTCGACCACGAGCGGCTGACCTATCGCTACGCGGGCCGCGACTTCCGCCTGACCGACGTCCGCGGCCGGGTGGTCAGGGAGATCCTGTCGTGACCCTCGCGACGTCCCCGACCGGGGCCTCAGGCTTCCGGGCGGCCGCCCCCTTTGGGATCGGAGCCGGCTCGCCCACCGGATCGCGACGTCGAAGACCGGGACGAAGAAGACGGCCAGCATCGTCGAGGCGATCATCCCGCCGAAGCCCCCGCGACGGGTCCGGCCGTCCTCTACTTGCCCTCGATGTTCAGCCAGCCGCGCGACGAGTAGTCCGAGAGGCTGAGGATGACCAGGATCGCCAGCCACAGGAACGCGGCGCCGGAGAAGACCCAGGTCAGCTTGTTGCTGTAACGGACATGCATGAAGAACATGATGATCAGGGCCGCCTTGATCCCCGCGATGGCCAGGGCCGTCGCCAGGTGCCAGCGCCCCAGCGGCATGTAGGAGAACCCGACCGTGGCCACCAGGAGCAGCATCAGGGCGGCGAAGACCGTGTAATAGGTCCGGAGCGGGATGACGTGGGGCTCGTCCATCGGTTCACCGCACTTCGATCAGGTAGAGCAGGGGGTAGAGGAACACCCAGACGACGTCGATGAAGTGCCAGTAGAGCCCGGTCACCTCGATCTGCGAGACCCCCCCGCCGGAGAACCAGCCGCGGCCGGCGAGGGTGGCGACCAGCCCGACCAGGATGATCCCGACGACCATGTGGAAGGCGTGCAGGCCGGTCATCGCGAAGTAGAGGACGAAGAAGAGCTGCGCCTTGCCGGCGGGGGTGACCGACGGCGCCTCCTCGCCCGGGTAGAGCTGCGGCTCGGCGGTCTCTCGGTTGCTCTCCAGGCCGGCCAGCGGCCTGGCCTTGGCCGACTCGTCGTGCTTGCCCCGACGGGCCTCGGCCTCCTCCCAGTTGAAGCCGGCCCCGGGGACCAGCCCCTCCCGGGCGTCGACGTGCCACTCGTACGCCTTGATCCCAAGGAACCCGGCGCCGAGGACCGCGGTCGCGACCAAGAACCGGACGACCTGACGGGTCCGGCGGTGCTGGGCGGCGTGGACCGCCAGCGCCATCGTGAGGCTGCTGCACAGCAGGACGGCGGTGTTGATCGCCCCGAGGGGGACGTTCAGGTGCCGGCTCGCGGCACCGAACGCCTCGGGGTTCATCGACCGATAGACGGCGTAGGCGGCGAAGAGCCCGCCGAAGAACATGACCTCGGTGGCGAGGAACGCCCACATCCCCAGGTTCGTCGTGTCGTGCTGCTGGCCGAGGTCGTCGAAGTGGTGCGACAGGATCGCGGCCCCCTCGCGGGGCTCAGACGCGTGCATCGATGACCTCCTGCGGCGCGGGGAGGGTCCGGGGCTCGGCCGGCTCGGGGGTGTATTCGTAGGGGCCGGTGGTCACGATCGGCGTCACCTCGAAGTTCTCCGGCGGCGGGGGGGATGCGGTCTGCCACTCGAGCCCGGTCGCGTGCCACGGGTTCGGCCCGACCTTCGGCCCGAACCGCAGCGAGATCAGGAAGTAGGCCAGCGGCATCACGTAGCCGACGGCGAGGATCGACGCGCCGGCCGTCGACATCACGTTCAGGACCTGGAACTCGGGCGGGTACTCGTAGTACCGCCGGGGCATCCCCAGGTATCCCAGGACGAACTGCGGGAAGAACGTCAGGTTGAACCCGATGAAGACCGTCAGCGCCGAGAGCTTGCCCCAGATCTCGGGGTACATCCGCCCGGTCATCTTCGGCCACCAGAAGTGGATCCCGCCGAGGTAGGCCATCACCGCGCCGCCGACCATGATGTAGTGGAAGTGCGCGACGACGAAGTAGGTGTCGTGGACGTGGACGTCGACGGCGAGCGTGGCGAGCATCAGCCCGGTCAGCCCGCCGATCGTGAACAGGCCGACGAACCCGAGCGCGTAGAGCATCGGCGTGTCGAACCGGATCGACGCCTTGTACATCGTCGCGGTCCAGTTGAAGACCTTGATCCCCGACGGAATCGCGACGAGGAAGCTGAGGATCGAGAAGACCATCCCGGCGTACATCGACTGGCCGCTGACGAACATGTGGTGGCCCCAGACCAGGAAGCCGAGGACCGCGATCGCCAGCACCGCGGCGGCCATGAACCGGTAGCCGAAGATCGGCCGGCGGCAGAAGCAGGGGACGATCTCGTTGATCACCCCGAAGGCCGGCAGCACCATGATGTACACGGCCGGGTGCGAGTAGAACCAGAACAGGTGCTGGAACAGGATCGGGTCGCCGCCGAGCGCCGGGTCGAAGATCCCGACGTGCAGGAGCCGCTCGGCCGCCAGCAGCAGGACGGTGATGGCCAGCACGGGGGTGCCCAGCACCATGATCAGGCTCGTCGCGTAGTGGGCCCAGACGAACAGCGGCAGGCGGAACCAGGTCATCCCCGGGGCCCGCATCGTGTGGATCGTGACGATGAAATTCATCCCCGTCAGGATCGACGAGAACCCGGTGACGAACACCGCGATCGCCGCCGGCACGACCAGCGTGTTCGAGAACATCGTGCTGAACGGCGTGTAGAAGGTCCACCCGGTGTCGACCCCGCCGTAGATCAGGACCCAGAACGCGATCAGGCCCCCCGTCATGTAGACATACCAGCTCAGCAGGTTGAGCCGGGGGAAGGCCAGGTCGCGGGCCCCGATCATCAGCGGGATCAGGAAGTTGCCGAGCACCGCCGGGATCGACGGGATCAGGAAGAAGAAGATCATGATCACGCCGTGCATCGTGAAGGCACGGTTGTACTCGTCGGGCGAGTTGAGGACGTCCCCCTGGGGCGTCATCAGCTCGAGCCGCATGATCGTCGCCGCCGCCCCCCCGATGAAGAAGAAGAACGTGATCGACGCCATGTACAGCAGGCCGATCCGCTTGTGGTCGGTCGTCAGGAGCCACGACTTGAGGGTGTAGCTCGTGTCCAGGTAATCGTCGCGCCCGCTCGAACGCGGCAGGGTCATGGTCCCGTCTCCTCCGTCGCCTTCGGGCCGATCGACTTGATGTACTCGATGATCTTCAGCAGGTCGTCCTCGCCGATCTGCCCCGCATACGAGGGCATCACCGGCTCGTACCCGGCCACGACCTGGGACTTCGGCAGGAGGATCGAGTCGCGGATGTAGCGGTCGTCGGCCATCACGAACCGGACCTCCTTGCCTTCCATGATCGGCACCGGCTTCCCGTACACGCCGTCGAGCTTCGGGGCCTTGACGATCGCCGAGCCGCCGTGGCAGCCGGAGCAGTGGTGCTGCACGAACAGCTCCTGCCCCTGCTTCGCCATCGACGGGCCGCCCTGCGAGGTCTCGGCCAGCCACTTCTCGTAGTCGGCCTGCTCCATCACGTAGACCCAGCCCCCCATCACCGAGTGGTTCGTCCCGCAATACTCGGCGCAGAAGAGGTGGTACTTGCCCGGCCGGGTCGGGCGGAACCAGGTCGACGTGTACCGCCCCGGCAGGACGTCCTGCTTCACCCGGAAGGCCGGCACGTAGAAGCTGTGGATCGTGTCCTCGGAGGTCATCTTCAGCTCGACCGCCTGGCCGACCGGGATGTGCAGCTCGTTGATCTCGCGCTTCCCCTCGGGGTGCTGGAGCTTCCACATCCACTGCTTGCCGACGACGTAGACCCGGAAGGCGTCGCCCGGCTGCGCGAACATCTCGAAGTAGACGACCGCGCCCCCGACGAACATGACGATCCCCAGCACCAGCGGGACGCCGATCCAGAGCGCCTCGACCCCGGCGTTCGATCGCGGCGGGTCCGTCCGGTCGACGCGCGACCCCCGGCGATACCGGACCGCGAAGAAGAGGATCAGGAAGCAGATCAGGAAGGTGAACGCCAGGACGATCGCCAGCTCGGCGAGGAAGAGGGCATCGACCCGCCCCGCCGTGGTCGACGCCGCGTCGGGAAATAAGGGGAAGTTCCACATGATCGTCAGGGGCCCATCGGGAGGGTTGCGGGGAGGCCGGACGCGGGGGCGGGGCGGCGCCGGTCGCGGCGGATCATCAGGACGACGTACGACGCGAGCACGACCGCCGTCGCCGTCCCGATCACGCGGAGCAGGTTCACGACGGCGAGGGTGTACTTGCCCGTCGCCGGGTCGTAGTCGTAGCAGAAGAGCATCAGCCGCGCGATCGGCGAGCCGATCTTGCCGGCCGACGACTCGATCAGGCCGAACTGGAGGTCCTTCGACGGGAAGTCGATCCCGTAGAAGTACCGCGCGATCCGGCCGCCCGGCGTGGCGATGATCAGGCCTGCTGCGTGAGCATATTCCTTCGTCGCGGGGTTGTACGTGTAGCGGAACCCGACCGTCCGGGCCAGGGCGGCGATCGACGCCTGGTCGCCCGTGAGGAAGTGCCAGCCGTCGGCCGCCTCGGGCCGGCCGTACCGATCGACGACCGCCGCCTTCTTGGCCCGCGCCAGCTCGGGGGACTCGGTCGGGTCGATGCTGACGGTGACGACGTCGTACTCGTCGCCGATCGAGAGCTTGAGCGGCTTGAGGCTGCGGGCCAGGCCCTTCATCCCCTCGCCGCAGAGCATCGGGCAGCGGTGGTAGACGAGCGTGAGGATGACCGGCTTCGAGCCGAAGTAGTCGCCGAGCCGGACCGGACGGCCCGACTCGTCGCGGAAGGCCAGGTCCAGCGGGAGCTGGGCGTCGAGGTTCTGGTCGAAGCCCACCCTGCCGAGGGTCGTCCCCGGCGGGTCGTCGCCCCGGGCGGTCGAGGTCGAGGCGAGGGCGATCCCCAGGGCCATCGCGACGGCGAGGCACGAGATCGGGGCCGCGAAGATCGGGATCGGACGACTCATCGCGAAGGCTCTCCCGGGGCGGCGGCCTTGGTCTCGGGCTTCTCCGGGGGCTTCGGCTTGGGGAGCCCGCGCTCGGCGAGGATCTCGAGCGCCCGCCGGATCGGGATGTGGGCGACGCCCGCCTTGGAGTCGACCCAGCCGTAGCTGGAGATCGCCGCGTCCTCCTCCTCGCGGAGCTTGGCCATGTCGTAGGCGTCGTTCCGCTGGAGGTTGGGGGCGGGGAACTGGCCCTCCTGGTCGCGGTAGAGTTCGGGCCTCCGGGTCGCCAGGTTCTTCTCGCGGTCCGAGAACCCGTTCATCATCAGGCCGAGGGCGAAGTGGACGACCAGGCCGAGGACGACCAGGGCCGCGCCGAAGAGGAAGATCTGGCGGATGCCCAACTCGCTCGGCTCGTGGCCGACGCCGTCCGGGGCGGCATCGCGGGCCTGGGGCTCGAAGTCATCCATGGTGGTCTCCGTGGGAGGCGTGAGGGTCGGTCGGCATGGCCGCCAGCTCGTCGGGGACGAGGGGCCTGCGCCTGAGGTTCCAGAGGAAGGCCCAGGCCCAGGCCCCGCCGAGCCCCGCCGCGGCCACGGGCACGAGCAGGACCTGGCCCAAGCGGATCTGTGACCCGCTGCCCAGGGGCTCGGCCGACGCCGGCAGGACCATCCAGGTCAGGTCGACGAGGTGCATGACGATGATCGCCGCGGCCACCACCATCAGCAGGCCCATCTTCCTCTTGGTGTCGCGAAACAGGAGGGCGAAGAAGGGGGCGAAGAAGTGGAAGGCGATTAGCACCAGCGCCACGTATTGCCAGCCCCCCCGGAGCCGCCGGAGGTACCAGGGGATCTCCTCGACGAGGTTGCCCGACCAGATGATCAGGAACTGCGAGAACGAGAGATAAGCCCAGAGCATCACGAAGGCGAGCATCAGGTTGCCGAGGTCCTGAAACCGGGAGGGGGTGGCCACCCCCGCGACCGACCCGTCCGCCTGCGCCAGCATCGCGGTGATGAGCGTCATCGTCGCAAAGGTCAGCAGGCCCCAGCCGACGATCATCATCGCCCCGTAGATCGTCGAGTACCACTCGGGCTCGAGCGACATGGCCCAGTCGATCGCGGCGAACGACCCGGTAAGGAAGAGGACCCCCAGGCCCGGCCCGCTGATCCGGGCGAGCCACGGCGATCGCGTCGAGTCACCCTTGGCCCCCCTCGGCTCGTCGAGCCCGCCCCGGCCGCCGTCGTCGCGGCGGATCGCGCCGCGATGGAGGAGGGAGGCCAGGGCGATCCAGATCGCGAAGCTCACACCTGCTCGGATCAGGAAGGCGTTCGGCGTCAGGTAGCCCGACTTCTGGACCGCGGGATGCTCGGCGATGACCTCGGGCCGCGCCCACGGGTACAGCACCTGAAGCCCCAGCGCGATCGGGACGAACAGGACGGCCATCGGCACGATCGTCAGGGCGCCGGCCTCGAGCGGGCGGCGGATCAGCAGGCCCCAGACGCCCCCGGTGAGGTTGTGGAGCATCAGGAGCGAGCTGCACCCCAGCGCGATCCCGGTCCAGAACAGGTACGCGGCCAGGTACGCCGGGAAGAGCGCCCCGGGCCAGGCCAGGCCGGCCCCCGCGCACGCGGCGAGGCCGACGACGGCGACGAGGAGGGCCCTCGACTGGGCGTGCCCGAGCCGGGCCTGCGTTGCGTCGGCCATGCTCATCGACTGATCCTCGACAACTCGTCACGGTCTTGCTGGGGGAGGTCGTCCACCTTGGCGTACTGGCTCAGCTGGAGCGCCCGGATGTAGGCCGAGATCGCCCACCGGTCGCGCGGGGGGATGCGCGAGGCGTAAGAGTACATGGCCCCGTGGCCGTGGGTGATCACGTCGAAGAAATGGCCCAGGGGGGCGTCGCGGAGGTCGTCGTAGATCGAGACGGCCGAGCTCTTGCCGGTCGTCGGCCGCTTGCCGTAGAGCGGAGGCGGCGGCGAGAACCCGCGGCGGACGATCATCCCCCGGCCGTCCCCGCGCTCGCCGTGGCAGGGGAGGCAGAAGATCTGATACCGCTGCCGGCCCCGGTCGAGGACCCGGCGGTCGACCGGGAACGGCGGCTCCTGCGCCGACTCGCCGCCGGTCGAGCCGACCGAGAGCCGGTCGTACAGCTCGTCGTTCGGCTCGTTCCGGGCGTCGATCCTCGGCACGACGCCGGGGACAAGCGGGCGGTCGGCCTTGCCGTCGGCGAAGAAGTCGCTCGCCTCCTGGGGCTCGTACCGCGGCTGGTCGTACATCTCCTGGCGGCAGCCCGCCGCCAGCAGGGCGAGCGTGGCCAGGGTCATCCGGGCTCGGGGTCGCATCGGCGATGCCTCGCTCATCGGTCAGCTCTCGACCGTGGTGATCTCGCGGGGGCCGAGCCCCTCGAGGAACTTGGCCGTGGCCTCGGGGTCGAACAGGGGGTCGTCGGCCAGGATGCAGAGGAAGAACCGGCTCCGGCTCGCCAGCGCGAACCGGGGGACGTTGAACACGGGGTGGTACGGCCTGGGCAGGCCGTTCAGCCCGAGCATCCCGAAGACCGCCGCGAACGCGGCCATCAGGACCGTCGTCTCGAACGTGATCGGGATGAACGCCGGCCAGCTGTGGTACGGCCGGCCGCCGACGATGATCGGGTAGTTCACCGCCGCCGAGAACCACTGGAGCAGGTAGCCGCTCGCCGCCCCCACGAAGCCGCCGATGAAGACGACCACGGGGATCCGGTTCCGCTCGAACCCGATCGCCTCGGCCAGGCCCTCCACCGGCAGCGGCGAGTACGCGTCCATCCGCCGGTAGCCGGCCGCGTAGGCCGACTTCGCCGCCCGGAGCACGGACTCGGGCGAGAGGAACATGGCCATCAGGCCATAGGTGCGGGCGACTCCGTCCGGCCTGAGATCAGCCACGAGGCCCTCCCTTCGTCGCGCCGACCGCGGCCCCGCCCTGATGCCCCCGCGTCTCGTGGACGAGCTCGCGCATCTCGGCGATCGAGATCACCGGCAGGAACCGGATGAACAGGAACAGCAGGGTGAAGAACAGGCCGATCGTCCCGTAGAAGGTCGAATAGTCCCAGAACGTCCCGTGGAACATCCGCCACGATGACGGGATGTAGTCGTGGTGCAGGCTCACGACGATGATCACGTACCGCTCCAGCCACATCCCGATGTTCACGACGATCGAGATGATCCAGAGCGCGATCGGATTCGTGCGGAACCAGCGGAACCAGAGCAGCTGCGGCAGGATGCAGTTGCAGAGGATCAATTGCCAGTAGGTGTAGGCGTACGACCCCCTCGGCCGCTCCTTGAGCATCGTGCTGATCTCGTACGGGTTGCCCCCGTACCAGGCCATGAACGCCTCCATGAAGTAGCCGTAACCGACGATCAGGCCGGTCGCCAGCACGACCTTGCCCATGTTCTCGAGGTGCCGCATCGTGATGAAGTCTTCGAGGCCGAAGACCTTCCGGAGCGGGATCGTCAGCGTCAGCACCATGGCGAAGCCCGAGAAGATCGCCCCGGCGACGAAGTAGGGCGGGAAGATCGTCGAGTGCCAGCCCGGGACGATCCCGACGGTGAAGTCGAAGCTGACGATCGTGTGGACCGAGACGACCAGCGGCGTGGCCAGCCCGGCCATCAGCAGGTACGCCGTCCGGTAGCGGTGCCAGTGCCGCGCCGAGCCCCGCCAGCCCATCGCCAGGATCCCGTAGAGGATCTTGGCGTAGCGGTTCTGGGCGCGGTCGCGGAGGGTCGCCATGTCGGGGACGAGGCCGATGTACCAGAAGAGGAGCGAGACCGTCGCGTAGGTCGACACCGCGAAGACGTCCCACATCAGCGGGCTCCGCCACTGCGGCCACATCCCCATCGTGTTCGGGTACGGGAAGAGCCAGTAGAACACCCAGGGACGCCCCAGGTGGACCAGCGGGAAGACCCCGGCGCAGGCGACGGCGAAGAGCGTCATCGCCTCGGCGAACCGGTTGATCGACGTCCGCCAGTCCTGCTTGAGCAGCAGGAGGATCGCCGAGATCAGGGTCCCGGCGTGGCCGATCCCGACCCACCAGACGAAGTTGGTGATGTCGAACGCCCACATCACCGGATAGCGCTCGCCCCAGACCCCGACCCCCTTCGCGAAGAGGTAGCCGAGCGAGACCAGGAGCAGCATCAGCAGCGCGAACGAGATCCCGAAGCCGAGGAACCACCGCCAGTTGTACGGCCGGGTCAGGACCAGGGCGCTGATCTTGTCGGTGACGGTGCCGAAGGTGTGCCCCTCGCCGCCGAGCACCGGGGGATTCTCGGTCTCGTCCCCGCCCAGGCGGGGGGTCTCGATGGCCATCGGATCAACCCTCCTCGAGCGCGGGGTTCGGGTTCGTGAGCTTCGCCAGGTAGGTCGTCCGGGGCCGGGCGTTCAGCTCGGCGAGCAGGGCGTAATTCCTCGGGCTGGCCTTCTGCTTCACGACGTCCGCCGCGCGGTCGTTGAGGTTGCCGAAGACGATCGCGCTGGTCGGGCAGGCCGACTGGCAGGCCGTGACCACCTCGTTGCCGCCGACCCGCCGGTCCTCCGACTCGGCCGCGATCCGCGCCGCGCTGATCCGCTGGACGCAGTACGTGCACTTCTCCATCACCCCGCGCGACCGGACCGTGACGTCCGGGTTCCGCTGGAGCTTCAGGCTCGGGGTCGTCTCGTCGGCATACTGGAGGAAGTTGAACCGACGCACCTTGTACGGGCAGTTGTTCGAGCAGTACCGCGTGCCGACGCAGCGGTTGTACGTCATCTCGTTCAGCCCCTCCGCGCTGTGGGTCGTCGCCGCGACCGGGCAGACGATCTCGCACGGGGCCTGCTCGCAGTGCATGCACGGCACCGGCTGCGTGTGGATTTTCGGGTCGTCGGCCTCCCCCTCGAAATACCGGTCGACCCGGATCCAGTGCATCTCGCGGCCCTTGAGGACCTGATCCTTGCCCACGACCGGGATGTTGTTCTCCGACTGGCAGGCCGTCATGCAGGCGTTGCAGCCGATGCAGGTATTCAGGTTGATCGCCATCCCCCACGAGTTCCCCACCCCTTCCTTGCGGTCGAGCAAGGGCAGGGGGACCTGGAACAGGGTCATCGCGGGCTTCACATGCTCGTCGGGTTCCTGGGCGAAGTGGGGCTTCTCGCGGTACTCGGCCAGCGAGCCGACCCGGACGAGCTCGCGTCCATCCATATTGTTATGGTGCTGGACGGTGGCGATCGTGTAGGTCTCGCCCGTCTTGGACAGGGACAACCCGGTGGCCGACCAGAAGGCGTCCGAGGTCCGGAGCCGGTTGACGTCGAAGCCCGCGCCGTTGCCGACCCGGCCCGCGTGGGTCCGGCCGTAGCCGAGGTGGAGCGTGATCGTGTCGTCGGCCTGGCCCGGGGTAATCCAGACGGCGACCCGGACCTTCCGGCCCTTCAGGGCCAGCTCGACCACGTCGGACGTGCCGTACTCCTCGCTGACGCTCAGGCCCAGCCGCCGGGCCGTCGCGGGGGAGACCAGGGCCGCATTGTCCCAGGTGGTCCGCGTGATCGGCTTGGGCAGCTCCTGGAGCCAGCCGTTGTTCGCGTAACGGCCGTCCCAGACCGTCGGGTCGGGCCGGTAGACGACCTCGAGCCCCTCGGCGGCCGGGGCCGGCAGGGCCAGGCCCGCGAGCGACTTCGGGGTCACCGGCTTCGGCCTCGACGCGGTCCCGGCGACGACCCCGTCGCGGAGCGCCTTCCGCCAGAAGACTTCGAAGTCCCCGCCGGGCTTCCTCCCCTCCCACGTCGACCGGACGATGTCGAGCCCAGGCCGGGTCCCCCCGGTCGCCAGGGCCTCGACGACCTCGATCGCCGACCGGCCGCCGTACAGCGGCGCGATCAGGGGCTGGAGGATCGTCGCCGTCCCGTCGTGGGCCAGGGCGTCGCCCCAGGCCTCCAGCGAGTGCGACTCGGGCAGGTGCCAGTGGCACCGGGCCGACGTCTCGTCCTCGTACAGGCCGAGGTGGATCGTCGTCCTGACCCGCTCCAGCGCCCGGGCGAAGTCGAGGTCGGCCGGGGCGTCGTAGGCGGGGTTGCCGCCGAGGATGATCAGCGTCCCGACCCGCCCGCCGGCCATGTCCGTGGCCAGCTCGCGGAGCCCGGCCAGCCGGTCGGCCGGGCGGGCCTCGACCGGCTCGACGAGCTCGACCGCCTTGCCGAGGTTGCCCAGCACCCCGTTGATCCCGTGGACGATCGCGTGGACCGCCGCCGGCTGGCCGAACCCGGCCGCGACCAGCCCCTTGCCCCGATGCGCCTTGAGGTCGTCGACGACCGCGGCGACGAACTTCGTCAGCTTCGGGTCGAGCGCCCGGGCCGGCGCGGCGACCCCCTCGACCCCCACCCCCGCGGCGATGGCCAGGGCGATGTCGGCGACCCGATGCGCCCCGACCGCGAGCCGATGGTCGGCGAGCGTCCCCGTGCAGGTCGGCGACGGCTCGACGACGTAGAGCCGGTTCATCGCGCCCGAGTTCGCGTCGGGCTCGCGCCTCGCGGCGAACTCGCGGGCGGCGCGGAGCCGGCCCGGCCCGGCCGAGAACAGGTCGGCGTCGAGCGCGACGATCACGTCCGCCCGGTCGAGGTGGTGGATCGGCTCGACGTCCTCGCCGAACGCGATCCTGGCCCCGGCCCGCTCCGCGTCCCGGCCGACGGCGTCGTACTGGTACCACTTCCCCTTGGGGAACTCGGCGAGCAGGGCGCCGATCCGGCCCGCCAGGGTCGGCGAGGTCACGGGCTCGGTCAGGAGCCGGAGCCGATCGCCGCCGTCGGCCTTGTGGGCGGCCCGCAGCGCGACGACGGTGCCGAGGAAGTCGTCCCAGGTCGTGATCCGGCCGTTGCGGGTGGCGACCTGCGACCGGTCGGGATCGTAGAGGCCGAGGATCGACGCCTGGAGGATCGAGTCGGTCCCGCCGAGGTTCGACGGGTGCGCCGGGTTCCCCTCGACCTTCGTCGGCCGGCCGGACCAGCTCTCGACGAGGACGCCGTCGGCGTACCCGCCCCGGGTCACGGCCGTCGCGAAGAAGAGCGGCTTGCCGGCGACCTGCGACTCGGGGGTGATCACGTACGGGACGATCTTCTCGGGCGGCTGGAAGGCGCACCCCGAGACGCCCGCCAGCGCGAGCGAGGCCCCCATCAGGCGGAGGAACTGGCGGCGGCCGACCGGGTCGGTCCACTCGGAGGCGAGGCTGGGGAACTCGCGGCCCAGGTAGTCCTGGAACCCCTCGGTCCCCGCCAGCTCCTCGAGGCTCCGCCAGTATTGCGGCCCGCGGGCCCCCGCGAGCCGGCCGCGGGCCTCGGCCAGGTCGGGGTGGTCGTGATGGTCGAGTTCTTGTGGGTTCATCGATGACATACCGAGCAGTTGGTGAGCCGGTCGACCGGGATGTGATATTCCTCGACGAGCTTGCGCCCCAGCGCCTCCTGGTCGCCCCCCGGCGGCTTCCATTCCATGTTGAAGACCTCGTCCTTGGGGCGGAGGTGCTGCTCGGGGTGGCGGTGGCACTGGAGGCACCACTCCATCGTCAGCGGCTGGTCCTTCCAGGTCAGGGGCATCAGGTCGACCCGGCCGTGGCAGGAGACGCAGCCGACCCCCTTCTGGACGTGGATGTTGTGCGGGAAGTAGACGAAGTCGGGCAGGTCATGGACCCGGGTCCACTCGATCGGCTTGTTCTCCCGGAGGCTCTCGCGGACCGGCTCGAGCATCGGGCTGTCGGTCCAGATCTGCGAGTGGCAGCTCATGCAGGTGTACGTCGGCGGGACGTTCGCCACCGAGGAGACCTCGACCGAGGTGTGGCAGTAGCGGCAGTCGATCCCCAGCCCGCGGACGTGATGCTCGTGGCTGAACGGGACCGGCTGCTCGCGGATCACCCCCACGAGGGTCTGGAACGGGGACCGGAAGACCATGTACGAGACCGCGAGCACGCCGACGGCGGCGAAGGCCCCGCCGAAGATGGTCAGGCGTGCCAGGGTGTTGGCGCTCGGATGGAAGATCTGGGGCATGCGACGGGCGTCCCACGGTATCCCGAGGCGTCGGGCCATCCCCTCGGACGGCCCGGTCGCGGCGGGCAGGAGCGAGAACGACGATCCTCGGATCGGCCTCGGGCGGCGAGGCCTCCCTCGTTCGGGCCACACTCGCCGGACCGGGATGCAACTTCAGTGCCCCGACGCGCCAGGTCGGCCGAGGCCCCCGCGTCCCACGCCGTCCCGGCCGGGATGACACCGAGCCGAAGCGGCGGTCCCCGCGTCAGTTGGGGGCGAGGCAGCCGAGACTATACGCCCCGACCCGGGTCTCCGCACGGAAAAAGCAGGACGCGATCCCGACATTCGCCGCCCCTTGCGATGTCTCACGGATGGCAAGGCAATCGGGGGCGTATTCCCACCGCCGGGAATCCCGACCTGCGACATCGACGACGACGATCATCGACTCATGGCGGCATGCCCTGATCGATCGGGACGGCCCCCGTGGCGGCCCGGCGGCGACCGGAGTCGCGGCGGGCCTCGCCCGATGTCGGCAGTCCCGGGGGCCGATTCCCGCCGGGGGTTCTGGCCGGTTGCCCGGACGGGTATAGTGCATACAGGCCGCGGCCCCGAGGCCCCGCACCCCTCCGCCCGCCCGACCGTCCCCGACCCGTCCCACCATCGAGAGGATGCCCCCATGGATCGTCGACAGCGGCCGACCTTACGCGCCTTCGCCGCCGCGGGCCTCGCCCTGATGCCGGCCGCCGGCCTCGCGCGGGCCGACGAGCCCCGCCCCCGCCGCGAGACGCTCGTCGGCCGCGACGCCCTCGGCGACTGGACGACCGACGCGCCCGGGGTCCGCCGGAAGATCGCCGTGGCCGACCTCGCCGAGCCGTACGAGACCCCCTCGGCCAACAACGGCCCGAAGGTGGTCAAGCGGCCCGAAGGCGCCTGGCCCAAGGCCCCCGACGGGTTCAAGGTCACCGAGTTCGCCGTCGGCCTGAACAACCCCCGCGTGATCGTCGCCGCGCCCAACGGCGACCTCTTCGTCGCCGAGAGCGGGCCGGGGCGGGTCAAGATCCTCCGCGACGCCGACGGCGACGGCAAGCCCGAGGCCGTCAAGGTCTTCGCCAAGGGGCTCCGGCAGCCGTTCGGGATCGCCTTCTATCCCCCGGGCCCGAAGCCGACTCACATCTACGTCGCCAACACCGACTCGGTCGTCCGCTTCCCCTATTCCGAGGGCGACACCGAGGCCAAGGGCGAGCCCGAGACGATCGTCGCCGACATCCCGGGCGGCGGCAGGCTCACCGGCGGCGGCCACTGGACCCGCGACGTCGCCTTCTCGGCCGACGGCAAACGGATGTTCGTCTCCGTCGGCTCGAAGTCCAACGTGAGCGACGACGACGGCGAGCGGCGGCGGGCCGACATCCTCGTCTTCACCCCCGAGGGCAAGGACGAGAAGACCTTCGCCGCGGGGATCCGCAACGCCGTCGGCCTGGCGATCCACCCGACGACCGGCCAGGTCTGGGCGTCGGTCAACGAGCGCGACGGCCTGGGGGACCACCTCGTCCCCGACTACGTGACCCACGTCGAGGAGGGGGGCTTCTACGGCTGGCCCTGGTACTACATCGGCACCCATCAGGACCCGCGCCACAAGGGTAAGCACCCCGAGCTGAAGGAGAAGACGCTCGTCCCCGACGTCCTGCTCCAGTCGCACTCGGCGTCGCTCGACATGGCCTTCTACACCGGCGAGTCGTTCCCCGCCGAGTACCGGCTCGACGCCTTCGCCGCCGAGCACGGCTCGTGGAATCGGGCCCGGCGGACCGGGTACAAGGTCGTCCGGATCCCGATGCGCGACGGCAAGGCCACGGGCGAGTACGAGGACTTCCTCGTCGGCTTCGTCACCCCGGGGGGCGACGTCTGGGGGCGTCCCGTCGGCGTGGCGGTCGCGAAGGACGGGGCCCTGCTCGTGACCGACGACGGCTCGGGCACGGTCTGGCGGGTCGCCCACGAGGGCGGCTCGAGCCGGGCGGCGGTCTCGGCCCGATGAGCCGACGCCGGGGGTTCACCCTGATCGAGCTGCTCGTGGTGATCACGATCATCGGCGTCCTGATGGCGCTGCTGCTGCCCGCCGTCCAGGCCGCCCGCGAGGCGGCGCGGCGGGCGCAGTGCGTGAACAACCTCAAGGGGATCGGGCTGGCCCTCCAGAACTACCACGCGGCCTTCGACGGCTTCCCGGTCGGGTTCCTCTACCCGAGCCGCCCCGTCCCGGCGACGACCTCGCCGTACCAGTATCGCTGGTCGGCCCTGGCCCAGCTGACGCCCTTCCTGGAGGGGGGCGTCCTCTGGCACGCCATGAACTTCGACCTGCCGATCGCCACCCGCCCGTCCGGGTCGGGCTCGGCCTTCTGGCCGTACATGCCGGCCCACGCGACCGCGATCTCGACCCGGGTCGCCGCCTTCCTCTGCCCGACCGACGGGGCCCTCCCGCCCGATCCCGCCTCCGGGCCGACGAACTACGCCTTCTGCACCGGGGACGGGTCGAGCGGCGGCGACGCCGCGACCGGCAACGGCGCGTTCATCCTCGGCCCGACGATCCGCCTGGCCGACATCGCCGACGGGTCGAGCCAGACCGCCGCGGCCTCCGAGTCGTTGCTCGGGATCGCCGGCCCCTACTCCCGCCCGGCCGGGTCCGCGCCGCCGACGCCCCTGGGCCGGGCCTTCGCGCGGGCCGCGGCACCGCCCTTGACCGAAGGGGCCTGCAACGCCGCCTTCGCCGGCTGGCTCGTCAACAAGGGGGCCGGCTGGTGGGACGGCAACTACCTCAACACCCTGTACAACCACCGACGGATGCCCGACGACCCCCGGGCCGACTGCGTCACCTACCACAACCCAGGCTGGCGCGCCGCGCGGAGCCTCCACCCGGGAGGCGTCAACGTCCTCTACTGCGACGGCCACGCCCGATTCGTCGTCGACTCGATCGCCCCCGCCCCCTGGTGGGCGATGGCCACGAGGTCGGGCGGCGAGGTGATCTCCGGCCCGGCTTACTGATCGGGGGCCGGCCCGGCCGAGCCTCCTATGGCTTCTCGTGCAGGAAGCTGTCGAAGACGCGGACCTTCGACCACGAGTCCTTGCCCTCCGCCACGAAGGCGTCGTGGCGGGGGTCCTTGAGGTAGGCGTCCCGGGCCTCCTTGTCCTCGAAGATCACGTGCAGCGCGACGTCGAAGTCGCGGACGCTGACCGGCTCGACGACCCCCTCGGCGATCGTCCCGACCGAGAAGTGGGCGACGCCCCCGATCCCGCCGAGGTGCTTCCAGGCCGATGCGACCAGGGCCTTGCGGGCGGCCTTGGTGCCGTCCTTGAGCGAGAAGAAGACCATGTGCGCGAGCCGAGGCCCGGCCTTCGGGTCGGCGCGGGACGCGGCCCCGACCGCGAAGCCGACGGCGGCGACCACGGCGGGCACCATGAGCAGGACGATCCGTCGCGACATCGTGGCGTCTCCCGAGGGTCAGGGGCCGGGGGCGGACGTCCCCCGCGGCCCGACATCATGGCCGACCCGGCCCGGCGGTTCAACCGCCTCGGATTGCCCTGCTTGCGCCGAGGGCCGACGACCCTCCGAGAAGTCTCCGTCGGGACTGGCCCGCCGACCCGGTTTGGGGTAGGCTGAGCGATGATCGTGCCTGCACCCGCCCGCCCGCCGCGACCCGGACTACGCCTGCCATCCCCGCGCCCCTGGGTGACGCCATGCCCCTGCGAGCCTCCACGCCGATCCTCCTGGCGGGCCTGTTCCTCGGCCTCGTCGCCCGCATCGCGACCGCCGAGGGCACCCCGCCGACGGAGGAACAGGCCCGGTTCTTCGAGCGGAAGGTCCGGCCGGTCCTGGCCGAGCATTGCTCGAAGTGCCACGGCCCGCAGAAGCAGAAGGCCGGGCTGCGGCTCGACTCGCGGGCGGCGATCCTGACCGGGGGCGAGACGGGCCCCGCGGTCGTGGTCGGGAAGCCGGAGGAGAGCCTGCTCGTCGCCGCGATCCGCCACGGCGAGGACGGCCCGAAGATGCCCCCGTCCCAGAAGCTCCCCGCCGAGGTCGTCAACGATTTGACCCGGTGGGTCGAGATGGGGGCCCCCTGGCCCGGGGCCGAGGCCGCAGCCTCGGGTGCCGAGCCCGGCCCCGCGAAGCGGAAGGGCGAGATCCAGATCACCGACAAGGACCAGTCGCACTGGGCCTTCCGGCCGATCACCCGGCCCGCCGTCCCGCCCGTGAAAGACCCTGCCCGCGCGGCCAACCCGATCGACGCCTTCATCCTCGCCCGGCTCGACGCGAAGGGGTTCGCCCCCAACCCGCCGGCCTCGCCCCGCGAGCTGATCCGCCGCGCGACGTACGACCTGACCGGCCTGCCGCCGACCCCGGCCGAGGTCGACGCCTTCGCGGCCGACCCCTCGCCGGCCGCCTACGAGGCGCTGGTCGACCGCCTGCTCGCCTCGCCCCGGTACGGCGAGAAGTGGGGCCGGCACTGGCTCGACCTCGTCCGCTACGCCGAGACCAACAGCTACGAGCGCGACGGCGTGAAGCCGAACGCCTGGCGGTATCGCGACTACGTGATCCGGTCGCTCAACGCCGACAAGCCGTTCGACCGCTTCGCCGCCGAGCAGCTCGCGGGCGACGAGCTGCCCGACGCGACCCCCGACTCGGTCGTGGCCACCGGCTACTACCGGCTCGGGATCTGGGACGACGAGCCGTCGGACCGCGACCAGGCCCGCTACGACGGCTACGACGACCTCGTCGCCACGACCGGCCAGGTCTTCCTCGGCCTCACGATCGACTGCGCCCGGTGCCACGACCACAAGCTCGACCCGATCCCGCAGAAGGACTACTATCGGCTCCTCGCCTTCTTCCGGAACGTGAACCACTACCGGAACGGCGGCCCGACCGACGAGGCCCCGATCTTCGCCGACCCCGAGGCCCGCGCCGCGGACGACCGGCGGATCGAGGCCCTGAAGCGGAAGCGGGACGAGGTCCGGGCGGAGGCGAGCCGGATCGAAGACGAGTTCCGTTCCCTCATGGAGAAGGAGCGGAAGTCGGCCGTCGGCCGGTCCGACCTCGACGACCTCCGTTACCGCTACTACCGCGACACCTGGGACCGCCTCCCCGACTTCGACGCCCTCAAGCCCGAGGCGGCGGGCTCGCTCGACCGGCCCTATTTCGACCTCGCACCCCGGACCCGGGACGACGCCTTCGGGTTCGTCTTCGAGGGGACCCTGATCGTCCCCAAGGCCGGCGTCTATACCTTCAAGCTCGACTCCGACGACGGGTCGCGGCTCACGGTGGATGGCCGGGCCGTCCTCACGCTCGACGGCCTCCGGGTCCGGGGCAGGAGGGTCGCGGCGAAGGTCGACCTGGCCGCCGGCCGGGTGCCGATCCGGCTCGACTACTTCCAGAAGTCGAGCGGCTTCGGCCTGGGCCTGACCTGGTCCGGCCCCGGCTTCGCCGACCGCCCCCTCTCGGCCGAGGAGCGGGACCGGACGCCGAGGCCGGCGCGGGAGATCGACGTCCCCCGGATCGCCCTCGGGCCGGACGGCGAGCACTACCTCGGCGCCGAGCGGCACGAGCACTACAAGCAGCTGAGGGCCGGGCTCAAGGCGCTCGAGAAGGAGATGCTCCCGGGCGTCCGGGCCCTCTGCGTGACCGAGGCCGGCCGCGAGGCCCCGGAGACCCGGGTCCTGCTCCGGGGCAACCCCCAGACGCCCGGCGACCCGGTCGAGCCCGGGTTCCCCCTGGTCCTCGGCTCCTCCAGCCCGTCGATCCCGACCCCGCCGCCGGGGGCGAAGACGACCGGCCGTCGCCGGGCGCTCGCCGCCTGGATCGGCTCGGCCGAGAACCCGTTGACCCCCCGGGTCGTCGCCAACCGGGCCTGGCAGGGGCACTTCGGCCGGGGGATCGTCCGCTCGTCGAGCAACTTCGGCCTCCAGGGCGACCGGCCGACCCACCCCGAGCTGCTCGACTGGCTGGCCTCCGAGCTGCTGGCCAACGGCTGGCGGCTCAAGCCGCTCCACCGGCTCATCATGACCTCGAACGCCTACAAGATGGCGTCGAAGGCCGACCCGAGGGCGCTGGCGAGCGACCCGACGAACGACCTGTTCTGGCGGTTCGAGATGCGACGGCTCTCGGCCGAGGAGGTCCGCGACTCGGTCCTGGCCGTCTCGGGGAACCTCAGCCTCAAGATGTTCGGGCCGGGCGTCTACCCCGAGATCCCGGCCGAGGTGATGGCCGGCCAGTCGATCCCCGGCGCCGGCTGGGGGAACTCGAAGCCCGAGGAGCGGGCCAGGCGAAGCATCTACATCCACGCGAAGCGGTCGCTGCTCGTCCCGATCCTCGAGGCGTTCGACGCGGCCGAGACGGATCGGTCGTCGCCGACTCGATTCGCGACCACCCAGCCGACCCAGGCGCTGGCGATGCTCAACGGGTCGTTCCTGAACGCCCAGGCGGGGGTCTTCGCCGACCGGCTCCGCCGCGAGGCGGGGGAGGACCGCGGGCGTCGGATCGCCCTGGCGCTGCGGCTGGCCACGTCGCGGAGCCCGGCCGAGGCGGAGGTCCGCCGCGCCCTCGACCTGATCGCCGGGCTCGAAGCCCGGGGGATGGGGCCGGACGAGGCGTTCCGGTCGTTCTGCCTCGTCGTGCTCAACCTCAACGAGTTCCTCTACCTCGACTGATCGGCCCGGTCGACGGGCCCCGACGGAGGCCACGCATGGCTCGCGAAGATCACGAGACGACGCCCCCCGCCGGGACCTTCTGCGGCCGGACCCGCCGCGAGTTCCTCTGGGAGGCCGGCGGCGGGTTCACCGGGCTGGCGCTCGCCGGCCTGCTCGGGGACGGCCTGGCGACCGGGCGGGCGTCGGCGGCCGACGCCGCCCCGGGTCGGCTCGCCAACCCGCTCGCTCCCAAGGCCCCGCCCCGACCGGCCAGGGCCAAGAGCGTGATCTTCCTGTTCATGTACGGCGGCCCGAGCCAGGTCGACACCTTCGACTACAAGCCGAAGCTCTACGAACTCGACGGCAAGACCGTCCCGGTCCGGACCTTCGGCCGGGGCGGCAAGAAGAACGAGGGGCGGGTCGTCGGCCCGAAGTGGAAGTTCAAGCCCTACGGCCGGTCGGGCAAGTACGTCAGCGACCTCTTCCCCCACGTCGCGACCTGCGTCGACGACATCGCCTTCCTCCACGCGATGACCGCCGACTCGCCGATCCACGGCTCGGCCATGCTCCAGATGAACACGGGCAAGATCCTCTCGGGCAGCCCCTGCCTCGGGTCGTGGGTGAACTACGGACTCGGCAGCGTCAACGAGAACCTCCCCGGCTTCGTCGTCATGCTCGACCCGACCGGCGGGCCGATCAGCGGGTCGAAGAACTGGTCGAGCGGCTACATGCCCGCCTCGTACCAGGGGACCCTGCTCCGGTCGGGGGCCAACCCCGTCCTCGACCTCAAGCGCCCCGGCGGGCTCGACGAGCCGGCCCAGCGCCGGGTGCTCGACGCGATCCACGCCTACAACTCCGATCATCTTGCCCCCCGGGCCGACAACTCCCACCTCGCCGCCCGGATCGCCAGCTACGAGATGGCCTTCTCGATGCAGCGGCACGCCCCCGAGGCGGTCGACCTCGCGAGCGAGTCGGCCGAGACCAAGAGCCTCTACGGCCTGGACGACGAGAAGACCCGCGACTTCGGCCGCCGCTGCCTGCTCGCCCGCCGGATGGTCGAGCGGGGCGTCCGGTTCGTCCAGGTCTACGCCGGCGGGGCCCACAACGACAGCAACTGGGACGCCCACTCCGACCTCGAGAAGAACCACAACTACCACGCCGGCCGGACCGACAAGCCGGTCGCCGCGCTGCTGAAAGACCTCAAGCGGCGGGGCTTGCTCGACGAGACCCTGGTGATCTGGGGCGGCGAGTTCGGCCGCCAGCCGACGGCCGAGAACGCCTCGGGGACCGGCCGGGACCACAACGCCTACGGGTTCACGATGTGGATGGCCGGCGGCGGGATCAAGGGGGGCGTCAGCGTCGGCGAGACCGACGAGCTGGGCTCGGCCGCCGTCGCCGACCGGTTCCACGTCAAGAACCTCCACGCCACCGTCCTCGCCCAGCTCGGCCTCGACCCCGAGCGGCTGACCTACTTCTACAACGGGCTCGACCAGAAGCTCGTCGGGGTCGAGGGGGCCGAGCCGATCCACCAGATCATCGCCTGAGGCCGGCCGTCCCCGCCGGATTGTCCCGCGATTTCCCTTGATCGCGGGGGAGGCGGATCGATAGACTGATCTAGATACCGCCCTCCGCGCCGACCGCAGCGTGCCGGCCTTCGCCCCGCCGAAGGCCGCGTCACCCCCACCCACGACCTCGCGCCCGCACACCGATCCATCCCGGGGGAGAGCCTCCATGAGCCTCAAGGTCATCCCAACGCGCCTCGGCGTCGCGGCCGTCGCGCTCCTCGCGGCGGGCTCGGCCGTCGCCGCCGGGGGGGACGCGGCCCGGACGGTCGAGTTCAACCGCGACGTCCGGCCGATCCTGTCCGAGAACTGCTTCGCCTGCCACGGGCCCGACTCCGCGAGCCGCAAGGCGAAGCTCAGGCTCGACCGCCGCGAGGTCGCCGTCGACCTGGGCGCGATCGCCCCGCGGGACGTCGAGTCGTCCGAGCTGGTCGACCGGATCGACGCGACCGAGCCCGACCGCGTGATGCCCCCGCCGGACTCGCACAAGGCCCTCACCCCCGCGCAGAAGGCGACCCTCAGGCGCTGGATCGCCGAAGGGGCCGAGTACCAGCCGCACTGGTCGCTGATCGCCCCGAGGCGCCCCGAGCCCCCGGCCGCGGGCGGCCCCGGGACCTCGCCCATCGACCGATTTATCCTCGCCGAGCTCGACCGTCGGGGCCTGAAGCCCTCGCCCGAGGCCGACCGGAGGACGCTCGCCCGCCGGCTCAGCCTCGACCTGACGGGCCTGCCCCCGGAGCCCGCCGACGTCGAGGCGTTCGTCAAGGACACCGCGGCCGACGCCTACGAGACGCTGGTCGACAAGTACCTGGCCTCCCCCCGCTGGGGCGAGCACCGGGCCCGGTACTGGCTCGACGCCGCCCGCTACGCCGACACCCACGGGATCCACTTCGACAACTATCGAGAGATGTGGGTCTATCGCGACTGGGTGATCGACGCCTTCAACAAGAACACGCCGTTCGACCGCTTCACCGTCGAGCAGCTCGCGGGCGACCTCCTGCCGAATCGGACGGTCGAGCAGCAGATCGCCTCGGGGTTCAACCGCTGCAACATCACGACCAATGAGGGCGGGGCGATCGACGAGGAGTACCAGGTCCTCTACACCCGCGACCGGACCGAGACCGTGGCGCAGACCTACATGGGCCTGACCGCCGGCTGCGCCGTCTGCCACGACCACAAGTTCGACCCGATCAGCCAGAAGGAGTTCTACGAGTTCGCGGCCTTCTTCAACAACACGACCCAGGCCGCGATGGACGGGAACATCAAGGACACCCCGCCGACGGTCTTCGTCCCGGCCGAGGGGGACCGGGGCCGGTGGGCCTCGCTGACCGCCTCCCGCGACGCCCTGGCCGTCGAGGCCGAGGCCCGCCGCAAGGTCGCCCGGGCCGATTTCGTCCGGTTCCTCGCCCACTCGACCCCCGACTCGACCGCGGCCCTGATCCCGTCGGCCGGCCTGAAGCTCCGGTGCGCGCTCGACGACCGCGACGCGACCGCCGTCCCGAAGCGGGCCCCGGGAGCCGCGCTGGAGCTGGCCGACGCGGGGGACTTCGAGCGCGACCAGTCGTTCTCGATCGGGGCCTGGGTCCGCCCGGCCAAGGGAGAGCAGTCGGGGGCGATCCTCGCCCGGATGGACGACCAGCACGAGTTCCGCGGCTGGGACCTCTGGATCGAGGGGAACAAGGTCGGGTCGCACATCATCAACACATGGCCCGGCAACGCGATCAAGGCCGTCACGACGGCCGCGATCAGGCCCGAGGCCTGGACCCACGTCCTCGTCACCTACGACGGCTCGTCCAAGGCCTCGGGGATCAAGGTCTACTACGACGGCAAGCCGCAGCCGACCAAGGCGGCGTCCGACTCGCTCACGGCGACGATCCGGACGCCCGTCCCGCTCAAGGTCGGCCAGCGGCACTCGACCTCGCGGACCCTCGACGCCGCGGCGATCCACGACGTCCGGGCCTACTCCCGGGCCCTGTCCCCCGCCGAGGTCGAGACCCTCGTCGGCGCGTCGCGGGCCCACCACCTGGCGGCGACCCCGGCCGCGGCCCGGACCCCCGCCGCGGTCGACGAGGTCTTCGCCTGGTGGGTCGGTGCCTACGACGCTCCGTCGCGGTCGCTGGCCGAGCGGATGGCCGCGCTGAAGAAGGAGGAGGCCGAGGTCCGCGGCCGGGGCACGATCGCCCACGTCATGAACGAGCGGACCCAGCCGCCGATGGCCTATCTCCTCTATCGGGGCGACTACGACAAGAGGCGCGACGCCGTCCAGGCCGACACCCCCGACGCCCTCCCGCCGATGCCCTCGGACCTGCCCCGGAACCGGCTGGGGCTGGCCCGCTGGCTGCTCCTGCCCGAGCACCCGCTGACCGCCCGGGTGACCGTCAACCGATCCTGGCAGGAGATCTTCGGCACCGGGATCGTCCGGACGACCGGCGACTTCGGCGTCACCGGCGAGGCCCCGACCCATCCCGAGCTGCTCGACTGGCTGGCCGTCGAGTTCCGCGAGTCGGGCTGGGACGTCAAGCGATTCTATAAGGCCATCGTCATGACCGCCGCGTATCGCCGGTCCGAGGCGGCGAGCCGCGAGTCGATCGAGAAGGACCCCGCGAACCGTTACCTGGCGCGGGGGCCGCGGTTCCGGATGGACGCCGAGATGGTCCGCGACTACGCGCTCGCGGCCGGCGGCCTGCTCGTCCCCAAGGTCGGCGGGCCGAGCGTCAAGCCGTACCAGCCCGAAGGGGTCTGGGAGGCGGTCGCGATGATCGGCAGCAACACCCGCGACTACAAGGCCGACTCGGGCGACCGGCTCTATCGCCGGAGCCTCTACACCTTCTGGAAGCGGAGCGCCCCGCCCGCCTCGATGGACATCTTCAACGCCCCGAGCCGCGAGGTCTGCACCGTCCGCCGCGAGCGGACGAACACCCCGCTCCAGGCCCTGGTGACGCTGAACGACCCCCAGTTCGTCGAGGCCGCGCGGTCGCTCGCCCAGCGCACCCTCAAGGACGGCGGCCCCTCCGACGCCGCCCGGTTCGACTTCCTCGCCGCCCGCCTGGTCGCCCGCCCGTTCCGCCCCGAGGAGGCCGAGGTCGTCCGCGCCTCGCTCGACGACCTCCTCAAGCACTACCGGGCCCGGCCGGACGACGCGAAGAGGCTCATCGCCGTCGGCGAGTCCAGGGCCGACCCCGCGCTCGACCCGGCGACCCTCGCCGCCTGGACGATGCTGACGAACGAGCTGATGAACCTGGATGAAGTCCTGAACAAATAAACCCATCCGCGCGGGACGGTCCACGGCCCTCCCCCGCGACCTTGCCATCGATCGGACCGAGGACCCTCCCATGAGCCTCAACGACCCCAGCCTGATCCGGGAATACGTCCGCAACGAGACCCGTCGCCAGTTCCTCGGGCGGGGTGCCAACGCCGTCGGGATGGCGGCGTTCGCCTCGCTCATGGGGGGCGGCGCGGCCTCGTCGGCGTCGGCCGCGCCCGGGGCGATCCCGACCCACTTCGCCCCCAAGGCCAAGCGGGTGATCTACCTGCACATGGTCGGCGGCCCGTCTCAGATGGACCTCTATGATTACAAACCTAAGATGGGCGAATATTTCGATAAGGACCTGCCCGACTCGGTCCGGATGGGCCAGCGGCTCACGACGATGACCTCGGGGCAGAAGCGGTTCCCGATCGCCCCGTCGAAGTACAAGTTCCAGCAGCACGGCAAGTCGGGCATGTGGGTCAGCGAGGTGCTCCCCTACACGGCGAAGATGGTCGACGACCTCTGCTTCATCCGGAGCATGCACACCGAGGCGATCAACCACGAGCCGGCGATCACCCTGATGCAGACCGGGAACATGGTCACCGGCCGGCCCTGCCTCGGCTCGTGGGCGTCGTACGGGCTCGGCTCGATGAACGACAACCTGCCGACCTTCGTCGTCCTCGTCGCCAAGCCGTCGAACACCGAGCAGGTCCAGGCGATCTCGGCGCGGCTCTGGTCGTCGGGCTACCTGCCGGGCGAGCACGCGGGCGTCTCGTTCCGCTCGGGCGGCGACCCGATCCTTTATATCAACAACCCCGACGGCGTCACCCCGGAGGTCCGCCGCCGGACCCTCGACGGCCTGAAGGCCCTGAACGAGATGACCTATCAGCGGGTGGGCGACCCCGAGACCCACACGCGGATCCAGCAGTTCGAGCTGGCCTTCCGGATGCAGGCGAGCGTCCCCGAGCTGACCGACCTGTCGAAGGAGCCGGCCTCGACGGCCGAGCTGTACGGCCCGGACATCAAGAAGCCGGGCAGCTTCGCCCACTCGGTCCTCCTGGCCCGGCGGATGGTCGAGCGCGGGGTCCGGTTCGTCCAGATCTACCACAACAACTGGGACCACCACGGCAACCTCGCCGGCCGGATGCCGGACCAGTGCAAGGACGTCGACCAGCCCTGCTGGGGCCTCGTCCAGGACCTCAAGGCGCGCGGCCTGCTCGACGAGACCCTGGTGATCTGGGGCGGCGAGTTCGGCCGGACGATCTACTCGCAGGGGGGCGTCGCCCGGGACAACTACGGCCGCGACCACCACCCGCGCTGCTTCACGATGTGGATGGCTGGCGGCGGCTCCCGCCCCGGCACCGTCCACGGCGAGACCGACGACTTCTCGTACAACATCGTCAAGGACCCGGTCCACATCCGCGACTTCCACGCCACGACCCTCCGCCTGCTCGGCTTCGACCACCAGAAGTTCACCTTCCGCTACCAGGGCCTGGATCAGAAGCTCACCGGCGTCGAGCACGCCAACGTCATCAAGGCCCTGATCGCCTGACCAGGGCCCACCCCCGGCCGCGCCGCGGAAACAGTCGTCGCCGGACCGCGCGGGCCGGATCGCAACCGCCTTCTTGTCCCGCCGGATTGGCTTCGTTCGGCGCGATCGCGACCGGCACCTTGGGCGTGAGGTCCGACGGGCCTCGGTCGTTGGCTTCGTTCGGCACGACGGCTTGATGGGCCCCAGGCCGCCCCGACGATCGGCCCGGGGTGGCCTCGCCACGTTCGCGAACCCCGTTCGCACCAAGGCTTTCGGACGGGCGAGGATTCCTCCGCCCCCATCACACCAATCCCCCGGGAACGCATTCGCGACGACCCTGAAGGGCCCGGATGAATCGGCTTCGTTCCGCCAGCGACCCCCGGGCGGCCATGCTCCCCAACGCGGGCCGTCGCCGAAGTTGGCTTCGTTCGGCGCGACCGCTTCCGGGTCGAGGATGGGGACGACCCCCGTTGTCGAGGGAGTTGGCTTCGTTCGGTCGCGGCGACCGCAGCCCGGAGTTGGCTTCGTTCGGCGCAATCCGGGGGTCGTCGTGCCGCCCCGCCCCGACCGGCCGGTCGACACCATCACACGCTCTGCCAAAGAACACCGAACACCATCGGATCTCGATCCGGTCAGGTTCTGCCGGCGCGACGATTGATCATCTGCCGCCCCCGGGCGGCAGGGGATCGCACGCGACTCCGGACGCCAAGCTCGGGCGTGGGCTCGTGCGATCCGTCCATCCATCCCCGCCCCTGTCGGTCGATCGCTTCCGATTACGAGTAGCAAGCTGTCAGCACGCATCTGTGCTGTCGAAGGGCGCGATGTCCGCTCCCGGCCGGCCCCCCTCACCCGCGAGAGATCCCCATGCTCGGCCTGCGCGAAGCCTCATCTGAACCCCGGATGCGCGACGAAGCGGCGGTGCGGCGACGGTCCGCCTCCCGGCGGTGCCGCCCCAGGGCCGAACCGCTCGAAGGGCGTCGCCTGATGTCGGTAGGCTTCCAGGACTTCCCGACCCCGCCGAACTCGTTCGGGAACACCGTTGCGGACATCGTGCCCGGCCCCGGCGGGGCCGTCTGGTTCACCGAGACTCCCGAACCCTACACGACCGACCTGAACGGACCGAACCCGAAGGCGCTCATCAGGATCACGCCCGACGGCGTCTCGTCCAACTATTCCCTGGGAACGGGGGTCGGGGTGGTGGGGATCGCCTCCGGGCCGGACGGCAGTGTCTGGTTCACGACGTATACGACCGTCCGGGACCCGATCACCCATGGGAGGGATTCCATCTTCCTCGGGATCGACCGGATCGGGCCCGACGGCCGGCTGACGAAGCTCGTCACGGATAAGGCGATTGAACCCACCAATTCCATGAAAGTCGGGCCCGACGGCAACCTCTGGATCGCCGAATGGAACCCCTGGGTCGTCGGTCACCCGGACGATCCCACGGGACGGACGTTCGACCGGATCACGCCCGCCGGGGTTGTCACAAAATTCAATGCCCCGAACGCCCGGAGCTACGACTTCGCGGTCGGCCCCGACAACAGCGTCTGGTACACGGCGGAGCTGAACCCGGCCCGGGGGGGCCTCGGCCCGTCGCGGGTGATCGAGAGGCTGACCCCCGGCGGCAGGGTCATCGACTATCCCCTCCCCGCGGCCGATCAGGCCGGTGGCATCCCCGAAAAATTCACGGCCGGGCCCGACGGCAACATCTGGTTCGTTGACGCGGGGATCAATCGGGGCGACCGCGCCGAGATCGGCAGGATCACGCCGACGGGCTCGATCGCCGAATATCCGATCGCCGCCAATACCGCCATCGGCCAGATCACCGCAGGCTCGGATGGCGACCTCTGGTTCAGCGAGATCGTCGTGAAGCCCGCGCGATATGGTCCCCATCCGACCGGGGTCACGAAGGTCGGCCGGATCACGACCGGCGGGTCGATCACCGAGTTCGTCGCTCCCTCGGGGAGCTCACAGCCCGGACCGATCGCGGTCGGGGCCGATGGAAACGTCTGGTTCGCCTACACGGAGTTCAATCTCCACTGGTTTGACCTCGCGGCGCCCGACTCGTACACGCGCGAATCGATCGGCCGCCTGGTCATCCCGCGCCCGCAGGTCGTCCGCGTCGACCGCGTCGATCCGCCCAACCTGTCCATCCAGCTCGGCGTGACCTTCAGCACCGGCCTCGACTCGGCCGGCGCCGAGGATCTCGCCAACTACACCCTGACGGCCGTCGGCCCGGGCGGGCGGCCGGGCTCCGGCGTCCGGCTCGATTCGGCGATCTACGACCCGGCCTCACGGACCGTGACCATCCGGGTCCACGGCCCGCTCGACCCGCGGGTGGCCTATCGGCTCACGATCGACGGCCGGTCGGGGCACGGCCTGAGGAGCCCCGAGGGGTTCCGGCTGGCGGGGGCCGGGGCGGGACGGGCGGGCACCGACTATTCGACGATCATCCCGCGGGCCGGCCGCCTCTCCCTCGCCCGGAGGTAAGGCCGTCAGTCCTCGACGCCGAGGCAGACGCTCGGGGGCCGGACGGCTTCGAGGCGGTCGATCTCGGCGAGGGCGGCTTCCAGGCTGGCCTGGACGGCGTGGTGGGTCATCATGACCAGCGGGACGAAGCCGTCGGCGGAGTCGTCCCCCGGGTCGTGCTGGATCACGCTGGCGATGCTGATCCCGCGCGTCCCCAGGGCCCGGGCCAGGGTCGCGAGGACGCCGGGGCGGTCGGCGATCGAGGACCGGAGGTAGTATCGGCTCGACACGTCGTCGGCCGTCGCCAGCCGGGGCGCGGGGGCCTCGGCCGACCAGAGGCCGAGGGCGCGGAAGGTCAACGCCGCGCGGCCGACGACCACGTCGATCAGGTCGCCCACGACGGCCGAGGCCGTGGGCATCGCGCCCGCCCCTCGGCCGTAGAAGAAGGTGTCGCCCACCGCGTCGCCGACGACCCGGACGGCGTTGTACGGGCCGCGGACCTCGGCCAGCGGGGTGCCCCTCCGGACCAGGGTCGGCGCCACCCTCAGCTCCAGCCCCGTGCCCGCGAGCCTGGCCGTCGCCAGCAGCTTGACGGCGTAGCCGAGCTCGCCGGCGTAGGCGATGTCCGCCGGCTGGAGCCGGTCGATCCCCGACCGGGGGATCTGCCGGGTCGTCACCGTCGCGCCGAAGGCGAGCTGCGCCAGGATGGCGAGCTTGTGGGCGGTGTCGGTCCCGTCGACGTCGAGGGTCGGGTCGGACTCGGCGAAGCCGAGCGCCTGGGCCTGCTCCAGCGCCACGGCGTAGGGCAGGCCCTCCTGGGTCATCTTGGTGAGGATGAAGTTACACGTGCCGTTGACGATGGCGGCCAGCGCGGTGATCCGGTTCGCCGCGAGGCCGACCTCCAGCGCCTGGACGATCGGGATCCCGCCGCCGACGCTCGCCTCGAACGCGACGGCGCGGCCGTGCTCCCGCGCGCATGCGAAGACCTCGCGGCCGTGCTCGGCGAGCAGCGCCTTGTTCGCGGTGACGACGTCCTTGCCGGCGGCCAGGGCGTCGAGGACGATCGCCAGCGCCGGCTCGACGCCGCCGATCGTCTCGACGACGATCCCCACCTCGGGGTCGTCGAGGACGCGCCTCGGGTCGGTGACGACCCGGACGCCTTCGAGCGAGACGGGGCGGGGCCGCGACGGGTCGCGGACGACGGCCCACTTCAGCTCGATCCGCCGTCCCGCCCGGGCGGCGATCGGCCCCGCCCGCTCGGCCAGGAGCCGCGCGACCCCCGCCCCGACGGTCCCGACTCCGAGCAGACCGACCGCCATGCGCTCCATCCGCACTCATCCCCCGCCCCGACTCCCCGGCCGGACCCGGCCCGGCCCCGCGCCGTCGCGGCCCGAGGCCACAGGCTATCCTCCGGGGGTCGTCGCCGCAAGTTCGATCGAGGGGGGCGACGATGACGTCGTCGAGGCCGGCCCGTCGGCCGGCCCGGCGGGATTTACCGCCCACGAGGCGCGTCGTGCATGACATCCTTGAGGGAGGTGCGTCGGCTGACGAGGCGAAGGTCGGGGAGCACGGCTCCTTCAAGAGATGGACCTGGTGGAAGCTCCGGCTGGCGGTCGACGGCGGGAGCCGCGAAATCCGGGAGGTGGCCGCGACCCAGGCCGGGGCCACTGGCGCCGAGAAAGCGGCCCGCCTCTTCAAGCCGATCGACCGGGGGGTGGCGAGTGCGGCGGGCGGGGCCTAGGACAAGCCAAAGGTGTACCGGGTCCTGGGACCCCGCACGTCCCGCATCCCCATCCCATCGAGGGAGCGCGCCCGGATCGGGAAAGCACGGCCATGCGGCCGGCCCGCCCCTGGCCCGTGACGAGGCAGCAGCCCGAGGCCGAAGGCGCAAGCCCCCTGCCTCCGTGAACGGTTACCTTGACCCTCTCGGTGTTCCACGACGAGGATGCCGAGATCGACCTCGACGGCGTCCGGGGATTCGGCACCGAGTACGACGAGGTCGCGATCTCTCTCCGAGGAGGCCCGCGTCGCCCTGCGGCCCGGAGAGGACCTGCTCGCCGTCCACTGTCACCAGACGCGCGGCGGCCAGTATATCGACGTCGGCATCGTCGAGCAGCCGAGCCGCCCGCGGGCGAAACCTTGACGGTCCTTAATAAGTGGAGTGTGGCCCGGCGGTCCGCAAGGTAGAATTGCGGGGACGCGATGCCGGACTGCCGGGCTGTCCGCGAGGCGCGATCCAGTCCCGGGTCCGGCCCTCCCCCCTCCGTGCGAGACCGTCACCCCCATCGTTCCTTTCCTATCGGAGCCCTGCCTCATGTCTCGATGGGGAATGCGCGGCCTTCTCGCGGCAGTCATCGTTTTCCCGGTCGGAGGCCTGATGAGTTCGGGGGCCGCCCATCCGCAGGCGGCCCCTCGTTCTTCGGCGGACGAGCCGCCGGATCGCGAGGCGATCGGCACCTTCGTCGACCGGTTCTGCGTCCAGTGCCACAACGGCGACGACAAGGCGGGTGGGCTGGACCTCGATGCCATCCTCCGGGACGACGTGGGCCGGCATCCGACGGCCTGGGAGAAGGTCGTCCGCCGGGTGGTCGCACGCCAGATGCCGCCGGCGGGGGAGATCCGCCCGTCGGGCCGGACCTCCGACGCGTTCGTCGCCTCGCTCGCGGGTTCGCTCGACCGCGGGGCCGTGGAGAAGCCCGAGCCCGGCCGGACCGGCACATTCCGTCGCCTCAATCGGACCGAGTATCAGAACGCCGTCCGCGACCTCCTCGCCCTCGACCTCGACGCAACGGCGCTGCTGTCGGCCGACGAGTCCAGCCGCGGCTTCGACAACGTCACGGTGGGCGACCTCTCGCCGACCCTCCTGGACCGTTACATCACCGCGTCGCAGAAGATCAGCCGGCTCGCCGTCGGGAGTACGGGGCGTTCCCCCGGCGGCGACACGATCCGGATCGCGGCGGACCTTACCCAGGAGGAGCACGTCGAGGGGTTGCCCCTCGGCACGCGTGGCGGGGCCTTGATCCCGTACACGTTCCCGCAGGACGGCGAGTACGAGATCCAGGCCCGACTGGCCAGGGATCGCAATGAGCACGTCGAGGGCCTCCGCGAGCCGGGCGAGTTGGAGGTGCTGGTCGACCGCCGACGGGAGGCCGCATTCCCGCTGACGCCTCCCAGGACGGAGCGGGACCATCAGACGGCCGATGAGCACCTGAGGGCCCGGATCCGGGTGACGGCCGGCCCGCACATGGTCGGGGTGACGTTCGTGAAGTCGCCTTCGTCGCTGCTGGAGACCAAACGGCAGCCCTTCCAGGCGCACTACAACATGCACCGGCATCCGCGCATCTCGCCGGCGCTCTACCAGGTCTCGATCACCGGGCCTCGCGCCCCGCGCGGTCATGGAGACACGCCCAGCCGCCGCCGGATCTTCGTCCGCGAGCCGAAGGATCACGACGAGGAGGAGGCCTGCGCCCGCCAGATCCTGGCGACGCTGATGCGACGGGCCTATCGGCACCCCGTGGACGCCGCCGACCTTCAGAGGCCGATGGAGCTTTACCGGGACGCACGGGCGGGAGGCGACTTCGACGCGGGGATCGAGATGGCGCTGAGCGCGATCCTGGTGAACCCGCGGTTCCTGTTCCGGATCGAGGCCGACCCGCCCGGCGTGGCGCGGGACACGGCGTATCGGGTCACCGACCTCCAGCTCGCATCCCGCCTGTCGTTCTTCCTCTGGAGCAGCATCCCGGACGACACGCTGCTCGAGCTGGCGGAGCGGGGCGACCTGAGGGAGCCCGAGGTCCTACAACGGCAGGTCCGCCGCATGCTGGACGACCCACGCTCGCGGAGCCTCACGACCAACTTCGCGGGCCAGTGGCTGCACCTGCGCAACCTGGAGTCGATCACCCCGGACTTGCGCCAGTTCCCCGACTTCGACGATAACCTCCGGCAGGCCTTCCGTCGGGAGACCGAGTTATTGTTCGAGGAAGTCGTGCGCGAGGATCGGAACGTCCTCGACCTGCTGAGATCCGACCATACTTACCTGAACGAGCGACTGGCCAAGCACTACGGCATCCCGCACGTCTACGGCAGCCACTTCCGGCGCGTCCCGGTCGGGGACGACGGCGTGCGGGGCGGCCTGCTCCGGCAGGGGAGCGTCCTGATGGTGACCTCGTATGCGACCCGGACGTCCCCCGTGATCCGCGGCAAGTGGGTCCTGGAGAACATCCTCGGCACCCCGCCGCCTCCCCCGCCGGCCGACGTGCCGACGCTAAAGGACAACACGGTCTCCTCGTCGCTCTCGGTCCGCGACCGGCTGGCCGAGCACCGCCGGGACGTCGCCTGCGCGGGCTGCCATAAGCTGATGGACCCCGTCGGCTTCTCGCTCGAGAATTACGACGCGGTCGGCCGCTGGCGCGACTCCGAGGAAGGCCGGCCTGTGGACGTGACGGGCGGCCTGCCCGACGGCAGCAGGTTCGAAGGCGTGGCCGGGCTCGAAGCGGGCCTCCTGAAACGCCCGGAGCTCTTCGTCGGCACCCTGGCGGAGAAGCTCCTGACCTTCGCCCTGGGTCGGGGTGTCGAGCCCCACGACGCCCCGGCCATCCGCAAGGTCGTCCGCGAGGCCCGCGCGGCGGATTATCGCTTCTCGTCCCTGATCGTGGGGATCGCCACCAGCACGCCCTTCCAGATGAGGAGATCCGAATGATCGTCACGAAGAAGGCCATGCCTCGTCGGACATTCCTCCGGGGCCTGGGGACGACGCTGGCATTGCCCCTGCTGGACGCGATGATCCCCCCGATGACCGCCGTGGCCGCGACGGCGGCCGCCCCGGCCCGTCTCCGCCGCCTGGGGTTCGTCTACATGCCGATGGGGTGCGACATCGCCCGATGGACGCCCCCCCGGGCGGACACCCTCGACGAGCTGTCGATGATCCTGGGCCCGCTGGAGCCGGTCAAACAACATGTGACCGCGATCTCGAACCTGGAGCTGCGCAACGCCTACCCGGGGACGCACGCGACTTCGAACGCCGCGTTCCTGAGCGCGGCCCGGGCCAGGTTGACCGAGAGCACCGACTACCACCTCGGCACCACCGTCGACCAGATCGCCGCCCGGCAGATCGGCCAGGGGACGCAGCTCCCGTCGCTCGAGATGTCGATGGACCTGCTCTCGACCGTCGGCCAATGCGACAACGGATATGCGTGTGTGTATCAGAACAACCTCTCCTGGTCGTCGCCGACGACCCCCCTGCCGTCCGAGGCCCACCCCCGGATCGTCTTCGAACGCCTGTTCGGCGAGGGGGGCAGCCCCGCAGACCGCCGCGCCGCGCTGAGGAAGCGGGCGAGCCTCCTGGACTCGGTCACCGACGAGATCTCCCGGTTGAAGAACCAGCTCGGCCCGGCCGATCGCGCCAAGGTCGGCCAGTACCTGGAGACCGTCCGGGAGGTCGAGCGCCGGATCCAGAAGGCGGAAGCGGACGCCAAGGACGCCGCGCTGCCCGACCTCGACCGGCCCGTCGGCGTGCCGGCCTCCTACGCCGACCACGCCCGGCTGATGTTCGACCTCCAGGTGCTGGCGCTCCAGGGGGACGTGACGCGCGTGATCACCTTCCAGCTCGCGCGCGAGACCAGCGCGCGGACCTACCCCGAGATCGGCGTCCCCGACCCGCACCACCCGCTCACCCACCACGGCAACGACCCGGAGAAGGTCGCGCGGATGGCCAAGATCAACCGGTTCCACGTGTCGCTCTTCGCCGAGTTCCTCGCGAAGCTGAAGGCCACGCCGGAGGGGGACGGCTCGCTCCTGGACCACTCGCTCTACCTCTACGGCAGCGGGATGGGCAACCCCAACCTCCACGACCACACGAACCTGCCGGTCCTCGTCGCCGGGGGCGCGGCGGGCCGGATGAGGGGCGGGCGGCACATCCGCTACGAGAAGCCGACCCCGCTGGCCAACCTTCACCTGACCCTGCTCGACCGGGTCGGGGTCCGCCTCGACTCGTTCGCCGACAGCCAGGGCAAGGTCGACGACCTGTTCGAGCCGTTGTCGATCTGACGGGCCGTCCGGGGGTACGAACGTCCGGGAGGCGATCGCGATGCGATGGGATCGATCGGTCGGATGCGGACTGGCTCTCGCCCTCCTCGGCTCCACCCCGGGGACGATGGGTGCCGACGCGCCCCTGGCCGACGCGGCCGAGCGGTGCGATCGGGCGGGCGTCCGCACGCTCCTCGGACGGCGAGTCGACGCGAGCCGGGCGCAGGTCGACGGGATGACGGCGCTGCACTGGGCGGTCCATCGCGACGACCGGGAGACGGCGAAGCTCCTGATCGACGCCAAGGCCGACGTCAAGGCGGCGAACCGCTACGGCGTGACGCCGCTCTCCCTGGCCTGCACGAACGGCAACGAAGCGATCGTCGGGCTGCTGCTGGATGCGGGCGCCGACCCGAACACGAAGCTCCGCGGCGACGAGACGGCGCTCATGACGGCCGCGCGCACCGGCAGGCTCGGGCCGGTGAAGGCGCTGATCGCCCGGGGGGCCGACGTCAACGCCAGGGAGCGTCGAGGGCAGACGGCCCTGATGTGGGCCGCGGCCGAAGGTCATGCCGAGGTCGTCCGGGCCCTCTTGCGGGCGGGGGCCGATTTCCGCTCTCCGCTCCCCTCCGGATTCACTCCGCTGGCGTTTGCCGTGCGCGAAGGCCGGACCGCCGCGGTCCGGGCCCTGCTGGAGGCGGGTGCCGACGTGAACGAGGCGATGCAACCCGCGAGGTCGGCCGGCAAGGCCCCCGCGAAGGGGACCGCCCCGCTGATCCTCGCCGTCGAGAACGGCCACTTCGAGCTGGCGGTCGTCCTGCTCGAGGCGGGGGCCGACCCGAACGACCAGCGTTCGGGCTTCACGGCGCTCCACACGCTGACCTGGGTCCGCAAGCCGAACCGGGGCGACGACGAGAGCGGCGACCCCGCCCCCATCGGCTCCGGGGACCTGTCCAGCCTGCGATTCGCCGAGGAGCTCGTGGAGCACGGGGCGGATCCCAACGCGAGGCTCAAGCGGGGCGCCTCGGGACGGGGTGTCCTCGGCCGGGCCGGCGCGACCCCATTCCTCCTGGCGGCCATGACCGCCGACGTCCCGCTCATGAGGATGCTGGTCCGGCACCGTGCCGACCCGCTCCTGCCGAACGCCGACCGCTGCACGCCCCTGATGGCCGCCGCCGGCGTGGGGTCCCTCGCCCCCGGCGAGGAGGCCGGGACCGAGGACGAGGCGATCGAGGCCGTCCGGCTCGCGCTCGAACTGGGCTGCGACGTGAACGCGGTCGACGACAACGGCGAGACCGCCATGCACGGCGCGGCCTACAAGAACCTCCCGAAGGTCGTGCGACTCCTGGCCGACTCGGGGGCCAAGGTCGAGGTCTGGAACCGCAAGAACAAGCACGGTTGGACGCCCTTATCGATCGCGGAGGGGCACCGACCCGGCAACTTCAAGCCCTCGCCGGAGACGGCCGCCGCAATCCAGCGCGCGATGCACGCCGCAGGCGTCTCGCCGCCACGCGCCAGGCCCGAGATGCACCCGGGGTACTCCCAGGATACTGCGGGGAATACGACGCCCTGAGGTGCCTCCTGCGGCAGGCCCCGGCGGACCTGCCGGGCCGCGAGGTGCTCGTCGCCCTGCCTCTGGCCGGGGCCTTGATCGGATGGCGGAGAGCGCCGCGGGCTGTCAACATCGATGGCGCGTCAGCCCGACCCCGGTCGAAGCGGCCGTTTTATCGGATGGCAGCTGCCCAACTGGCCGGTCGTGGCGGAATCGGACCCGATTGTACGCCAGGACGGCGTCGAGATGATCGGCCCTGGCCTGGGCGAGGGCCTGGATCGTTGGACTGTCACAGTTAACTGGACCCTGATGTTGACCGACGGGGCGGATGTGTCTCTGTCTCGGCGTACCGGCGGTCGATCCGGGCTTGTAACTGATTAGCGCCCCTCTTGCCCTGGTTGAGCGTCACGCTTACGTTGGTCTTTATGAACGCAACCGACCTGTCCGCCCTGGATCGCGACGCACTGATCGCCTTGGTGCTCAAGCTCGCCTCT
>JAABUQ010001940.1_pt1 | contig 42542 bp, 28 predicted proteins | sample 5560001 | NCBI WGS metagenome assembly JAABUQ01 (sample SAMN10711888, study PRJNA513371) | rock metagenome | isolation source: Antarctica rocks | place: Antarctica: Victoria Land, Finger Mt nord | collected 2015-12-18
TATAAGAAGCGTTAAGTCTCACATTCATGACAAAGTAGTCTAGTTTGTCATTGATCTTGCGACGTCATTTTTAAGTGAAGATTGTCTCGAAATCAATGGCGATATAGAAGCTAACGAGGCTTTCGAGAATCGAAGAGAGTATGAGAGAATATTGTCTATATTGCATCTTGCAGGAGAAGCATCGTCGTTCTAGATATCGTCGTTCTAATTTTGGTCCTAAACTACAATTGAAATATCTATAGAATATTAGATCGTCATTCATTTCTTGAATCAAAAATGCGCATTTCACATTTATCTTAATTATCGATAGCTTCATCTTAATAAGATGACAAACAACAACGACGTTTGATTCGTCGCTACGACGAAGATCTCTTACGAACGACAAACTTGCATTTTTTCTTTATGAAAGGTAGCAAAGACGTCTTGCTCTTGTCGCGATCGTCATCGAATTTCTCTTTATTCTCTTACTTAACTTCTTTGTTTTTAACTTTGTATTTATCTTTTTTTTTCTTATCGATTAGGTGATCAAACTTCATATCGTTGCGAGACTTGTCGCTTGACTCAAAGATTTGTTTATCGTATATTAATGAGAGAAAAATATCGCGAAATGAAGGGCGATCTAAGATGAAATCGATTATCTTCTCGTGAAGAGTGAGGCATCTAGATTGGCGCCATTTGTTAATTATGAAATCATCGAACAAGAATTTCAATAATTTTATCTAGCTTTCGAGCTCGCTATAGATGTCGATTAGATTTTAGATACGTCTTGTTCCTCATTTGATTGCTTAGCGTTCGAGTTATCGTTCGTATAACTTATCGTTAAGTCGATTTGTCGTCAATCATGTTTAATTTCTTTAACGTCAATAGACTCTAAACTAGCGTCAATCTTGCTATCATCGTCGTCGTTCTTATTTAATAAAATGGGGTCATCTAAAAGTCATGAGCAACGATAATTAGACGAGAAAAATTATGCTACTTACCTTGAAAGTCGTTTGATCTCAAGTTACTAGAATTTAACAATTCTTTTTGTTCGTTATATTTACGAATAAGAACAAGTTCTCGCGAATATCTAAACTCGATAGACTAGCGACGCATTTGCAAGAAATTTAGTTGCTCTATATCAATGTCTCGCTCTACTTGTCGCGCAACGAGATCTACTTTATTTGATGTCGTCATATTTATGACTTATACGACGTCGAGAACTTGTAAAGTTTTGTCCCAATAATTGAGTTTTGCGAAAATAGCATTATCGCTAATGAACAAAGCTCGAATATTCGTTTCTTAAATGTGTTGATCTTTGAAGACGAATGTTTCCCTTCGAGAAAATGACGATTGCCAAAATTCGATGTCATTCATCACTCAATATTTACGAAAATCAAAATGATTAATTGTTTGAAAAAAGATAAGAAGAAAGGCGATTTAAGTAAACGATGAACTTTAGACTTCATTTAGAAGTCTCTTGTAATCTCGTTTGACATCTCTCTATTTTACTAGTCGAGCAATCATTAATGGCTAAGACGATAATTAATCGCGAGATACCTAACATCAATGTTACATTGCATAAAACTCTCGCCTCAATGCTACTTATAATTGGCAAGGCAATTTCGCTCATTTTTAGCTTCGTTTGCAAAAGACATAAATTAATATAATTCAATCATTTCTTCTTCGAAATTTGCAAACTCAAGTCACTTATTCGAGTCTTGATGATCTTCGTCGTTAGTTGTGCATCAAGATGTTCGAATAATTTAGCTTTTTCTTTTCATGTTTTCAACACAATTCTACTTCAATTGTTGCGAGCTATACGAGAATTTAATTCATATTAAAGTTATAGTTTTCTAAGTCTTTTCTATTTTTGGTCATCGCTAGAGAATCAAGAAGCGACCAAATGACAAGGCGCATTAACAAGGCGAAAAGATCGTTAAAAAAGTCATATCGAAAGATTGGCAATCTTGGGAAATGAAAGAAGTCGAAAATTAGCCAATTCATAGTTATCGCGTAATGAGAAAGATGAAGTCTTAAGACTTAAATGAATTCATGGGGTGCAAATATGCAGGCCCCTATTCTCGCATGACGCATGAGCATAGGCCATTTCGACGTAGTCTAGATAGCAACGTCATCAATTAAGAAAAGATCGTTGCGACCATGTTGAGGCATTTTCTTCATTAATTCGTTTCCTTTTGTGAAACTCGAGAACGTCTTCATCTCCACGCTTAGCCCCTCTAAGGTCGCGTCATCATATCATTGTGAATGTGAGATTCGTATTGGCGCAATCAAGCAAATTTGAGAAGACTACTATTAGTCGCAATAAGACATTTCTCTCATTAGATCGTATTGTAGCAATCTTCGATGCGACGAATTCGACTTTATTGATTTCTATTAAAGGCGAACACTTCGAATTAATGCTACGACAAGCCTAGGAGTCAATTAAGTCGAGATAAAATGAGAGCGACGAAGAGGAACAAGAATGAAACGTTCCCAAACAAATAGAGTCGATCAAGGGAGATTTAGCTCTTTGCCAAACGAGATCATGCGTTTACATCGATCTCGAGGAGACGAGAGCAACGAATGAGAAGGCACGACGATGTCATTAGCTCGAGGTGTGGAGTAGAAGTTGAGAGAAAGGCGTGCAATCGTGAGGCAAACTATGCAAAAAGAGAAGGCAAATAAAAATGCCTCACACAAAAGCGAATCAATCGATTAGAACGATTGACGAATAAGAAGAGTAGAGAGAGCGACATTGCAAAAGCGAGATCAAATGTTAAAAAGAAAGAATGAAGAAAAGATAAAAAAATAGCGAGGGAGACCAATATTTATAGCTTGGTCGTCGAAGAGAAAGCGACGAGTCGATCGATGAAGGGCGCCTTGCCCCAAATAGAACGATCAAACTCAAAGGGGTCGACGCCAAACTTGAAGTCGAAAAGGGCGAGCATTTCATTGGGACAAATATTATTAAATAATATTATCTGTTTAATATTTAAAAACATGTTATTAATAAATATTAATAAAATACTTTTAAAATATTTAAATTACGATTAATTACTTATGTAATATTTTATTTATACATTATAATCTTTTTATAATTAAATTAATATTAATTTGATATATATATATTTTGTTGGGATCGTGCCTAGAATCTAATCGAATAAATAGAATGTTTGAATCTATAGAGATGACTAACTAGAAGTTTAAGAATACAGAAGGTTTGAAGGAATCCAAGTCGTATATATACTAAAGCAAGCCAAAGGGTTGAAGTTTGCTTCTACTTGGATCCCAACTAGGGTGACGAAGAGAGTTTGAGTTAGGGGAACAAGGACAAAGGGTTGAAGAGCGCATGCTCGAAACCCTAGTTGACCTTGACACATTCGTAACATATTTTAATATTTTTAAATTATTAATAAACGTTTTAAACTTTAATCTTATTCGTGAATATAAATTAAAGTTAACGAAAAACGAAATACATTTAATTAATTTAAACACGTATTACTAATAATAAACTTAATTAAATATAATTATAAAATTAAATTATTTTGCAAAAAGATTAAATAAACTCGAAAATATTATTTTAAAATAATTAAAATAACTATTAAGTTTAAATTTTTAAATTGTACTTCATTTTATAAAAGAATTTTTTCTCTTTAAAATAAAATAATTTGTAGTTAAAACTTAACTTTAATTAACTCGTTTAATTAATTATTTTAGAAATAATATTAAAATTTTTAATTTATTTATTAATTTTCGAGTAATACGTGATTAATAAATAAAAGTTTATAAATAAATAATTTTAATTACAAATATTTAAATTACTTAATATTAATATTTAATTACACGAATTTTAATTCTTTATTTTATTTTCGATTTTAAATTTTTTGAAATCGTATGTTAAAAAAATCGTATGTTAAAAAATGCGAAGAAATTAAATACAAATTAAATTATAATATTAAATTTATATAAAATTTTTATAAAAATAATTATATTAATAAATAATTATAAAAAATAATTTAAAAAAATAAAAAATGAAATTATTAAATGTTTAAAGTTAAAAATAAGTATAAAGCTAAATATGTTATTATTAATTAAAACTAAATACAAAATTAAAATATAGAACGAAATTTAAAAAAAGAAAGAAAAACACAAAGATTTACAAAGTTTATATATTTATTAAAGTCTTTTTAAAAACTTAAAATTAATAATAATAATTAATAATAGTTATACTTATTACATTTAATAAATTTAAGCGTGATTAATTAACGTGACTTAATTAAATTTAAATATTAAATTACATAAATTAGTAAAGTTTAAAAAATGCGTTAGCAAAGTTCTTTTTTAAATACTTTACAACATTTTTCTTTTCTTTATATTCTTTAATTTATTAATTTACTAGTTTTATTTTTACAGTTTAATATAAATAATAAATTAAAAATAATAAATTAAAAATAATAAATTAAAGTAAATAAATATACAAAATGTCGTAATAAATTTATTAATCTAATATTTTTAGTTAATAAATGTAGAAATTAATTATTTTACATATTTAAAACAAGTTTTTATACTTATTAAATAAATATTCGAAATGTAAATACTAAAAAATTTAATTAAAAATTATTTAAAAATCTCGTTTAATTTTAAACATGTTATATAAAGTAATAAATTTTTATTACAATAATTTACGTAATTTTCACGTGAATAAAACTATAATAAAGTTAAAATGTACGAAAATGTTTTAAATTTATATATTTATAACTCGGTTTTATTGTTATCTTAAGTTATGTATTAATTAAACTTTTAAGAGTAAACAAAGATTTATTATAAACAGCATTACATGTTCTAGTCTCAAGTAAACTCTCTTGCCGATAGTTTAAATTAAAGGCAGATAGTTGATACATCATTAGGATTCTTGTGTAAGAAGTTACGCCTGAAATCTGATGATATTGGATACCTAGTACTATCTGCGATGTGGATGAAGAAGAAAGAGAGAGAGAATAACAGAACCACCCTATCTGGGGACTGGCCTTACATACTACTAGGCAAGTCACCGGCGACACAGGACCTGACCTGATCTCACCTCCGTTATATTTGCGGTGCAACCCCGGAACTTAGCCGCGCCGCGGATGAAACCGAACCATGACCGAAGGCCTCTGCGTCATTACAAGCTGTCGGCACTGGCGGATGAGATCAATATCTGGATCGACAAGGTCCCAATCAAAGGCGAACACCAGCTTCGCCAGGACAACGCGCATCTCCATATGCGCCATTTGGAGGCCTATGCAGCCTCGTGGTCCCGGAGAAAAAAACATATTGGTAAGCCGCCGATCCATTGACTGCCTCTCATCAATCCACCGCTCAGGCTTGAACGTGTCGGGATCGGTGTAGTTGCGTCGGTCTCGAGCCATTGTTCGTGTTTCCGACATGACGATGACGCCTTCCGGGATATAATTTCCGTCTACGGTTTCTCCGGGTGAAACACGAGCCAAACCAGAGGTGGGTGGAAACAGGCGAAGACCTTCTTCGATCACGGCTTTCAGGTAAGGAAGTTGAGCGGTAGATTCGCCGTCTATCTCTGCACTGTCATTGAAGGCGGAGCAGACTTCGTCTTTGAGTTTGTTGAAGCAACGCTTGTCCTGTGCTAGGAATGTGGTTGTTGCCGTCAAGACAATTGCTATGGTCTCTGCTCCTGCGACCATGAAGGCACTCGCGTGCGAAGCAAGCTGATCTTCGGTCAACTCGCCTTTCAAGACATGTGAGAAGAAATCGTCCTTGGCGACATCTCCGAGCTTTATCCGTTTTCGCATCTTCTCTACAGTAAGTCGTCGGTGCATGTCGTAGATTGAGGCCTGTTCCTTCGTCATGAACCACGGATTAGCGAGTTTTAAGATTGGGAGGCGCATCAGGAGGCCGGGAATGATCTGAATGAAGTTCGCCGTCATAATGACCTAGAAGAGATAATCAGCGGTCAGTAATGCTCACTTGGAAAGAATGACTGTTGAGTCAACAGAGGAAAAGGCTCATAGGGGCATTTACACTCGTCCAGAAGTGTGTCTTCGCATTTTTGACTGCATCGAAAGACTCGCCAAATGCAAGTTCACCTGCTCAAACGTATTAGCCTTCATACACCATAAACGTGGAAGACTTCACACACCGAGGATATCAAATGTTATCCAGTTGCATGCGTCACTAATATCTACCGCCTTCTTTTCTTCGACGCTAAGACGACTAAGAGTTGCCACCAACAGATCCGTGTAATCCTGAATCACGCGTTCCTGATTCCGTAGAGCCTTGGGACTGAACCCCGGGGAAAGCAAGCTACGGGTCGCTGCAGCTTGCTCTACATCGATCATCTGGAACATACCAGGTGCATTCAAAGTTTTCCAAAAGATTTCCGGTTTCGGAAAGAGCTTGCGTCCTTTCAGAGGGTGGCCGTAGATATCCCGAAATGCTTGAGGTGTGACAAACGACAAGTCATTGGGGGCGATTCGGACAATGTCCCCTAGAGGTATTAGTTGCCATATACATCGAGACGTTTGACGGAATGCCCACCATATTTATCATGCGCATTCTTCATCAGTGTAGGCCAATTGCCGCCTGTCCATGCCCATGCATACCAGAACTATTGAACAAGATATCAGCACAATATCAGAAGCGAAGACGGGACAGGAGAGCCACAAAGAGCTTACATTTGTGATCGCCGCGAGCCGCGGCCCAGGATAGCGTGCCAAAGGGTGAAACCAAGTCGTGTAAACAATCCAAACAGTGGAATAGACTATGGGCTGTGAACAGTTAGTATCGACCTATCAAACTTCATTGAGCACTCCCATACCAAAAGAAGCAATACCCATGGAAGCAGTGTATATGATTCGGTAAAGAAGAACATCTTCAATTCGCTGCTCAAGTAAAACAACAGCAGAATCGCGTAACTTCAAACGGGGACACGCTTTATCGAAGGAGTGGTAATCTTGGCTTGTGTCTCCACGGATGGCGTGCACAATTGAAAAGGATGGAGTGGCACGTTTTCACGAAGAAATGGAAATAGAGCTTCGTGTTTTGACCATTGCATTTATACAAGCCTCTGGGATGATAATGGCTCCATGCTTGACAAACTACCATTACGCACGGCCAATGAAAATTGGATGGATCCCCTCGACCCTTGGAGATATGGCTTTACTCTAAGGAAAGGTATTAACATTCTTTGAGAATAGGTTAGAAATGCTTGAGGATCTACCTTCAACTCAGTCCCATCAAGGCAAAGGCATCGTGTCTCTGGCGAAACAAGCCGAAGGATCGGATATCCCCGTAGCTGACCGCCTCACGAGTCCCCGCAAAGTCGCACCTCTGTCCCCCCACAATAGAGATACTTCGGCTCTTTGAAATCGATACCACGGCAGGGTCTGCTTGCATTGCCTTCACTCCGCGATTACAAATATGACAAATACGTAGCCGTTCAACACACTGACGGATAGTAGACTCCGGGAGTAGTTAGTAGTCCTTCGTCGTAGCTGATCCGCAGCTTGATACATGAATATGGTTTAGTGTAGGGGCTTATCTCGGCGCATGAAGGATGGTCGGCGCAGTCTAACCTGGCAGGGATGATGACTGTTGCAGTTCCAATTAGTTGCATCGTTGTCGCAAATAAGGTACCTTAGCTTCTACCGTACTATGCAGTCAACGTATACCACGCTAGGACTCACCATCCCCATGGCCTCACGTACCACTGGCGAGTTGACAAGGGACGGGCAACCATTCCCCTAGACTTCGTGGGGGTCATTGTTGGATGCTGGAGGCGATTAGGATGCATGCGCCGTGTATATCCGTTCAACTGAACAAGGAAGTTTGCTGACCACCAGGGAACTGACAACACATCCCCACCAGCCGCCGCAATCAGACGGCTGGAGGGCACGGCAAAGGGCTCAGGCACTTGAAGATGACGAGTGTCTATTGCCACATGCCACTGTCGGGTTAGGGATTATACGTGTCGACGACCTGCGCTCATTTTTACGCACGCAAGGCCTGTATACTACTAGCCAGCCCATTCCATACCACATGATTGTCTGCAATCGAAGTTGATCCACGACAGGAGCCTCCCCATCATGTCGTGTGAGTTCTTCCTCGCGGGCGACTCGCGACACGGTCAAGTCTCCATCCCCCCGAGGACCTCCAACACTTTCCGTAGTCTGCTTCACTTGAAGCAAGCAGTAGCTGAGAAGTTTAAGGTCATTGATCCAAGTGGTCTGTCATTCGTCATAGCTGGAAGTGCGGCTTGCTGATAGAAAAATGTAGCCTTGTCATTTGCAACCGATGGAACGTTATGCGAGAGTTTGGCTTCGCTTCTACAGTTCAAAAAACCAATCTGCGTCCTGGTCAATGGACGTGCCATCAGCGACCCACCAGGGCCTTCGGGTCTGCCACTCATTGGAAGCCATACTGAGGTCTACCCAGACCATCTTGGCAATCATGAAAGGCTCTTCCAGACCTACGGGGGTATCTTTCGGACTACCATCATGGGCCGAACGGTTTATCACACCAACGACCCTGAGATTGTAGGACATGTGTTCAAAGAGTCCGCCTTCTTCACCAAGGAAATCAATGAAGCTCACCCGCTGTATGGAGTCAAGAGCCCTCATGCCGGCGTCTTCTTGACCAGCACCCACACGGAAATTTGGCGCGAGGCCCACAAGTTCATGGTCCCCTCGATGGGACCCAAAGCGATAGATAAACACGCCCTGACCGTTCTCGCGACCGTTCGGTCAACTTTCCCCATATTTGATGAGTTGGAAAATGGCAAACGAGCGTGGAACGTGTACGACTACATGCTCAAGCTCTCGTCCCAGATAGTGGGTAAACTCTTTATCGATGCAGACTTCGGCCATTTCGAAGCGGCCGACTCCCCCGTGCATACTACGGTTCGGACCATATTCAGATTGCTTGGCCTGAACAAAAAGGTCACATCCTGGGGAGACTGGTATACCTGGCTCTTCTTTGGCGACCCGAAGCGTCTGCGAGATACGTGGCACGAGGTTGGTGAACGTGTCGGGAAACACATTGCCGAAGCCGAGGTTGGAGAAGGCGACGTGCCCCTGCAAGAAGCCGCCCTCAAAACCGCGAATTTAACAGGTAACTCCCATCTCCTCGGTATGGTCCATGCCCTGACCGCTGGCATCAGATTACTTCCTCCGCGCCGTCGATCACAAAGGCAACAAGATGCCTGTTGCAAGTCGCAAGCCGGCACTGATCGTAGCTGTGACAGCCGGATTCGTGACCACCAGTGCCCTTCTGTCCTGGCTGCTATACGGCTTAACGTCCTACGAAGGCTGTCAAGCCGCGATCTTACAAGAACTCATCGATCACGGCATGACTGAAGGGACGGAGATGTCTGGTGAGTTCATCGGACGTCTATCGTTCCTCGATAAGTATGTCAAGGAAACTCAGAGACATCACACCACATCTTTCCAACCGGCGAGGACCGCAAGGACGGACCTCATCCTTCCCAACGGTATGCGGCTGCCGAAAGGCGCCGTTGTTATCCCCGAGGTACACCATCTGCACCACAATGACAAAGTGTGGGAGAACCCAACTCGATTCGATCCCGACCGATGGGATACCGAACAGGTCAAGTCCCGTCACCGCGCCGCCTACATTCCATTTGCGATGGGGCCAAGAATGTGCATAGCGATGAACTTTGTCATTCGCGAGGTTAAAATCATATGGACTCAGCTGGTCTACCGGTACGAGTTTATCAGACACAACGAAACCGAGACCATCGAGTACGATCCAATGTTCCAAACGATAAGGCCTCGGAACTTGTACATGAGAACGCGGAAACGCACGTCATGGCCTAGCCCAATGGAAGGTAGTTCATGAGTCTATAGCTAGCAAGCAAGCTCAACGCAACACACACGTAGCCTCATAATAGCCCAACGATTGCTCCATACACGCAGGTATCAAATCGTGTAGCGTTGAACCTACTGCTATACTACCATGGTACGGCGCTTATATAGTATTAATTTCATGAACGAGGGGGTACTTTCCCACCTTTCACAGATTGTCAGCTGAGTTTGTTTTGCGACGATGACACGCACGAGTATCAATTACAACATGTCCATTTTTAGATTGAGAAACGGCAATGTGTACGAATGCTCATCGAACGACGGGGAAATCACAAATAGAACATTCTAGGTTGTTATGCCGGAGACTGTCGGTTGAATTGGATTACTCTATTACCACGTCTGTCACGTCTCAGGGCTCTTAGACTGAGTGTAAGCGTACAGGCAGGCCGGAAACGGACGCTCAGAGTCGTATCCAAGGTTAAAGCTACTTCTTATTTGCGCGATCAAACAAAGGTTCTTATATATCCTAATTTCGTTCTTGGTATATATGAATACACTAACTCGGGAGTCAGTTATACGAAGAGTATGTAACTAGCTAGAACTGCCCTCCGATAAGGCTCTTCACCTTGCAAATAACCAGTCTATTTCATCCTATCTTGATCCCTCGGGACATTATGCTGAAGACTATTCAATGCCCACCCCGACTCCTGTCAAGCTTCTCACCAATGTCTCTTGAGACTGTGCTGTGACTGATTCCTGTTAAGCTTCTCACCAATGTCTCTTGAGACTATGCTGTGATTGATTCCTGTGCGGTAGAGGTTTCTTATACAGAGATGGTTTCCTGTGCAGTAGTGGGTTCTCCAGGAAACAGTTTTTCCCACCTCATTGCGATAGCGCACACCACCTCCAATGCGCTGGCGACAATGACAAGAATAAAAGTCGTCTGTATTGCGCTTGTAACGGCCTCCAGAGCTGCTGTCTTCAAACTGCCACTGAGTTGCTCGAACAGTGCACTCTGAGCTCCTGCAATAGCATTCTGAATATCTCTCGGGCTGAAACCGTGGCCCACCAAGACTGACGTCAAGTTGTTGGATGCGGCAGACTGGAATACGCGTCCAGCAATGACCAAACAAAGCACCTGAGCTCCAATCTGGCTGACATTCTGGAGGCTGAGGGCATTCACAGCGTCCGCGGGGCTGGACTTCAAAGACGCTACCGCATATCCCATTTGCATGGTGGAGCCGACACCAACTCCCATGATGACGCTGAAGCCATAGATGTTCGCTACCACCGTGGATGGTTTTAGATAGGCATAGAATAGGGCACCGGATATCGTGAGAAGAATGCCCGAAGCTAAGTAGACAGGCGCATAGTAGTTGATCTTCGGCAATGCCCAGCCAGTGCCTAAATTGAATGCAATCGAAACGAGCAAGAGCGGAAGTAACCGCACAGCGGCCATCAGCGGCGAATCATTGTTGACAAATTGGAAGTACACAGGGATGTAAAATGTCGTGACGTACATGGCCGAAATAGTACAAGACGTGGTGATGTATGTTAGTACCTGAGTCCGAGATTTGAGGAGATGACCTGGGAAAGATCTGTCGGCGGGTGTGGTGAAGATGCAGAAGTACTGTTGCACAGCGTAAAGCACAATCAAGACAACGAAGATGACGATAGTGGCGATGGTTCTACCGTCGTCCCATGCCCAGATGCCACCAGCTGAGACGAACGCCAAGGAGAAAGCAACCCAAAACCCACAGCTCAGTACTCCGCCGACCCAGTCGACATGAAGTAATCTCTGACGGACCGAGTCGCCTTTAGAAGGTCGAATGACAGGTAGGCAGAAGAGGTAGACGGGAAAGGAAACGGCGCCGATTATCAAGTTGATGTAAAATCCCCATCGCCATGTCGCCGAACTGAGTGAAAAGCCACCACCCACAACAGGGCCCAGGATAGTACCAATACCCCAGCAAAAGCTGAGCGCTGAGATGTAGGTGCCTCTCTCCTCTCGTGTGCACAACGCCGAGAAGTGATTCAAGCCACCGAGGTAGATTCCGGTCCCGCCTGCACCAGCAATGACCCGTCCAACGATGAGCGCATTCATGGTCGGTGCTGCTCCGCAGAGGGCGGAACCCGCTTGGAACAGAACGATTCCGGCGATGTATAGCCACTTCATATTGAATTTACCGAACAGAGAGTTGTATGGAAGGATGACAGCCACCGAGCCGAGAGGAAATCCTGCTCCAATCCAAGGTAGCTGAGGTACGTCCTGAAACGTTTCTATCACGGCTCCTTGGACATCGGCCGCGATGGTCGTGTCAAGGCCGTACATTAAGCATGAAATCAAAAGCCCAGCGCAGATGAGAACCCATGGAACACCTGTGATCTTGCGTATATTGTCTTCAAGCGCACTTGCATCGGCATGAGCACCGTTCTTGGCGGGTCTCGGGGAGGAAGGCAGAATGTCCTGCTCGGTTTGAGCCTCGCCATTGAGAACGTTCTTCTCAGCAGTGATATCTGATTCCGACATTGCAACTGTTGGGCTCACCAAGGCCAGGGACAAGGACGAGGAAGAAAAAGAGTGATGGCGGTGATAAAGTACCTATGGTGAGGATATACTATGATGATGATGTTGCGTCGCCCAACGTAAAAATTAGAATATAGATAGCACACTTTGAATTTAGCTTGGAAGGTTTTATTAGCACGCTGGTCTCAAGAGAGATTCGAAATAGATAACTTCGATTTGTAATGGACGAATTAGTAATCAGCACGACGAAGGTGAAGAAGATCGGGTATACGGCTCGGTAAAAGAAAACCCATGCATATTGGCTTCCCATGCTTCATCAGCTGGCATTTCGATGAACAGGGGCTATTATCACCCGGTTGGTCCGTGACAGCAAGCGAGAAACCGCTAGCCTAGCCTAGCTTGGATTGACTCCACCATCCCCCACGTCCCTCACCGCCCAACGTACATTGTGTATCCATGCTGAAGAGTGGATTATCCACACGTGGGTACGACCTGACGGTACCATTGTAGCTGGATAAGTGCTAGACCATCACTGATCAGCCTTTTATAGTGTGGCGGTAGAGCTACTGTCCCTTTTTCTCATGCACTCAGATTGTCAGACTAGTTTTTCAATGGTTCGGACGGGAAGTTCCGTTCGGAGATTAAAAAATAGCCTCAGTAGTACAATGATAGAGTTTGACTCTAATTCGGCAACGCTAAGGTTGAGTCTGCGCTAGCTTGGAGTGACAGCCGGAGAACAGATCCGCTTAGATAGATGCTACGTATCAGGATCCTGTTTTTTGCTTGCGCTGATGCATGAACCAACTGGCCTGATGCTTATGCGGTTTCCTGTAAGGTTGCACTCGGGGATTTCTGCAACGTTGTTTTGCTTCCAAGTTAAATTTGTGATCACAAATCATCGTGATCTACGAACCGGACTACCAAAATAAGCATGTGATTAGATTGGACGTTGGCACTCAGCGGGACTATTCCGGTGCCATAGAGACCCCTGTGTTGCCCTCCGGCAGGTTGTGATCGACTCACTAACCCAAGGGTTATCGGGAACGATGTCTGCTCCATGTAAGTTTAACAGAATAGTAATAGTTCGCGAGCTGTCGGGCCGACTAACGTATAGTTGAGCGGTGTGACCACATGTGGGTAACTACTCTAGTCAGTAGCTAGTCGTTATAGACTGTCTACTATTACTGATCAGCCTTTCGTAGACGAGTGGTAATACCATCTGTTGCTTTCTCGTATAGCAGAGAAGCTTGATCACCGATCGGTTGATGCTGGAGAATGTGTCACAAGTTGTATCAGCGTCATCATTGGGCAGCCTTAGCTGACTCTCCTGCAGTGCCTAATCTAGTAGAGACTATTCTAAGTACTGCTCTTCAATCGATGCGAATATGAGAAGGATACTTGTCTAGACGCCCGTAGTCCACGTATATGACATAACTAACGAAGGTGCAAAACGCCCCCAAAGATAATAACAGGATGACCACGGCCGACATCCACAGAGGGTTAGCATTGCTGAAGCCCTGCCTCGAAAGTGGCCAAATATCGGCTACCTTGTCCCAGCTATAGGCCAACGATGTGATCGCCACGAAAGAAAGGACCGCCTGAAGGATCGCTCGCGTCCATGAGCCCTTCTTTCCCTCAGCCTGTGCCACCTTGCTAATGACGGAGTCAAAGGATTGAACTGCCTGATGATATTCCTTCAATTGGCCAATCAGGAGCCCGTGTAGAATGTCTCGAGCCTCTGAAGAATGGGCAGCCTCTTCGAATACATCAGTCGCATCTTGGCCCGCTACCTCGAGAATGATCTCTTTTCCTCCTGGATGATCTTCCAGGAACTTGGTGACACTGTAGACTTAGGGGGGTCAGTGTCCAACTTTTGAAACTTGATAGGTGAGAAATTACCATTTCCGTGCACAACAATCCAGGTATCAGCCTCTGTGTTGTGGGCCTTAATCTCTTCCCAGGCGATAGCCGCCATGTTGGAATAGTCTCGAACAGGGCTAGGGTATACAAATGGGAGTTCTATAGTGTCTTTGTATTGAGTCACTCCAAAGAGTGCTTGAGCTGGGTGGGGAATCCTTTGCTTGATTTATAAGGTTCCTCTAAACACTTCCACTGACCCCACTCTTCTGCAACAGCTGACGGATGTAGTATTTCCGACAACGCCTTGTTTATCTTAATATGTACATATCTTTTTGGAGGCATTTGGACCAGAACACCAAGACCGGCTAGTCCTTCTATGGCTATCGGAGCCGTACCAAATCTATCACGATTTGTCTCAAGAAGTCAGCATGCTATCAAGACTGACAAAGAGGCCTATGATCGTTGGAATTCGGGGTAATCAGTACACTTGTGGATACCTACTCAAGGATCAGCATCCATTACCGCTCATGACGACGAATCCTCCCGTCTTGTCGATCTGTTTGTTGGTTGAGATCAAAATTATCGAAAGGCTCCTTGAAGCTCCTGCCTATTGGCTTGGACCTAACAAGATATCAAACGTCCAGAATTTTGACCCCCGGCAAGTAGCGGCATTATTGTTGTCAGCACTATAGCTGGCGTCGCTTCACGGGGCCCAGGTTACAAGCACAAAGATAAACGAACTCACCTGGGTCGGAGCCGATTGCTCGACTGGGCGATGACAGTGGGTATACAGACCCAACTAGATATCTATCAAAGTATACTATATAGCTGACTAGGTTACACTCATGTTCAACCAGTAAGCATTTGAAATTCTCTTGAATCTTATTGGATAAAATCCACATAGATTTCAAGTCTTCCAATATGGTTCAGGCACATACAACGTTCTCCGAGCTCATTTTGGCTCAACGGGAACGTTTAGCATCCTCAAAGGGCAAAGTCCACGTCGACAGCAAGACCCTTACGGTGGCAGATGTCGTAGCCGTCTCACAATACCTGTCCAAGGTGGTTGTGACTGAAGAAGCTGTACAGGCTATCAACGAGTGTAGCAACATCGTCAAAGACAAGCTTGCTCAGGGCGAAGTTATCTATGGCGTCAACACTGGGTTCGGCGGCAGCGCTGACCAAAGGTCCGATGCCGTGGATAGTCTTCAGCAGCGCCTATTCACACTCCTGATGGCTGGGATAACCAGTAATGAAGGATCAGACATTAACGTCAGAACGGTATCTGGATCAACATGTATGCCTGAGGCATGGGTCCGCGCGTCCATGGTGGTCCGCCTCAACTCACTGGCAGCTGGAGCGTCCGGGGTTCGTATCCAAATCACAGATCGGCTCTCTGAGATGTTGAATCACGACATCGTGCCTTTGGTACCTGTACGCGGAAGTATCTCAGCCTCAGGCGACTTAGGTCCTCTTGCCTACATTGGTGGAGCGCTACAAGGCAAGAAGTATGTGTCGGCGTTCGTCGGGCCCCGAGGGTCTCAAGGAGAACGTAAGCTCCTGAGAGCAGATGTTGCACTTGCGCAAGCAAATCTTCTACCACTTAGCGTTCAAGCCAAAGAGGGCCTCGCCATCGTCAACGGCACAGCAGTCTCAGCCGGAGTTGCCGCGCTGGCTGCTTACGAATGTACGAATCTGGCGGCCCTATCTCAGATTCTCACGGCCATGAGCGTCGAAGCGCTTTGCGGGACCGACGAGAGCTTCGACCCTTTCATTGCCCACGTGCGACCCCATCCAGGGCAGATGGATAGCGCAAGGAATATATTCCGCTTCTTGTCCGGATCTCGGATCGTCAACGGTGACGAGTATCTCGCACGCGGGACGTTGCGCCAAGACCGATACTCTATCCGCACTGCGAGCCAGTGGATCGGTCCTGTCTTGGAAGATTTCCAGCTTGCTTATGCTCAAATTTCGACGGAGCTTAACTCGGTAACAGACAATCCGCTCATCGATAGGAAGGCGGGCAAGATTCTGCACGGAGGCAACTTCCAAGCCAAAGCAGTCACGAGTGCTGTTGAGAAGCTCCGTTCAGGCCTGCAGTCTCTTGGACGGATGCTATTTTCCCAATGCACCGAGCTGATCAACCCCAGCACAAATCGCGGCCTTCCCCCAAATCTTGTGGCGGATGATCCAGCGACTAGTTTCTTGTTCAAGGGAACAGACATCATGGTCGCTGCACTCACTAGCGAATTGGGTTTCTTGGCCAATCCTGTCGGATCACACGTGCAGACAGCGGAGATGGGAAATCAGGGTATAAACTCCTTAGCCTTGATTTCGGCGAGGTATACATTGAAAGCAGTGGATACTTTCTCGCAGCTAGCAGCAGCCCACTTGGTGGCTTTATGTCAAGCCATCGACTTGCGCGTAAGGTCCAAATCTCAAGATCCCACGGACGAAAGTCCAAACGCTAGTCCATCCCTGGGCCTGGCTGCAAAGAAGGTGTACGGCTTCATCAGAGGTGAACTCAAAGTTCCATTCATTACCGAAGCTCTAGTCTCAGGGGATATAGAGGAGGCATCAGGCGGAGTCTCTCCGTCGGTTGGCCAGTACAATACGGTTGTCTATGAATCAATCCGCTCCGGAAGACTACACGACGTCGTATTAGACTGCGTCAAAGCGGCTCAAGGTGGCGACGTCAAGATACGCAGTTCCCTGTAGTGCAATGCTCTTGCGTGTCGGTGGGTCTCCCCGAGGGTTCTTCCAGCCTTGTTCGGCTTATTTCTTTCAGTGGCGTGTCTGGAAGGATAATGGCGATAGATAGACTAGAATAGATGGGTGAATGTTATGCATGTCTTTCCCTCGGCTCCTTGGGGTTCGTGTGCAATTGTTACAGTCTCTGTACGGGAAGATGGACCCCCTATCACGTTATGGAGCGTTTACCTCTGGGTTGCTATAGATACAATCTTCAAACTGGAGAAGTTACTCCACCTTAGCACGGGTTTTTGCTCTATAATGAGGCTTCTTACTTCTTCTAGGCAAATTATTGGCAGTTTAGTGGGTGTTTTCTGTATTCGGGAAGGGGGCGTATTCCCGTACATGGACTGTACATGATCCAGTTACATTCCCCAGTGTCCACAAAATTAGGCTGCAGTGGCTTTGATTCTCCCCTTTAAGTGGCTGCGTGTTGAGAAAGCGCAAAGTAGGCCTAAATGCGGAAAGCAAGACCGCAACAATTTTGTCCTGTGCATACGGGGAGTGACGCCAAAAGTTCTCGGAATGCCAAGACTCAGCCACATAGTAAATTACGTGTATTAGTGTCCTAGTGTACGGAGAGCAGGGGTCATGTGATAGTGGCGTGTGATATCGATTTTTTGCAATTACCTCCTATTATATGGGGGATATCGAGTGCCAGCCAGTTCCCCAAGCTCCCAAACTTCCTCTCACTGTCACCGTTTATTAACATGCCTAATATTGGAGGAAACACGACGCCAGCTCAGAGAATTCAAGCAATATCTTTGGCCGAAGCCGGGATTGATAAAAAGATAGTAGCTGTATCGGCTGGAATGACTGTTTCTTCCGTGTATAGGGTCATCCAAAAGGCTAAAGATAAAGGCTATAATAAGGAGGAGTCCACTGTTATAAAGATGAAATACGTCATCGATACACCTCGCTCCGGTAGGCCTTCAAAAGCAACTACGGAGAAGGAAATTGAAGTTCTCAATTCAGATAAGCGATATCTCCGTGTTATTCGATGTTTTACTAACAAATTTGAGTGCGAAAGGATAGAAATGATCGAGAGAAATCTTCAGCAGTACTAGGATACGAAACAGACCTCTTCTTTATCATTATACTTCGAATTTTGAAACGCAATAGACTTCGGGCCTGCAAACCTACTATGAAATCAGGTCTTACCGAGGCTATAATGGAGGCTAGATATCAGTTTTGCCTTCGTTATAAAGACTGAAGTTTAGAGGATTGAAAGCGCGTTATATGAACTGACGAGACGAGCGTTTACTTGGGTAGTAGACGAGGTAAGACTCGTGTTTAAAGGGATTTCGATGAGGTTTATAATAAAACGTGTATACGACGTCGTTTTAAAGGATTTTCGGAGTTTATGTGGTGAAGTGCGTTCAGTTATGACAAGAAGAAATCTTATTATATCTGGAAGTCTGAAATCACTGTATAAAAGAAAGCTTTCGAAGCTGAATTAAAGCGTATTAATAACGCTTTAGAGCTCGCTGCTAAGAAGGCTTGAGAGCTCGAAACAGCGATGAGGAGAATAGGTCTGAGAAATATAGAAGGTAGAAAACCGACGTGGAAGTGAGATAAAAAGCACGGCAAATTTACACGTGACGCTAAAAAGAGAGACATTAACTGATATAAATATCAGAAGGAAATTCTACTACTCAAATTAATTTCCTTCGCTCAGAAGTGTAAGATTAATCGTTCTAATACACTGATGTAAGAGGATAAGGCCTCAGCTCACGTCTCAGCGTATCAGAACGTTATCTTTATCGATACCGACATTCTCCGTCTCTTATGATCAGGTAATTCGCCTGATCTTAACGCTATTGAGCCGTGTTGATGATGAATAAAGCGTCGAACTACACGGAAGGGGACTTCTAGAACTAGAGTTCAGATGACTAAGACTTGGATTCAATGCTGAAAGGAAGAACTTACTCAGAAGCGAATTCAGGCCTGGATTCGACGTATTCCTCGTTATATAGAGTAAATCATTGCTATAAAGAGAGGTAATGATTATAAAGAAGATAGAGTAGAGGGTAACATTCGCTCGTACAACAGCATTGAGCGCAGACAGCGTTATAAACGTCGTCAAGCAGGTAATAAATCTGACGATGATGAGGTTATTGTAGCTTCGATAGAAGAGGTAGAGGTAGAAGAGATGAAAGAGATGGAGTGGTAGTCTAGATAGTCAATTTGATGTTGCATTTGAAGTTTGGATTTAATATTCGGACTTATCGGTATTAAGCGTTCTCCGTACACTAGGACACTAATACACGTAATTTACTATGTGGCTGAGTCTTGGCATTCCGAGAACTTTTGGCGTCACTCCCCGTAGAGTCTCACCAGTGCTAAGATAGCCGTCGTCATTTGGCGGCAACCTCTCATACTAAGTTTGAAGATACCTAAGGCCCACAGTAACAACGGAAACTTGATGGGGCCATCCATAAATCTCACGGACGCTTGATTGGAGGATACCAATTCCATTCTCAGCTAATTGAGGTCTCATTGGATTATCTATGCATCAGGCTTCCTTCCCGTCACAATCACCCGGTTATGTGCCCACATTGCGCCCTTCTCCGACTCCAGGATGGATCCTTGGATCAAAGCATCAATCTGTCCTGCCTTTTCGGGATTAGATGTCCGGATCTTATCACTAATGTTCATGGGGATTGTGAGGTTGCACCAATGCATTGACATGGCCGTATGGCGTTTTCCGGCCTGCCAGTCGGCCGTGACAGCTTGGAGACCTTCCGCTTCGAAAGTTTGGTCTAGCGTCTTCACCCATGGTGGCAATAGCCGGGTATTGTCAACGACTGTCAACCTTTGAACGGCCTCCAAGCAGTCCGTGGGAATGCCGGGTGAAATAGTTTCAACATGCTGAGATTTAAGATCGATTTCACACCACTGCAAATATCCGCCTGGTTCTAAATGTAAGAGATAAATGCATCAGCTACAATAGACCTTGTAATATGGGGAGCACGGTAATAGTGTCGATACTCACTCAACAACTTCATCAAGTTCCGCAACACAGGTGCTGGATCTTCTTCGATAACGAAGACGATGAGGCGGACATTAACAATGTCAAATGTCCCAACAAGATCTTCTGGCACCTTGGCAAAAACACTCCATTCTCTGAGTGACAGGTTCTTAGGAAGCCACTCCTTATGCCCAACTTGCGTAATGTCGGTATCGAAGCCAACGAGCTCCGTCTCAGTGGATAAATCTAACTGCGATTGCAGATCCAGGAGCCAGACCCTTTGAGCTGTTAGTTATTGGGCCCAATGGAACCTATGACAGACATTCTTACCCAGTTCCGGTACCGACATCAGCAACCTTCAAGGACTTCTTGTCCCGTGGAATCTTAGGACTAAGACTGTACCCAAAGATGTCTTTCCAGAGGTGATGTTGGAGATTGAGTCTCACGTCCACACTTAGTATAGTTCAACGAAAGAGGATCTGGGGGTCAAGCGATCTCATACCTGTTGAAATCAACGTAATCTCGAGCAAGGGGATATGCACCAACGCCATCCTTGACCTCAGTCACTGTTGGGACAGAGTAGCCGGGAAGAGAGACTGCGGGAGCGGACATGGCCTGTGGATTTCTTGAAGAGAACACAGGTGAAAAGGATTGGACTTTGAAGATGTCAAGTCTTTGAATGCACGCCAAAAACCTTTGATTGACCTATGCAGGAGGGACCCAATGCACAAGACGTGTGCTTTGAGTAACAGTAAATACAGCCCTTAAATATTCATAGTGGGGGGGGTGAAGAGAGCCGTGTCTTGCTCGATTCCCAGAAGCCAAAACGGTGAAAATACGGGGGTATCAGGGGGACCCGGTATGGCCCCTCTACTGTGTATGAATCGTCAAGGGCTGTCCCTCCGTGTGCAGACTTTACCCGAGCCAGACTCGGCTACGGATGACAATTGTGACACGTCAGGTGGAGCCTGATCGGGATCCTGGTCGAGATCCTGTCAGCACCTACAAAGTACAACCCCTGATTGCATGCAAGCAGGGGCAAGATACAGTAGTAAGGTACCCTGTTATCTGCAGCCACCGCGATGCGCAATCGAAGCGCGATGTCTGGCCTACTAATCCGTAAAAAGACATCTATATTCACCGCTATGGAGTAGTGAAGGCTTTACTTGTTGATTATCGCCGCTGTGGCCTCGGCGATCCCCTCCGTGAGGCATAGCCCAATCGTAGGTTCTATCTTACGCTCATGGCTCTTCTGGCAATCCTGATAAGCGGTCAGCTACGGCATGCAGACCTTCGCCTCGAATTTATGACATTCGTCGAATGTTATTAGTTCGCTTGCAAACTTCACGCTTTCAATCAGTTTTCCTTTCTTATATCGCGCCACTGACGACCCAGACAGTCATTGTAAGTAATATCACTTGCACCACGCCCCGTCATGGTCAGTATCACTTACGACACACCCAAGCTTAATGGGGAACTTGCATCTATAACTGAATATTCTACAGACTTTCTTCATTGAGAATAAGAACGTAGGCAACAAGGCCGAGGTTGAAGATTGGAGAAGTAGGTCGTGTCCTTCTCCCTACTCAGTTGCAATCGCTAAGTTCTCACCCGTCTAGTCTGCGGCTACAATCCTCTCACTGCACCATATCTCCTCCAACACAAGGTCCCAAAGACCGTTAATAGCAAGAAGACCGTTGTCCAGTCACGCGAGGAGGTAGCCGCTGTGGTGCAGGGCAAAGACCCTAGAAAGCGCCTCCTCGTTGTCGTCGGACCCTGTTCGATCCATGACCCGGTAGCTGCGCTCGAGTATTGCGATCTTCTGCTTAAAGAGAAAGAGAAGCATAGGGATGACCTGCTTATCGTTATGCGCGCTTACCTCGAGAAGCCCCGAACCAGCGTCGGCTGGAAGGGCTTGATCAACGACCCCGATATTGACAACACTTTCAAGATGAACAAGGGCCTACGGATGTCGAGACAGCTCTTCGTCGACTTGACTGACCGGGGCATGCCTATAGCCTCCGAAATGCTGGATACTATTTCCCCCCAGTACCTCGCCGACTTGCTGTCCGCTGGTGCTGTCGGCGCAAGGACGACGGAGAGCCAGCTGCACAGAGAGCTCGCCAGTGGTTTGTCCTTCCCGGTAGGTTTCAAGAACGGTACAGACGGTACGCTTGGTGTCGCAATTGATGCGATCGGCGCGGTGCGGCATCCTCATCATTTTTTGTCAGTGACTAAGCCCGGTAAGTGCAAAGACTAAGTCTAATATGAGTATAAGCTAACGAAGATATAAGGGGTGGTCGCTGCCGTCGGTACCCTGGGAAACGATGACTGCTTCGTGATCCTGCGCGGTGGTAGCAGGGGAACCAATTACGATGCAAAATCCATCGACAAGGCCAAAGCAGCATTAGCTAAGGCTGGCACGAGACAAAGGCTTATGGTAGATTGCTCGCATGGAAATTCCCAGAAGAACCACAAGAACCAGCCCATGGTAGCAGCAGCGCTGGCTGAGCAGATCAGCATGGGCGAGCAAGGTATCATGGGTGTAATGATTGAGAGCAATATTAATGAGGGTGAGTACATGAGCGCTTTCGTTCCTCGGTGACGTGTAGCATGCTGACAAGAGCACAGGTAACCAGAAGGTACCTCCCGAAGGCGACAAGTCCTGTCTCAAGCCAGGTGTCAGCATCACAGATGCTTGCATCTCATGGCAAGATACCGAGGCTGTGTTGCAGATCCTGGCAGACGCTGTTAAGCAGAGGAAACAGCTTCCCAACGACCATTGCGATGGTCATTCCAAAGATCATCTCAACGGTCATACCAACGGTCATATCAACGGTTATACCAATGGCTACCAGTAGAGACTTGCGCCTGGGTAGAAGATGAGTGGTCTTAACGACATCATGTACTCAGCAAACTATGAAAGTACAAAATGGGTCGAGTAGAAAAGGCTCAGCAAACAAATATACATATAGAGGTAATCGCATGATCACCGTACCACTGCTTGAATTGAACGTGGCCTAAGCCCAACCTGGAAATGGTAAGCGTTGTTCCGAAACGGGTTAGAGAAGGTACGGTCGTTTCAGGCTCGGTGATTACAAACCACGGGGTCGGTGAAGCACCAGGGGAACAAATTCAATGGAATATCATAAGCGGCTAGGGGGGGTTACGCCGCCTATGATGTTCTATTTGGTGATTGACTTTTTGCACCCCCTGTGAAGGCAACATTCGTATTTCTAAGCATATTACGTCATTCAATATAGCTGTTTGTCTATTTAACGACAATGTCCAGCATCTCGAAAAATGCCGTAGCACGTCGCTTTGACACAGGCTTTCTCCAATTGCATCCTTCCTTCTCAGTTCTGTTTCTGCCGAATCATTAGCCACCATGGTCCCAATCCGTATCGCGATCATTGGCTTGTCCGCTAATGCCACCACCGACTGGGCTTCCCGCGCCCACCTACCGTATTTCCTCTCGCCGGTAGGAAGGGCTCGATTCCAGATCACCGCGCTTTTGAATTCCGACGTAACGGCCGCGAAGAGGTCAATCAAAGTCTTCAACCTTCCGCCAGAGACCCGAGCGTATGGGTCGCCCGAGGACCTCGCCGCAGATCCCGATGTCCAGCTGGTGGTTTGCTCTACACGGGTTGATAAGCACTTTAACACCAGCCTTCCCAGTGTAAAGGCCGGGAAGGATGTCTTCGTCGAGTGGCCGCTGGCCGAGAATGCGGTCAGGGCTGGTGAGCTGGCGAAAGCGGCGAAAGAGGCAGGTGGAAAAACTTTGGTTGGATTACAGGTGGGCCATTCTCACGTCAGAATTATTCCAGTATGAAGGTTAGCTAACGACGTCACAAGGGGTGGTAGTAAGCAATCTTTTGGTGTTATTCATCCCCCCAGATTACCCTACGTAAAGGGTTTTTCCTATCCAGCTCGACCGTATGGATCTATGTTCTCGAAACACCGTTCGAGACTCGTACTCCTCCCTGGAGAAGGCGATTACTGACTCTAGCTGTTGCAGTGTACCCACGACATTGAAGCTCAAAGAGCTCATTGCGAGTGGACGGATCGGAAAGGTCCTGAGTAGCGAATTCCAAGCTGCACGCTGGAGTTCTGGTCCCTCAGTGTCTAGTGCGTTGAAATACTTCCATGAGAGAAAAGTGGGCGGGAACTTCGTCACCATTGGGTTCGGCCATGGTGAGCCCGTGATTAAGAGCAATTCTAGATGACCAATTTGACTTACCCGATAACAGCCTTCGATTGGGTACAAAACGTTCTCGGTGACGTGCATCATATCCAGTCTCGCCTTCAGCTTCAACGACCCAAAATAAGGGTCCTGGATTCATTTATCGGAAGGTCCATCGACACAATCGAATCGGATGTACCAGACCTAATATACGTAACTGGAACTCTGCCTGGATCGGAACACATTTTGAAGGACGCAACTTTCCACATGAGATACCGAGGAGCCCCGCCTTTTTCGGGCGAACCATCTTTGGTTTGGACGATCTTGGGTGAAAAGGGGGAGATACGTCTCACTGCCGCTTTCGACGCCATGCTCCAAGTTAGTCAACTTGGGGACGTGACGATCGAAATAGATGACTATGAGAAACGCGAGATTGAACGCGTGAACTTGAAATGGGATGCGTTTTCGGAGCTTCCACATCTTTCGAGAAGTTATGCCTCTTTGTATGAGGCGTACGCCACCGGTGCCGTTGGAAAGTATGCGAACTTTGATCATGCTCTGAAGAGACATGTTCAGCTGGATGGGCTTTTGGCAAACTGGGACGCGTCCAGAGATGGCGATCATCTGAACCGCGGGGTAGACATACCTCGGTCAATTCACGAGGAATTGTGATGGAATACTCGGTCGTGTTTTCTTACACGATATCAATTGCGCGTTGCATACGTTGGGGGCAAATAGAGGCACTTACTGTCACAGAGACATCGCTCTCTTGTTCGGGTAACAGACGCTTGTGATAGTTCTCTTAGTGGTCTTTACGAAGACGATTAGTCTCAACAATGTACTCAGTCGTTAATTTAATCTGCTGATTGTTTAATAAGATTATTATTTCGGTACAACATTGTAACCTCGATATATAACATGTCTAGACTAATATTTACTTAAAGACGTTATTGTAATGTTATGTTTATTAGAACTAGTTATAAGTTTTTCTAAATTTTCGTAAAGAATAAATTATTTAAAAAAGTAATGATAATTATGTATATGCTATAATCAGTCTCGAGATGTACTAGTTTATTCGAATTAAAAATTTAAAATAAGTTAAAGCGTAATTTATTTAAGAAGTGCTTACTTAAATGTATTATTAAAAGACGAAAACATTAAATTAAAAGACTTAGTTTTTAGTGTTACTATATATAAATAAATGTGTTTTTAACATTATAAACATATATTTTTAAAATACAATAGTTTAAATTTATAAAACTTAAAATTTTTATTTATACATTGAATTTTTTTTAAATTTAATAATTTATAAGAAATTATTATGTTACAATTTTTTAATTTATCATTGAATTTTGAATGTTAGAAGGATTCACCTAGCAGTCGGCTAAACCTAGCAGTCGGCCAGCCCTATAGGGCTGAAAACCCACATTCCATATTTTATTGCTGCCAACGTGTAATTCTTCAACATATTAGCAAAAAAAGATGGCAGTCACCCCCCCTACCTTCTTCATACCTTCTAAAGATATAAAACTCTCACAGGAAAAGCGTATAACGCTTGCTCACGCCCGTTGGAACGAGGCTTCAGCAGTCAACGAAAAACCTTCTAAAGCAAAACTCGCTCGTCAATATAAGATACCAAGTAATACTCTTACGAATCGAATCAGTGATCGAAAGACGACTGCTGCACGCAATCAGCAATTTTAAAGACTTAGCCCCGAAGAAGAAGCAGCATACGTGACTGAATCCTACGTTTTCAGGCTTGAGACTAACCTTCTCGTGTAAAGCAAGTACGTTCGATAGCTAAAGAACTACTAATAAAAAAGAGCGACGATAAGTCAATCGAAATCAACTGATCTCAGAAGTTTCTAAAACGTCATTCGAAAATCAAAATAGTATATATTTCTTCGCTTGACAAAAAGCGTGCTATAACTCAGAATCACGATATTTTAACTGACTGATTCAATCTTTTTCACAGCTTAAAAAAAGAGCATGAAATAGAAATAAAAAATATCTACAACATAAACGAAAAAAGATTCATGCAGAAAGTTGTTGCTAAGCTTTGAATTATAATTTTCAAGTATAAAAAGAAGATTCATATAATTTAATATGACAATTAAGAGTGAGACTCATTAATTGAGTGTATATCTATGAATAAAAGAGGTTTAAAGTCATAAATTATCTTTAAAGAAAAACTACAGCAAAAATTCTCATACGAAGTACTCAAAAAGAATTACATTACTTTGAGCGAGAACGATTGAATTAATAATTAATTAAATCTAGTTTGAATTCAGAAATGCTTCGATTCAGAAACTAAAATCTGTCAAAAAATGAATATTGAATGCTACTAATCGATAATTATGCTTTTTATATCACTACTCAGATAATTGATTATTGCATCAGTTAGAAAATTGTTCTACTATGTTTTTTAACTTACATTATTCATTTGTTTTAATTACTTAATGTTAAAATCTTTGCTTTATTAGCTACTGCGTACATATTTTATGTTCAACAAGTTACTTGACTTGAAGACAGTTACTTAATCGATAAAATAAACTTTCTGAAATTATATTAGCAGACTCAATATAAAGCAGTTACATTACTAAATATTAAAAAAACATAAACAGCTACAAAACTTCTATCATTCAGCTTAGCATTAGTACTTTAGCACTTTTTTTCTGTTAAGAAACTAGAGTAATCACAGCAGTACAACATTGTCATTCGCTCAACTACGTTTTTCGAAACTACAGTCACATACATTGATGAAAATTTAAAAGTTGTTCTAATATTTGCAAATATTTCTCAAGTACAGCAGCTTATTAGACAAGCAATAAAAGAAACGACTTCTAGTTAGATTTTTCAAAAGATAAATAAAGCAGTAATACGAGCAATGATAAAATCTACTATTTAGAATGTTACTAATCTGAAACTTCTTGAGTTAGATAAAAGAAAGAAGCAAAAGATTAATTAAATCAAAGATAATTATGATACTGCAAGAGTTATAAATTAAGAGATTGTTGATGAAAAAAGAGAGAATTAACAAACAAAAATATGATATTAAAAGGTTTATTCTCTACTACGTTTAAATTCTGAGCTTTTTACTTCAAAACCTTCTTTTATCTTTAGAAAACGAGCTGTCGTAGCATCAATGACAGCAAGCTCTAGACAAAAAAAAGACGAAGCAGCTGATAGTTAAGCTACGGGTTAGGCAGTTAAAGCTGGAGGAGAAGCAGAAGCAAGAGCAGAAGCAGAAGCAGAAGCAAAGAAATAACGTAATATCTACACCTGGCCAATCAGGGCGAGACATGCGTATCAGAAGGGCTCCAAAGAGGTCATATTAGCTACGTAGTTCATCGTTTGAAGCAATAAAATATGAAATGTGAATTATCAGCCCTATAAGGCTGGCCGACTGCTAGGTGAACCCTTCTATGATATTTTGATTAAGTAAAAAGCTGATGTCTTCACGAAAATTTGATCCGCGAAGCCTTGATTTTCGCAGCCCTGTAAGGTTGAGCCCTCTGCATATAACGTAGCTATATTCTCTGTACACTCATTAAACAATTCAATATATCCTTTCAGAGATTATATGTATTTGCCAATAGCCCTTGTTTTAAAGTTAGTAGTCCTGTGAGTAGATCTTTTTTTAATGAGCTACACCTCGTACTTGAGACGGTAAATCGTCTTGCTATACACAGGCTCAGTGGTCTTTATACATCATACAAGAAGAACAAGATAAGATCGGTCGAGCTACGATCACTTCCATTTAGCAATGCATCGAGTTTCAGCATCAATTGTGGTATGCTAACAACCTTTCTCATTTGTCCAAGATGAGGCCTCTCGATATTAAAGTCCAAATCTAATCCAGCTGAAAGAAAAGGCTGGATTTAAAGTACGTGGCACTTTTACGAGCCTCACAAACTTGACTAACCTAGGAATAATTCTTCCGAATAACAACAAGAACGATATCCCCTGGATTCTAGATTTCAGGGTTTGAATTATAGACGCACATTTGTAACAAGGCGTAGTTGAAGCACGACAACTCATTTGGATTTCGGATGGCGTAATACCTCCGAGTTCGAATCGAGCCCGACCAGTTTGATGGGCTTTCCCCACCCTTTCCCTTTGCGCTCCCTTGCTTGTACCACTCCGCAATCTCTAGCCTTCACAATCGCCACAGTCTCCGTGTCAGCCAACGTATTATGCATATCCCACTCCACTCTCATCGCACAAGCAATAGAATCACACGGATCTCCGACCCATTCCGTCCCATGGGAGCGATGTTCGTTCCAAACAGCCATTGCAATGCCGTCCCCTCCCGCCGATGACGCGATGACAACGCTCTTCAAGTCCAAGTAATTGAACTTCGTGAGAAGGTGCCAGCCTCTGGTGCGAATTGCTTCGAAGCCGACAAGTAAAATCATTAAGCAGTTCAGCGCGAAGACAAGATATCGGTAAAGGGGCTGTCCGATTTGCATGGCTTCCGTTATGCCGCGGGTAGCACTGAAGGTGACGTCTTGAGCATGCGATATTTGAGAAGCACCATATGCAACCAGGATATCATCCATCATAGCAGTGAAAGATTCCGCAACAGCTGACGTTACGGCTTCTGTCTGGTTCAAATGCGGCTTTTGTTTCTGCATTCTTTCTACATTACGGCTTAGCGTTTCACCGAGCACGGAGACGTAAAGGGACGGGCTCATTTTCGATAAGAGATTGATCGAATGCACGACGTTTGCCTGAAGATGGCCTGTTGGTTCGATATCCTTGGCTTCGATTGATGGTTGAGCCTGGACGGAGATGGATTGCTGTAAACGATCTACAGTAACAGTAAAGGCCGTCGGGGTGAAGAAGACTTCGCACTGTGTTTGATTGAGTTCTTGATAAACGTTGGTACCTGCTGCAACTGCTATAATGTTTCGATTATCATTGACCAAGGCGGCCCAGGCGGTGATATTCTCATATTCTGGATTCCAAGAAATCACAGGATACAGCTCAGGAGCACCTATGATAGAATTCGGAAGATATCCCTCCACATAGTATTTTGCGAGCACGGCTTGTCTCGGAGGGAGATAATCGTTGAACGGTAATTCTGGATGGTACGTTTTCTGATAGTCAGAGGCGGTGATGATATCATTTACGTACTCTATGAGTTGAAAGTTGAAGTCCGAGGTGCTGTTTTTAATACACGATATATTGGTGATGTATCCGAACTCCGTATAACTGTAATACAATACTCTGTCATCAATTATGTTGTCGTTCGAATGGCCTACTGAAGAGCCAACACCGAAGGAACGGCCGATATATTTCCAACTCGGAACGTCAAGCTTTGAATGATTCCTGTTCAATGTTGTTGCTGAGCCCCCAGAGAGAAGTAGTAGGCCTTGCAAAGTCGGAACCGGGCATGAGGGGACGAGTCCTCTCGCATCATTGATTACGGTACAGTCATCATTAATATTCCATACCTGAGGTCCAAGATCTCGCAATTGGAATTGAGAATCCCAATTTGCTTTTGTGCGATCCGTAAAGGCAGGAAGCAACTGATCTCCTAGTTCTTGCGATTTCAGAACAAACATAGGAGAAAGTGCTCCGGCCCACAGTGTACCTGGAATCAGCGTGGCTGCAACGAAGGTCAAGTCCATGGCTAGATGAAACGTAGGAAGATTCCGGTCAATCCGAGCGGTGCTAAGCGCGATCCAAAGGCTAAGGTCCTGGAGAGGTGTCGATCGATGCAAAGACCGAAATCTGGTAGAAAGATTCAACAATGCGCATGTAGAAGAGACCTGCAACATCGCTAGAAGGTGTGAGACGATCTGTACCACAATCTGCATCGAAGCCTGATTGCTTTTCACATAGCTATAGAATGTCCCCGTATATTGCCAGTCTTCAATCCACAACAAGATGCAAATGGCAACTGTAGGCAGAAGCAGCTCGAATACGGGAAGGAGCCGTACCCGCTTCGACTCCATAGCAACTTGATGTCGCCGTAGCAATGGGCCGTTCTCTTTGTCGCTATATGGTACTTCGCCAACATCATTGGCTGGATTTTGGACTTCCTCCATCGCGGATTGAGTTGCTAGATGAATCGTCCTCCTCTCGGCTGATATGTTTCGAGGATGCCTGGTGCTGATGGGTGACAGAACTAGGCTGCAATGCATGGTGGCTCAGTGGATGGTTGTGTTTAGGCCTCGGCTACGAACTCCTCTTCTAATTCGCTACGCTCAAATAGTAAATAACTTAGAAGATGTGTATGATAAGCTATTGGTGATGAGTCAACAAAAGCAAGCCTGATAACTACTAAATACAGGATTGCTTGATGGGAAATTGATCGCAAAGTAAATTCCACATCAACGTGGTGTATATAACGATCACCAAGCTTTGTCTTTGTGAGAGGGTCTGCCCCGTTTGGGTCCATGCTGTGCTCGGCTTTTTGCGTCATACTCCCACAGTAACCTCCGTGCGCTTCCTAGTTCACTTTTGGGTAGCCATGTACTCTTCCAGCGTACCTTGTACTCCGTTCCCGACCTGGTCTCTCTCTTGTCGAGAATCTTGATGACTTCCCACTCCTGCTCCTCAACCTCTGCTCGGCCATCTTAGCCCTGAAGTCGCTCGGGAGCAAGTGCTATGGTAGTACTAGCGCCGGCGGAACCAACGATCGCTAACGTCCTCCCATTGTAATCATATTCGTGGAAAGTCCGCCCCTCTCGGTTCTTGGATGGAGTGATAATAGGAGAGCATAAGGGATTAAGAGACTCGGTCATTGCATGAGAATCTAAGTGATAACACGAATTTGACTGTTCCGTTGAACAAGATGTGTTGAGCTGAGTGTCTCCAATGTTAATCTCGGACTTGAGATATTTTGTCTTGGTAGAATTGCTCTGGTCGCCAGTCTTGGTGTTCTTGTCTAGGGCCAGGGATAGGTTATCTGTTGAACATCAGACATCATTTCGCTTTTCGGTTAGAGGTCCTTGTTCTTCTACCTTGATTGCCACCACTAACCTTACTTGCCCAATTTAAGCTTGCGACATTCTCGTGGTCTTGGAGCGCTCGATCGTAGTAAGATCCGAGTCCAGGGGGAACTTTGAATACAGGTCTCAAAGTCGCTCTCTTTGTTCCCTTATGCTTCTTCAACGAAGGGGGATTATGGTCTTCGATGTCGATGCTGTTCTCATTGATATCGTCGATCACGATCAAGTCTTCTAGAATTTTTAGACGTGCCCACAACAATCGAGACATGCGCACTAACTTGAACGATCACCTTGTGTCTCAAACTTGGAGTTGAGCCCACCCAATCCCAAAAAAGCCAATACCTGCTTGCTCAATAGCTTGCAGAGCGTTTTGCTTGGTATGATGTCTAGGTTCTTGTTCTGCCCATCGCTAGATTCGAAGGTTGATTTGATGATCGACTTATCGATCCTGTTGTTGATTTCGATATTATTGAGAACTCCAGGTGAGTGTTCTGTAAGATGGTGAGATACGTCGAAGTTGAAGTGAATATAGCCTTACCATGCATCCTGACTCTGTTGCCTTCGTCCAAACCGATAGTGTATGCGTTGCGCTTGTGGGAATCCCAAATCTTCGATGTGGCCATTGTCGCCATAGGCTCGTCCTCGGTAGGGAGCGTTGGGTTTGACATCCTTGATAAAGGACTCTGCTTCACCGGTGGTTGTGCGGCACCTCCTTGAAGATGAAAATGGTCTAAAGCTAACGAGGCTGTCCAGGCGTCAATGTCGAGGAATTCGTCATCAGACAGAGCTTGATCAATATTCTCCAGTGGAAGAGGTGTATTCTTGTCGACTTCGGGCGAAAGGTTGTGGGGGGTTCCAAAAGACTCGATGAATGGAAGGCAAAGGTCTTCCTCGTTATTGGTGTCATTGTCGCCGCCGCCCCGATTGTTCCTAGCCGTTTCCAAGTTTTCTGCATCCGTTAGATAAGTTTCTCATAACGCTGAATTCCAACAATACCTTCATCCCCAGCTCTGGTATCTCCAGCCAACTTGCTTTGAAGCGTAGATTCGATTTCGCAATTCGTCTTGAATAGATTGTCCAAGCTGTCGCACTGCATGGTCGCTGTGCGCTTTCCGCCAGCATTACCCAAACTTGGTGGTTTGAGGCTGGGGCGTCGGCTCACCGCCGATGGTGATTGGTAGAAGTGGATGGAGGTCATGTCAACGGCAGCCATCGTGGAATAGAATTACGAGGGGATCTTGCAAAGATGAAAACAGTGGAAATCGCTACCTATTCTGAAGGGGAGCGCAGAGAGATTATATGTCGAGGCCCGTTAGCCGCTCTTAGCACAAAGATACACTCAATCCCATTGCGAGCCACACCATCTCTGCGCTGTTCCTCTAAATCTTCGTAAGCCCCCTCTTGGCTGCACACAACTCTCAAGGGTTGCCCAGCCCCCAACAATTCCTGTTTCCCCTCCTTTGTTCTCTTGCTGTCCAATCCACGCGCTCGGGACGATGTGTATCCAAAAGTCTCCACTGTAGCGACCAGCTGAATGATCGTCGATCTCCATGGGTCTTACCTCGTAGAACGCCTGGTAGAACGCCTCGTAGAACACTTGATAGAGCCCAGGCTGCGCAGGTTTTCCCCTCTAAAGTTGATCGTCGATGATCCACCAATAGTCCATGGCCCAGCATCGATACGATTGAGATAATCACCTTCACGAGCTAAGGGCCTTTCGCTACAGATGGCAAGGGTGAAGGGTGTTCGACAAGAGGGCACAGGACGACATAGGAAAGTATCATCTCTCCCATAGCCCAAGTCTCGATTTAGGCAGTGCTGCGCAATGCACATGCATGCCCTCTCTATCGAGTCGCTGCCACGTCAGCATCAATTGATGCCTAAAACCTAGTCTAACTGAACTTGACGAGGCTGCCCAATTGGCGCAAGCCAGACTGCTGCAAGAGATGTCACCAGATCGCTGGCAACAGCATAACGTCATCCATTCGCCAGCGACGCAATAGGAAACACGTTCGAGATGATGTGAGGCATTTGTTCAATTGGTCTTGGCGCACAGGCGATAGCTCTGGGCAGGCTCCACCTTGCTCGCGCCCTTGTCGTGGCGATAGCGATCGCCCAACACCCCTTGAACAATAGTTGTCACGCTAATGGAGCGAGTAGGAAGCCAGCTGTGGGTAGGAAACTGGAGGACGCTAAGAGAGGGAGACAGGGAGACAGGAAGGTCGAAGATCACTCTAAGAGGCGCAGGTGAGAGACGCGAAGGACAGCGATCCAAGAAATCGAGGGACAAAGTGCGCGCCATCAAACGAGGAAGATCGTGAGCAGAATCGCAAGGAACAAGTCTCGACCAAATGGGCGACGTGGAAACCGGGCCAATAGAATCGATCATCGCAAAGGTGAGGCTTCTTCCAGATGTAAGTTGAGGTTCGAACGAAGAGTCATGAGATGGAAACGAGGAGCAAACAAAAAGCCCAAGCGAAAGAGACAAAGAAGATGAGGAGCATTGATGAAAGTCGAAGGAGGACGAGCGATTATTTATGGACTGGGAAAGCGGCGATGAGCTGTGCGAACGCGCTTTCCCCAATTTGGGGGGATGCCAAACCTGGCATGGCAAACACCTGAAAGTAAATAACAAATAAAATTAATTGTTATTTGCTTTTATTTAGTTTAATTTGTTATATTTTTTGATTTTAAAAATATTTCTTTATTTAAAGATTAATAAAATCGCATAATTAATATATATAACAAAGCATTAAATAAATAGAGTTTCAATAAATACGAATATCTTGTACTAGTTTTCGTAATCTTTTTCGATTTGCTATTAAAAGATTTTGAAACAAAGCAAATATTAAGCTAAGTTATTAATAATAATTATAAGAGTGCAAATTTAAATAAAATTTAACAAATACAATATTTTTTTATATTATTATAAAAAGAAATATTTTTTTAATTATAACAAATAAGTTTATATTTCTTGCAATATTTTAAATTTGTGTATTCTTTAATTGCACAATAATATTATTAATTATTATTTTCGATTTTAAAATTGCAATAAAATTTTAAATTATTAAATTAATAATATAAATTAAACAAAAAATAAAATTTTGCTATTTGTTTTATTAAAATTCTCGTCAATTTAAAGCTCTTTTAAGCTTGTTTTTTAAAATATTATTATTGCTTGCGTTATTAATAACAATATTAAAAAGTTTGTTTTTAATCTTAAAAGAATTTACAATCTTTATAAGTTTTAATATTAATTAATAATCTATATATTTAATATTAAAAAAAATAAATTTAATAAAATTTTCGCAAAATTGAAATACAATATTGATTTAATACATTAACACTTTTAAGTAAACAATTTTTTAAAAACTAAATTATGCATTTAAAGCAATAAAAATACGCTAAATATTTCTAAAATTTATCTTAATTTTTTTACAAATTTAATTGAAATTCGAAAGAATTATTTTTAATAATTTTGTGCTATTTAGAAGCACTAACTTTAATTAAAACATTTTTAATAATTTTCAAAAATAAAAATAATTAATAAGTCGAAAAAGTAAATTTAAATTAATAAAAGTCTTATATAGTTAATCTTCTTAATTATCTTAAACAAAGAAGAACAACAAATCGATATAATTTTTTTTAATAATATGTTAGTTTTGCATTATTTATTTGCATTATTAATTATAATTTACGCAATTAAAGATTAAATCAATTGTGATTTACAATTTAGATCTTTTTTATTTTAAGCAAAAAATAAATCGAAAATGTTTCTTTATATTTGTTGTGCTTAAATAATTGTAAGCAATAAAATAATTCAAAAATTTATAACAACTTTTACAAATAATTTAAAAAAAATTCTTTACAATTAAAGTTACTTGAACAAATTTATTTTAAAACTTAAACTATGCTTTTATATTAATTTTTTTTGCTTAATATAAATTAACAAGTTTTGATTAAATCTTGTTCAAAATATTTTTGTTAATAACAATTTGTAATTATTATTCTTAAAATTAAATATTAATATTTAAATTTTATTCGATATATCTGTTTCTTTTTTTTAATATAAGTAACAAAGAATTGGTTTTAATTTTATTTAATGCTTCGTAAAGAATTCTTTTTCTATTATTAAAAGTAGAATTGAGAAAATTTTAATCGAATTAATTCGCAAATTAATTAGAATGTGAACTATTAAATAATAAATTGCGCAAAATAGATTTGCGAGAATTATCTTCAATTGAAAATAATTATTGTGATAAAGTTCTTGAAGAATTAAATATATTGCAAACAAAAATAATAAAAACAATATCTTTAAATAATGTATAAAGAATTTCTTCGAAATAAAAGACTAATACAAAATAATAATGTAAGTAACAATTAAATTAAACAAATTATTATAAAATAAAATGTAATTATAAACTCAAAAATGTTAAGAAAATCTCTTTAAAATAAAAAAGTAATATAAAATAATAATGCAAGCAACAATTAATTCGAGTAAATTATTATATAATAACATAAATAAGTTTGATTATAATTCCGAAATATATCAAACTATATTCTAGTCAAAATTTCAAAGTTATAATAATATAAGTATAAAAATAGTAATTCTTAACATAATAACGGAATTTTCGATTTTTTAATAATTCGATTCAATTTTAATTTTTAAAATCAAAAATTAACTCAATTTAATTCGAATCAATTTCAAAATAATTAAAATTAAATTGATTTTCGATTTAATTTCTTAAAGTTAAATTGTCGATTTAAATCAATTTTGGAAGTTAAAATCGAACATCGAATTAACAATCAATTTAGCGTCAATCTTTACTCTAATTTTCTTGTCTAAATTGTAGTAATAAAGTAGTAAAGTCAATATAAGAATATCGCAAAGCTAACAAAACGTTTAATCTACTTTATTTAATTAAACAAAAAAGTTAAATTTCTTGTTATTTTTATTTTATTTTAATAAATTAATAAGAGAAACAACTCTTTTCGAATAGCAATATATAAAGCGTCTATAAAAGTTTACAAAATTCAAGAATATTTAAAGCTTATAATAAGTTTTTAATTTAAATTACTTCTTAATTGTTTTAATTGTTTCTAAATCTATCTATATATCTTCTAAGAGTACAATAAAGTTCAAAAATTCAATTTTTGTAATATTGAACTTATACTTCTTTAGATTAATGTATAGATTAATTATTAATTTAATTTTTTGTTATTATTGTCTTTGTTTACAATAAAATTATTAATATAAGTTGAAGCACATTTAATATTCTTAATTGCTCTAATAGTAAAATCTTTAGTACAAGTATTGAAAACAAGAGCAAAGACACAAGTTCTACTTATATTGACAAAAGAGTTTTTACTAAGCAACAAAGTTTTAGAGCTAATCGATTTTTTAATTTCAAAGATTTATAATCTTTGAAAGCTTAAAATTTAATCAAAATCTAGACAAGACAATTATAAAATAATTAATCGAAAAAAAAATAAGCAAGACTAGACATTTGTTAAATAATACTTAATATACAATTCTTAAAATCTATATTTTTTTTAGAAACTTATGTAGTTCTATATTCTTAATTCTAATTATTTACGCAATTTGTAATAACAACAATTTGCTTTAGTATTGCAAGACTTAAAAGATAACAATCTTAAATAAAAAGAGATTAATAAAGAGATTAAGATGCGTATATTTTAATAAAACTAAAAAAAAGAACTAATTGTAATATAGTGCAAATATTTGAACACAAAAATCGATAAATTACTAATTTTGTTATTATTATTATTAAAATTAAAATTATTGTTTGTTTTAATATACAATTAAGTTTCTTTTATAAGATTTACAATTTAAATATATTATTGTTAATAATAATATAATTTTACAACTTAATCTTATCTAATATTGCGTTGTTGCTATCGAATTTTTAAGAAAACAATTTAATTAAAATTTTATTTATTAGACTATATAGCAATAACTAACTTAATGTTTATCTCTTTTTATTTTATTCTCTTGCATAGTATCTACTCGAGATAGAATTTTTATATATAGAAGACGAAGACAAAGAGAATAAATTTGACGAAAATAATAAGATCGTATTGTAGAATGTTGCTTTGCTCTATATATAAGAAAGAGACAATAACAACTCTATTTGTGCTTTTTTATTATTGTTATAAACATAGAAGAAAATAACAATTAAATAGACAATTAAGATTGTTGTTTAACAAATAAATTGTTGTTAACAATATATAATACAAAATCTGTAAAATACAAAAGAGCGACAACTAGTTTAAGTAACAAGAACAACAATTCTATATTACTATTTATTAGTTATGCGAATAATATCTCGATTTAGTTGTCTAGTATTGTAGATAGTAAAAGCGACAACTTTATATAAATAATAATAATATTATTTAACTTATCGATTGTATTAAAAGACTAAAAGTATTAAGTTTAATATCTTTCTTATATTTTTGAATATAAAGATATATTTAATAATGTTATTTAATATTAATTGAATATATAATATATGCAAATATTCTTAATTGTTATAAATTTAATAATTGAGCATATTTTATAAGTATTAAGTTTGTCGAATTTATACTTATTGTTTACAATCTTATTCTTACTTTAACAATGCAACTTAATTAATCTTATAAAAGAACAACAATTTAAGATAAAGAACAATAATTGTAAAGAAGACACAAAATTAATCTTTCAATAATTTGATATTCGAGAATTAGCTTTTATTAACGCAAAATATATCTTTATAATAGTCGAAGCAATAAGATAAATCTTAATTAAGTTAACAAAACTTATATTATTCTTAATAGACGTATTAATATTATTAGAGATAATAAATAATATTTTGCTATAATTTATTACAAGTAAATCGATGCTAAGAGAGTAAAATCTATTGTTTGTAATTATTAGACTAATCGCGAGAAATCGAAAATATCACGTAAGAGCGTCAAGATTCGATTTCTCGATTTTTTTTTAAAATCGAATTGCTTAAAATAGTAACTTTTCGACTAAGCTAAACTTATTATAGTAATAAGCTAACTTCTTTAAGCGATTCAATTTTATTCGATTTCTTAACAATTCGATTCAATTTTAAAATTAAGATCGAATATTGAATCGACAATTAATCTAGTAATTATATAGTTCTTTTCTTTAATATTCTCTTGTTTGTGTTACGTTAATACTTTTACAAGAGAAATTAGAGAGAAATTTATGCTTTGAAGAGATTTGTAGACGTCTTTAGACAATGCAAGCAATTACTTGATAACAAGAGATTGCAACTTTGTAATCGTAATAATAAGTTAAGACTTAAGATAAATTAAACATAGATTAATCATTGGATCGAGTTTCGATTTCAACTTTAGAAATTGATTCGACTCGACGATTCCAATTCTAGGAATCGACTCGAAACTCGATTCGATTCGCACTAATTTGAAATCGACTTAATTCGATTCAACTCGATTTTCGATTCCAATATTAGAAATCGAATTGAATCGTCAAGAAATCGAAAATTACGTTATTATGTCAAGAATTACTAATTTTAGAATCAAATATTTATTAATAAAATGCATTATTTGCATCTATAGATTCTATAGATCTTTTAGATGCGATTTAATGTTTTTCTTATTATTATAGTAGTAATGCATTACTATAATGCATTATCTTATTATAATTTAGATAATTAAATATTAAATTAATTATAATATAATTAAACTAATAGTCTTGGCGATTCATGTCGATTTTTCGAGTCGAGTTTCGATTTCAACCCTAGAAATCGACTCGAATCGTCGATTTCAATTCTAGAAATCGAATCTTCAAGACTTTTGAGTTAAGTTGATACGAATCGCCAAGATTCGAGTCGAGTACTTGACTCGAACTCGATGACTCAACCCGACGCGATTAGTCTAATTAAACACAATTTATAAGAAAGTGGTATTCGAGATCTATATACTAATAAGATTCTTCTATACTTAGAATGCTCAATATATTTAGTGTTTGAATTTATTAAGTTTTCTAAACATTTGCTTAATATATTTAGTTGTCAAGATTATTAAACATGCTAAATCTATATATATTTATATCTTATATTATAAAGTTCTAGAAAGTTCTTATATTAATTTAATTCTAAATCGAATTGTAATACTACTTCTCTTTTTAAATGCTTTCGTCTCGAAAGCAAACTTTTTCTTCTATTATGTTTAAGACATTTCCAAGTTCTATTTGTCGACTCAATATTATTGCAAAGAGCAAACGAATAAATTGTTGTATTAAGATTCGTTCTTGCAATCTTTGTTTCGATCGAGATATTGAGTGTTTGATTACTAAAAAAAATTCGTTATATCGAATATAAACGTTTTAATCGAAAGTATAATTTGATTTCTTCGAGTAAAAAGATAAATAAGACAATAAATGTTGTTAAGAAGTTAAATAATAAGATTTTCGAATTTTGAATAAGAGTTTGTTGTTTAAAAAAGTAATGCAAATATTATTTGCAAAAATTAAAAGCAATAAGTAATATAAAAGCGCAAAACATCTTAAAGTTAAAGATAAACAAACAAAAAAAAGAAAAAGCAAGTTGATTTGTACGTTATTTTTGCTTTTAACGACGAGTTCTTTAATTTTGATCTTGCTTTGTTCGAGATATTTTCTCGAGTTATAAAAGAGCTTTTTAAACCTTTTTTATAAGCTAGTCTTTGATAGAACTTCTAAATAAAATTATAGCAATTATTAAGATTTTTCTTTAATTCTTATGTATTCTTTGAGATAAAGTATCTCTTTTACTTAATAACATAGTTTTGATTTTGCTTCTTTAAGATTTGCTTTATTTTATATTTGCTTTCTTTTTAAGCTTTGTAATATAATTTTTTCTATATAGATATATTGAAGTCGATTGATTTCAACAATAAAATATAAAATACTAAAAATACTTTGACGTTCTTAAGTAAGTCGAGTTTATATTTGATTAGTTTTTTTGTCTTTTTAACAAGAAACGATTCGACTTTAATATAATTTAATTTCTTGCTTAATTTTCTTGTCTTAAGATTTTTTGTAAAAAAATATATCTTATCTCTCTTCTTTAGTTAAGATGTTGTTTTTCGTTTTTTATTTTAATACTTGATCGACTTTTCTTGCATCTTTAAGATGTTGTTGTGTATCTTTTTTAGTGTCGCTATTCTCTTAATAACTAATTATGTTAATAGATGCTTTTGCTTTTTTTTTAAAGATTTGTTACGAATCGCGTGCTAATAGATACTATTCGTCGCGCATCGGTTTTCACAAAGATAATTAAAAAGAAAAGATCTATTAACAAAATCAAGATAATTGAGACGACTTAATTCTTAAGCATCTTGAATTTCGAATTAAAATAATTAAGATAATTAAGATTTTAAACATTTTAAACATCTTAAATCTTAAATGATAAAAGAGTATATAGCTTTCGAATGCGACTTTCTTATGAATCGTATTCAACTTATTTTAAGTCTTTACTTGTTGTTACTTTAATTCATTGAATCACTTGTAAAAATTTATTAAATATAAGATTGTCTATAATTGCAATCTTTTGTTATCAAATAATTGCTTACATTGTTTAAAGACGTTTACAAATCTCTTTAATAGCATAATTCGCTTTAATATCTTTTACGAAAGTACTAACGTAACACTTTGAACACTCTAAGAATGTTTGTATTAAGTCAACGCGCTTTTATTTCGAACAATAGCTCAACAACATTACGTCAACTCTTTATTAATGAAAACGACAAAATAAGAATTAACAAATTTAACGTTTATTATGAAGATTGTATCAACTTGAAGAACTAACTTATACAAATAAATATTTATTTCATTTTTTATTTTGTTTTAGCGAACAAGAAAACGATTTTCGCATTTACATTTCTTAGAGAAAGAGTTTAGCATTAATTCAAGTTAAACTTACGCAAATATCTAAAAAATTATGACAAAAACTCTTGTACGATGTTTACGAATTTCGATAATTTCGAAAAAGAACTTCGAAAAATCTTCGAAACATTTAACGAAAAACAAATCGCAAAAAGAATAATTTAGCACTTAACTTAACAAATCTTTGCAATAGACTACGTAACAAGATTTTAAAAATATGTTAATTTTATTAAATGAAACGATGTCGCATTTATAACAATGTTTCGATAAAATCTTAAAAATAATCTTAAGAACGAAATTATGCGCAATAACAAATTTATTAACGACATGTTTAATTTTATCGAAATAGTTATCAATTTCGACAACAAATTATATGAAAGAGCTATGAAAAAACAATACAAGCAATTTTACGAAAAAACAAGAATCTTCTTTAAATTAATAATTAAATATTATTAGAGAGAATTTCGTTCTAATTAAAAATACAATAATTTAAATTATCGTGAATTTGCATCTATAAAATTAAATTTTACTTAGCGACGCAAAGAGAAAAACTCTAGAGAAAAGCAAGATAATAAATTTCAAAAAACGTGTTATTCATGTGATAAATCGAATCACTTCGCAAAAGATTGTCGATTACAAAACTTAATAAATCGTCAACAAATCAATGTTATATTAAGAGAGATACTTAATAGTTAAGACAACATTAGAGAGCAAATTGACACAAAAACAAACATTCTTAAGACTAGATCAAACGACAATTATTATTTAATAAAGAACTTAAATCAATTATAGAAAGTTCTAAATGAAACATTATTAGACAAGACATTCGCGTTTACGCAAAAAGTTAATTAAGCACTTTAGAAAACTATTAAATCTTATAATTTAATTATTAACTTAAATGAAAAGTATAATTGAAAGAACTTTTACAAATACATAAAAAACATTACGAATTATCTTAAGACTTTAATTAGCTTATCGAAGATCGTAAACGAATGCGAAAAGAAGCTAAAAACAATGTTATTACAAAAAAGAATATATTTGACATTACAATAAAACAATTAAATTTTACAATATACGCAAATCTTAATTGAACAACTTGTTACAACAACTTATGCTAAACTTATCTAAAAGAAAAGAACGAAATTAACTAATTTTTTAGAAAATTAAAGTTAGCAATTTAGCAACAAAAGAAAGCTTAACGTAGATAAACGTTTAAAGCAAAACTCACAACACAAAAGCAAGAAAAAGTTCAAATTTCTTAATAAAAAGCATATTAAAGAAATGCAATATGTTAGCTTAACAATAGCAACTAAACTCAACAACGCACGCATAATGTTTTATCCCATTAAATAAAATTAATAATTATCGACTTATAGCAATGATCGATTTTAATGCAATAAATAATTTTATAATTAAAGCTTTTGTAAAGAGAAAAAAGTATTTTACTCAAAAGAAGTTTGACGCTTACAATCTAATAATTGTAGATAAAAATTCATTATTCGCAAGAAATGAAAAAGTAAACAAAGAAACGAAATTATTATTGATAACTATTTA
>JAABUQ010001941.1_pt1 | contig 42525 bp, 49 predicted proteins | sample 5560001 | NCBI WGS metagenome assembly JAABUQ01 (sample SAMN10711888, study PRJNA513371) | rock metagenome | isolation source: Antarctica rocks | place: Antarctica: Victoria Land, Finger Mt nord | collected 2015-12-18
AACAGCCACAAAACCTAACCACCCCCCCCAGATCTCCTCCCCCCTAACAACCCGCCTCCTAACCCACCTCCCCTCCCCACGCATCTGCATCCTAACCTACCAACTCGAATTCGCGCAACGCCTGACCGCCCCGGCAGGCTCCCCCCTCTACTCCCGCCTCTCCCTCAACACCCAACTCTTCGCCCACGCAACCCCCATAATGAAAATCGGCCGCAACAATTTCCGCCCCCCCCCGGCGGTCGAAAGCAGCGTCGTGCGTCTCGTACCGAAGAAGCCGCGACCGGGGATTAGCTGGGAAGAGTGGGATGGGCTACTCCGAGTGGCATTCGTGAGGAAGAATCGTATGCTCCGCGCGAGCTTTTTGGGGGTTGCCGGTGTGATGGAGATGGTGGTGGGGAATTATAGGAGGTGCTGCGCTATGCGGGGTGTGCCTGTGGAAGAGGGTTTGGCTGCGAAGAGTGCGGAGGGGGTGATGGAGGTGGATGCTGTGACTACTGAGCTTGACGAAGATGAAGCTATGGATGATGCAGGAGGAGGGGAGGAGGAATGGGCGGGGTTTGACTCGGCGCCGTCGTGGATACATGTGCCCACGCCGCCGTCTTCGACAAAGAAGGGGCCGCAGACGAAGGTGGCTGCGTTGGTGAGGGAGAAGGTGAGGAGGGTGTTGGAGGATACGACGGGGTTGGCTGATAGGAGGGCGAGGATGTGCGATGAGGGTGATTTTTTGAGGTTGCTGCTTGCGTTTAATGGGGAGGGGATCCATTTTGCTTGATCTTTAAAATGCGCGGGGTGGGGAGAGGAGAAATCTGCTTCTTAGCAGGGCGTTGGCTGGATTTGCTTGGATCATTTGCGTTGGCGGAACTTGTCGGAAAGACATTCATGGTATTTGCCCAGATCGTGGAGCACGGAACTTCAATTCCCGCACCTAACGCCCACGTCTCTCTTTACAAGGCCCCATCCGTCCTTAACTTCTCATTTCCCCATGGCTCTTCCTTCAAACAAGTCAGACCACCCAGGGGCTCGCAAGTCTTCCTCCCACTCATGGGCCCCGGACTGGGCAATTTCACCCCCTTTGCGCTATAACCCCTTCTCGCGGCTCTCTCCACCCCTTCAGTCGTTTGCTCCCTATCAGCGCCCTTCCTAGAACCCATACCCTTCTCGCTCTGCCCGGCTATACCTGCGGTCCCGCCAGCTGCTCCGGTAGTCTCAGCACCAGCTTGCAGGGCCTTCAATAAAGTGACGGTGGACTCAGGGGTGAGGTCTTCGTAGTAGTCGTCGTTTATTTGTATCATTGGAGCATTGACACAGGCGCCTAGGCATTCCACTTCGGAGAATGTAAAGAGGCCGTCTTCGGTCGTTTGACCCGGGTGGATACCGAGGTGGGATTCGATGGCCTTCATGATGACGTCGGAGCCACAGCCGCCGAGTTGACAGGGTGTCTATTCAATAAATCAGGTTAGTCGGGGTGTTCAGAAGGGAAGAGCGTAGAACATTATAGATCGAGTTCTGCTGTAATTGGACGCTGGAGGAGTGTGGGGAGCGTACTGTTGTGCAGGCCTGTACGTGAAATCTCCCGACGGGATCCCGGTTGTACATTGTGTAGAACGTTGCCACTTCGTATACTCGCATTGGCGGCATTTCGAGTAGTCTTGCCACTTCGTTCATCACACTTATGGAAGTGAAACCGTGCTGCCGTTGAGCGAGGTCGAGGAGGGGCATCACGGCTGCTTTTTTATACTGCGGGGGGTAGCGTTTGAGTATCTCGGCCATGAGCTTCTGATTTATTACGTTGAATTGGAAGGGAATGTTAGGATTGTTGTTTGGGCTGTCACGATGCTAGTAATTCCGTCAATTGGGCATGGAGAGAAGCTTGAGGCAACGGGGTACGGACGACTTGGAGGGCTTCGCTTGCCACGGGGCGGGTGGTGGATATATATCGGCATTGTGGTAGTCTTAAGATTTGGGGTACTTTTGCCATAGATCGAGCGACACGGGGCAATACCTTGGATGCCATGACGACAACAGGTGGTCCAGCGGTTGAGGGAGGAAGAGAGGTTGAAGCTCAACAATGATAGTAGTAGCAGAAGAGGAAAAGACGCTAATGCTCTTTCTGGGCTAGTTGAGTATACTATCCATTGCCGAATGCTGATTGGAGGAGCAAGAACAATGCATGCTCAAGCCTGTAGACACAAGGCTGGGGAAGACAGATACTCCGCGATGCAAAACACAGCGGTCGATCTGATGACGCATTGGGGGTCAATAATCATGAAGAGACTGCGATGACGACCAATGAAAGCAGTTCCAGTCTCTCTTCACCCAAAACGCACCGGCCCTTTCGACCAAAAGTAAGCAAATCCAGCTACGTTGAATTATACTGACTCCCGTTTCCATAGCTGCGTCAAGCGACCCTTATTTTGCCGACTGGGAGACGTGTCAAGAGAAATGTTACTTTTGGCCCATACCCTGGATTTGACGGTTCAAATGGCGCGGCACCTTCGGATGAGCACTCTCCACTGCTGGGAGAGCGATCTTCACAGCAGCAACTACAGAAGGGCCTCATATCAAGGATCTTGGAGATGTCGAGACTCAAAAGTAGAGAAGCATGGGCAATCATGAATTCCGAAATCGGCCGCGGCGTCTTCAAATGCAGTATCGCATATTTCTTGGGCAGCCTGGCTACCTTTGTCCCATCAATCTCTCACGCACTGGGCCAGCAGGACGGCAAGCACATGGTCGCAACAATCACGGTCTACTTTCACCCTGCACGATCAATTGGGAGTATGTTTGAAGCCATGATCTGTGCAGCAGCGGCATTCATGTACGCTGTATTCATATGCTTCTCCAGCATGGGCGTCTCGATAGCTTTTGGAAAACTCGATATGGTTGTACTAGGCCATATACTGGTTCTAGTAATATTCTGTGGTGGGGGACTTGGGTTTGTTGGATGGACAAAGCAGCGCCTGGGGAATCCATTGGTCAACATCTCGTGCTCCCTCACCAGTCTGGCCATAATCACCGTGTTGACAAAAGAGGGTGCGGTACAAGCTGCCGAGTTCTCTGATGACAAGGTGGTTCAAGTCATGATTATGATTTGTATGGGTGTTGCCGCTACAACCGCCGTATCGTTCTGCGTCTGGCCGGTCTCTGCGCGGGAAGAACTCCATTCAGACCTGGTTCAGGTCACCGACTCGCTGGGGGATCTGCTCAAGATGATCACACGTGGATTCCTTGCTGGATCAGAGGAGGAACTACAGCAACAATCGTTCTTGGATGCGTCTGAGAAAAACAAGAAGGCTTTTAATTCTATAACTAAGAACCTGAAGGAAGCGAAATATGAATACTACGTACTAGGCGCTGAAAAAGAGCATCAGCTTTCGGCCAAACTTGTGAACAACATGCAGCGCTTGGCCCAGAATATTGGAGGCTTAAGGAGCGCTGCAACAACTCAGTTTCTTCTGATGTCTCAGCCCGCTTTGAGTACGGAGGCTAGGTCGTCGATGACCGACAGCCCAGTAAGCTTTAAGCAACGGATCCCATCTTACTACTTCGCTGCCAATGGGCCCCTATCTCCTGCAGACTCTCGCGGTGTTCTCGAGTCAATTGACGAAATACCTGAAAACCGCTCCTTCGAAGGAGCAAACGCTACGCCAGGAGGCAGTCCCCTACGAACTCCTGCAGAAGACCCTACCGCGCACCATTTTCAGCCTTCAGATGAGTCTTTCCCTCCTGTCAACTCTCCAGCCGACATATTTTCGAGATTCATCGTGCACCTGGGGCCATCAATGAAATCGTTAGCCGTCACGCTTCAAAAAACACTGGATGAGCTTCCGTATGACTGTAACGGGCGCATTATTGTCAATGCTCATTTTGCATCTAGCTTGGACGAGGCCATCAAATTGTACAGTGGATCACGGCAAGAAGCGTTGGACCAGCTGTACAAGCACAAGGAGCTCACCAAGTCTCGTCCACTGGAGATAGAAGCCGATTTCGAAGAAGTCGCCGCAAGCTGTGGATACTTTAGCTTATCCCTTCTTGATTTCGCAAATGAAACAAAGGTATACCTAGATATTCTCGACGGCTTGAAGTTGGAAGTCGAGGAGAGGCCCGAAGGAAGGACTTGGAATTGGTTAAAATTCTGGTGCAAGTTTCAAAATACCAAAAGTCGGGATAAAGACCCTGGTATGACTCGACATGTCTTGTTGTCGATAGTCCGCAGCTGACCTTCCACATTTAGAGCGAGACAATCTTGTGGATTCGAATGAGGCGAATGCTCTCCCTGGTGATATTCCGAGTCCGATTGAAAGGAAAGCAGATTACGCATTGCGCTCAAATGTCACACCCTCAACCCAGACAGCCAGATATAGGCTTTGGCGTGCTCTTAGCTTCTTCCGCCGTGATGACATCAAATTCGCAGTCAAAGTTGGTGTTGGCGCAGCGCTTTACGCTTTGCCTTCTTTCCTTGCAGCCTGGAGGCCATTTTACCAGCACTGGAGAGGCGAATGGGGGCTTCTGTCTTACATGCTTGTTTGTGCAATGACCCTCGGCGCTTCCAATACTACTGGCTACGCTCGTTTTCTGGGCACTTGCATTGGTGCTGTCTGCGCTATCGTAGCATGGATAGCATCGCAGGGAAACGCCTTTTTGCTGGCTTTTTATGGTTGGCTCATGTCATTGTGGACGGCGTATATCATCGTCGCCCAAGGGAAAGGACCCATGGGCCGCTTCATCATGCTGACTTACAACCTTACGGCTCTTTATGCATATTCCCTTTCTGTGAACGATGTGGATAATGACGAGGATGAAGGTGGCATTACTCCCGTCATCACGGAGATTGCCTTTCATCGAGTTTTCGCGGTTCTTTCTGGGTAAATCTACCCTTCAATACCCAACTTTCTAAAATTCTTATTGACGTTCACTTAGAGTTGTTTGGGGCTTAATTGTCACCCGGCTCATCTGGCCCATCAGCGCCACTCAAAAGTTCAAAGATGGGCTTAGTATCCTCTGGTTACGTATGGGCCTGATATGGAAACGAGACCCTCTGAACATGCTAATCGAAGGTGACTCACCTAATGCCTACATGAACCTCGGAGAAGAGTTCGACCTTCAACGCTTCCTGACCCGTCTAGAAAACCTCCGTGGCTCTGCAAACTCCGAAGTGGACCTTAGGGGACCATTCCCTGACGCTTCCTACTCTAGGATACTGAAGAGTACTGGCGCCATGCTCGATGCTTTTCATGCTATGAACGTGATGATATTGAAGAACCCAAGGGCTTCAAAGGGGGAGGTAGAGATTCTGAGATACACAGCCAACGAGCGAGATCAGCTGTGCTCGAGGATCAGCCACCTGTTCCACGGCACGTTGGTACCCAAATTGGCCGTGGTCGCTATAGCTTACATTACTGCAGTCCTTGCATCCTCGATGAAGCTCGAATTACCGCTGAACGAGGCTTTACCAAGCGTGGACCATACACGAGACAGGCTGCTGGCCAAAATCTTCCGCTTTCGCAAGGAAGAAAAAGACGAGACGGAAGTCACGGACGAAGATTTCGAGCTTCTTTATGCTTATGGTAGGTCCCTTGTTCCGCATCCACATCTCAACCCTACAGCATACTGATTGTCTCTAAGTACTTGTGACTGGTCAACTATCAAATGAAATAAAGGAGATGGGCTGTGAGCTGGAGAAGCTTTTTGGTATACTGAACGCGGACCTGCTAAAGTTGCAATGACTCCAGAGCACTGTGCCTTCCAACGTCGTCGAAAGACGGAAGGCGGAAGAAGCAACAGTGCCACGTACATAGCATAAGACTTAAAATCCATAGATCTGATGAGAATGGAAAATCAAAGAGAAATTCAAGACAATATCTTAAGTGGATTCTCATGAGGTGTAGTCCGCAAAGAAGTATCGGAGGTAGCATTTACACAGCCGACGACAATCCACCAGCACCAAATATCCATTCCATCAACCAACGCATCGATTTTCTCCCAAAAGTTCTCGCTTTTCAACCCCAATATCCTTACACTATCGCAAATCAACCATCGAATTCGAAATTCCTGATGCGGCGCCGGCGCCCATAGATCCTCCCAGGCGTTCTCCGCTGGTACACCTCCCTCCAACGCAATGCCAGACATTGACCCAGCTGCCCTCAGCCGCCCAGACCCCATTGCCACCATCAACCCCTCAAATACATCACTTTCAAAAGCCAATGGTGTATCAGCAATTCCCACACAGAAGGCTGCCAAGCCCGCCAGCACCGCCCAGCGCATCGATCTTGAGCCACTATATACGAGCCTCAAGGCTGCGATTGGAGACAATTGGGCAAAATACAAAGAAGCAATTAGTCTATTTGTGCTCGGTATGTTGGCCTTGGGTCATGTATTGAACCAAAGAAAGACAAGTTTTATCGCTAACATGACCGTGTTTCCCCGCTAGGGCATCTCAACCAGAATGAACTTTCCTTTCAGATCGACCACTATGTTACCGCGGACCCAAATACAGAACACCTACACAACCAACTACTCGCAGGGATCTACGGAAATGTGAATCGTGATTCCCCCGAGCCAGGCGTTGCACCATGGGTCGCCGCAAACGACAAGCCCACTGTGGTTTCAAAACTCGTGTCTGGAGATGCAGCGGAGCAGAGATTGAAGACGGAAGTCATGCAGCTGCCTGCAAGAGATCGACGGAGATTGAAGGAGATACCCGATGTAAGCAAGCCTTTTAGACAGGCCAGTGTTGTTGCCTACTCTTCTATAACACTGTGCTATCTATTAAATATGCTGTCATGTGACGCTAATCTCCATATCAAAACAGCGAGACACCCACGACAATGCTTTCAGCTCATTATCTGCTGTCCCAAGCGACTTCCGCGCTGCCAAAATGATCAGACTCCCCGATACGGTGCCCGCCAGCGCCGGAGGCCTGAACAAGACAAGTAAGCCCCCCCCCTACCTCTCGAAACCATACCCATATGCCTCGACTAACCCCCTCTTCTTACAACAGATTGGGATCTCGAAATCCGCAAACGCTACTCCCAACCCCTCGCCTCCGAAACGGGCGAGTTCCCCGACCCCTCCTCAATCCAAGACCGCATGCTCCCCATCTGCTACGAAGAATCCCTCCCCAACGGCAACGCGCCTTCCTGCGCCGAATTCATGGCCACAGCCACCGAACAGTTCATCAAAGAAGTAGTCGGCGGGGTGCTCGCGCGCACGCGCTCCAACATCGTCACCGGCGGCGCTGGCGGCAACACCATCATGACTGTGAAGTACAGACGGCAGTTGATACGGGAGGAAGGGATGTTGGAGAAGGGGGTGCTGGGGAGGGGGGGCGTAAACAATTTACTGCCTATTGAGGCAAAGGAGGCTGCGGGGAGGAGAGCGCTCGCTGTGAGCGACTTCCGCGTCGCGCTTGGGGTGGGCGATTGTGCGCTGGGGCAGATGCCGGATGTGGTCAGTGGGATTGTGGGGGGCTGGGCTGAGGGCGTGTTGGAAGGATGGGATACGTATCCTGCCCAGAACGGTGTCAATAATGTGGACGGGGAAGGTGATGGAGATGGGCCGAGGGCGATTGCGAGGGATGCAGGGACAAAAGGTGCAAAGGCTAATGGTATTGCCGGTGTGCATTACAACGGGCTCGGCACCAAAGACGACAACGACGCCTACGGCTGGGAAGGCGGCAGCGCGCACGACCGCTCGCAGCTTAACGGGCTATTGGACCAGTGCTTAGCCGTCGGCCGGTAGCCACCCCCCCTTTTCTCGACGTCATTTCTTCTTCTACGCGGATCTTTCAACAATGAGAACAACTACAACCCCCTCCACGACACCATTGACTCGTCTTGCATATTTCGACGGCGTTAGGGGGATGGGATAGCCACGGATACGGATACGGAGTTGCATGTTTTGTTTTGGGGAAGGCTATGGCGAACGACATACGATTAAGGGAATTGGGGATGGGAATTGATTTGTATGATGATTTGATGGAGGGATGGATGATACCCACTGAAGCGAAGTGTCTATGCTATCGTGTGTGAAACGGCCAACTAGGGAGAGTGGACGGGGAGGGCCGCCGGGGGGGGTTTGATAAGAGGGAAGGGGAGGGATGGGGATGGGGTTGTGGGTGAGATGATGTAGGGAGGATTGGGGGGGTGGGGGGTTTTGACGTGTAGGTACTCTGGTTTGTGGATACGTTGATGGAGAGATTTGAGGTACTATGTGCAAAGGTCCCCCTTTGTAAAAGATGGCCTACATTTTCATGTTTTCAGCTGATATGCCCGGGTTTTGAGAGGGTTGTTCCTGTTCTACCTCCATCCCTGTCCTCTTTCTCTCTTTCATTTGTTTTTTGGGGGAAAAAAGAGAAAGGTTCGGACGACGTTATGCAATTACGATGATACTAAAACCGTAATCCGTTTCGTTTTTTTACCCTTTTGTGTTTCTCTTGCTCTTTAACCCAAGTTTGATCGTACACAGCACCGTCTGCCTGGTCCGTTCAAGCAAATGAGATCATTGCTTTTTTGGGTGGGTCGAGCCATCGAGCCGCAAATGATCGCAAAAAGCGGGGTTGAATCAGCCTATGTATCGGAAGCTGACGATGAAAGCAAATAGAAACCTTGCCAACTTGATGCGTAAGCAGTAAGTATACGCTGTAGGAGAGTGTGAATCCAGTAAGCCTACGGTTTGTGCTCCATTCACGCAAGCTGCCGAAGTGATGGTAGACAGACCACTTTTCGCTAAGGTGCAGTGGTGGGATTCAAGTTCTCTTTACGTTCAGTGTCCTTTCTGCACTAAGATTCATAGACACGGTTTCGTAAGCTACGACGACGTTCACCGCGAGACTCATTGCAACCCATGTCCTAAGTCATCGCAATCTTCGTATCAATTCGAGTTTCCATTTTCGCAGGTAATTGAAAGAACGGCTTATGAGATTGACAAAGCAAATAAGAGACATGTGGCCCTCGGTGCAGATCCACCTCAGACAGGATCAGGGATGCTCAAGGAACGTCCCCACAATCTGCGGGTGGCTTTCAAGGAGAAACCTGCTGTGATCCTGGAAACGTGGGAAAGTGCCGTTGAAGAAATCACAGTCGACAGCACAGATACAATAGTCCGGTATTTGTTTGGTGACGGGGAACCACTCACTGTGAAGAGAATTGATCTTGTCTCGGGCCGGATGGTATTTCTCGGAGATGAAGGCTACGTGCGAGAGTATCTGGAATCTTCTCCAGAGTCTCGAATCTTCCTTCACGGTTTCGACAATGCGGGAAAATCCTCTTTATGGTCAGCCGCCTGCGAGAGATTTCCTGCGGTAGTGGAGCTCCTGCTGGAGCAAGGGGCGAATCCTGATCTTCAGACCGAGGATGGGAGAACTCCGCTGATGGTGGCCGCTCTCTGGGGACGCTGCGAAAATGTGGAACATCTGCTAGGTATGGCGCGAACAAGAACGTCCAGGACAGTGGTGGCTTGAAAGCGATTGATCTTGCGTATTCTTCTGATCGAAACGAGGAAGAACGCTACCGGCGCTTCCCAAACTACAAAGAGCCCACCCACACATCCAATCAAGCACGGAGGATGATTGTCCATCTACTCAAAGACGCCATAGACGAAAGAATCCCCAGTCCAAGCCACAATTCTGAGGACTGTTTTATTCGGAAGTCGCCGGCTACCATCAAACTCTTCGCTCCTATCGCCGAGTATTCTCTTCCAAGGCAATGGAAAACAATGGCGTGGCTTGAGCGCGGATATGCATTTGATAAATATCCTTCTGTAGTCGCCATGAGCGGCTGGACTCATGGAGATGAGATTACTACTGTATCAGGACGGAACTGGACATCAGAAGTCATACGAATCGCTGATGTTATCGGCCATGTCTTCCAGCCTGATGGACGAGATCGTGGTGTACCGGGTCAATTCCACGCCTGCCATGCTGAAAAGCAGCTCATGGCGTACTTCATCAGCAGACATGTTTTTCTCAAGCCCGATGAGGGAGGGCCACTTTGCCAGCTTGCAACTGCGATGCCACCTGTTATGTTGAAGGAAGCTAAGATTCTGATTACTTCTCCGCCCTGCGAGGACTGCACACGATTCAAACAGATCTTGAACCAAGATTTGGATCTGAAAATTTCGTTACACCAAATGAAAGAGAAGGTTTAGAAGGCCCAGAACCTTCTCTCTTCAGGCCAACCCAGTACCTTGACTCAAATACCACACAATCATCTCTGTGGGCTTCTTAGCATCTCTAAATAGCTAAGCGGATAGGCAATCCGGGGAGCTTCAAGACGTGTAGTAATTGCCGGAAGTATGTCAAAGAGCGTCTTGATCTATAAAATAGGGATTGCCGTACCAATCTTCGTTGTAGAGGCGGATGAATCCAGGATCATCGGGCGTGTTTGCGAATGTGGACTTTTTTTTGAACGGGTTGGTATGGGTAGCGAGTGCACGTTTCAATGGTTGCCTCCTTCTCGTCCGGTCAGAAAGCTAGCGGTTTATCGATGGGTTTGACGCGCAGAATACATAACGCTTTGGGTTGCTTGGTTCGAAGACATAAATCAGCTCCTGAAGATCCGGTTCGACGTCACCTCTTAAGTTTTCCCAGGAGGACTGATGCAAATATTGATCCTAGACAGCTCGAGAGGTTTTGGGTAAAGACCGAGGGCGATGAAGATACGACATGCATACTGATATAGTCTCGGACCCCGCGGTCACTCTCTGGCCTTGCTGTCGAGGAAGAATGTTGCCACATGCAGCCAGGGACATTGTCTTCAAGCGGAAGCTCGAGAACGATTACTCGGGCATCTTCAAAACTCATCATCACAAGCGTTTGGATCTTGGGCACGATGGCCACCACATGCACTGCGTCTGAATCAGCTGGGTCTTGCATGATCTCAGGTTTTTCGAAAAGGTTTTGCCGTGGAGAGGCCGAGTCGGGAATGGTAGTCGAAACACCAATCTGGGGCAACGACGTTGAGTCTGCCATTCTTCTTTTGTCTCGAGCAAGCACTATGGCTTCAGATAGTCAAGATACTTGGAGGACTGATAGATCTCGATGTAGATCAAACAGCTTTATGTCACGTGGCGATTGGACCTTGAGGAAGTAGATACCACTGTCCTATAGGAGTTTCCCATCTATCATTCGATTCTTTATGGAGATGAGATTACGCTTGGCCCCCTGCCACTTTCAAGGTATAGTTAGCGAGCCGTCACATCACAATCACTTCACTCAATCTCTGACTCTCACGCCTCGACTCACCCTCATTCCCCATCTTTGAACGATGGCTTCTCCCCCTGTACCCACACAGCTTTTGGACTTACCGCTCGAGATTGTGAAACTGATTGCAGATTGCTTACAGCCGCCAGATGCAGCCAGCTTCGCTCTGTGTAACCGAATTCTGTCCACCTTCCTCGGCAGCACCCACTGGAAGTTGATGCGTTACGATGGTGCTGGAACCTCACAACGCAAACAGTTCCTAACCACCAATCCCGGTGATATTCCCCTCTGGTTCTCGTGCCATTGGTGCTCAAATATTCATCCACGCAAGGGCGTTGGTCCGCCTCGTCGAGCGTTCCGGCCCAGACGTCCTCTGCGTTGCTTCGAGAGCCTTCTAGGACCGACGCTATGGACATACTTACACATCCATGACGGGCGTTACCTTTACAGCTTCGGTTTCACCCGCCTTTATCTATCAATGGAACGGCATCGTCTCGGCGTCCGATTGGGAATTTCTACCAGCTCACTCTGACTGCTTGAAGTTCAAGAGTGTCGTGAAAACGATGTCAGACAGCGCTTGACGACCCTGCTGTCGGTAGACGCACGGGTTTCCGCCCATCGGGAGCGGTCATGCTTGCGGATCCAGAAATGCATGGTCTACAACTACAAGGATTTGGAGCCTGTGCGTAAGCATCTTGGGTTCACATGGACTTGCCATCGTCTCAACCTTCCTCCGCTCGTAGACGACTGGTTCATTCGCAGCGAGAATGCATCGAGATGCCAGAGGAAGCACAAAATGCTAAAAGAGAAGTTGGGGATGAAGAAATAGTCTTCCTCCCTGCCGAAACCGTAACCCGGGGACAAGATTTGAGAGATCTCATGACAGAGCATATCGGCGACGTGAAGACACTTCAATCAGCGCAAACGCTCGTAAGCGATATACTCCTCTGCAATTCAACAAAGAGAACCCGGCTGCCAACTGTGTCGTTCAACCCGGATGTGGTCATACTCGTTGCCCTCCAACTTGCCAGTATGCAATCAAGGACGGGACATCTATATCCACATCATACAGTTTGGATACGATCTGATTACTTTTCGACATAGTCGCAGAGACGACGCATTCTTCGAAATCGCCAAACAATGTCACCTCTTCTAGATGGAATCTCAAAGCCACCCGCACCCAGCAATGTTGAAAAAATGTCCCCCCCCAACCATCACAGCCGTTCAGAAAAAAAGGCCAGAGACTCCCGCGTTCACAGCCTTCCAGGTTTTCTTCCTCGAGCATACCTCGACGTCGGGCGTCTTGAAAAGTTTAACTCTAGAGTATCGACGAGATGGTACCTTGAAGCTGATGGACGACCAGAGGCGGGTAAGTAGATAGTTATGAGGGTATAGCAAGGCTCTCTTTGCGAGGGTCTTGTCAGGTATAGATATACAGATGCGAAATACGAGCGGGTAGGATGCATTCCCCTTCCTCCAACTTGACCTCGTCGAACCCCCTATCCATCGACCTATTCTCTAATACGCTAAAGTGGGTTCACTTTCCCTACCGTCGCCTCCGCCACTGCTGCGCTCCATCCCTGCACCAAGCTCTCAGACCGAACCCAGCAACCGTTATCAAAGATCCTAGTATCCAGCTATCCCAGAACACTTTACCCATTGTAGACTCGCTGTGAACCCATTGCAAACAAATATCAGGGGAAGCCAGGTAGGTGTTGGGGAACAGTCATGCATTCGTCAGGCATATGTGCTGTCTCTAAAAAAGCTACCATTCAAGCGGGCATAAGCAAGGAAGGGAGGGCATGTGCATGATCCATCCATCCATCCATCCTCATCATCATCATCCTCATCATCCAGCCCCCTCATCATCCCACAGAAACGAGCGTGCGGGCTTGAAAAGAAACAAAGGAAAGTCAGCACACTCATAAACGCCTCAATCATAAACTCTCATAACTCATCGCCCACGCCTGCGCCGCCTCCCCCCAGCCATGAGCATCTTCGTAATCATCGCCGCCGCCTGCGCCGCCTTTCCCCCCGGCTCCCACCACCACCCTGAGCATCCTCGTCCTCGCTGCCCCCACCGAAGCCCAAACTTCTTAAAACATTGCCTAAGCCCGCACCTTGAAACACGTGCTGAAATTTCTCCATCGGGTCCTCCGTCTCCGTAATCCGCCTCCCACGCGCGTCGAACCTGTCGGGCATGTCGATCGTGCTGTCCGTTTCGGCGGGGGATTGAGATCGTGAACCGGTTTTGATGTTGTGATTGTCATTGGCGCGACGTCGACGGCGGTGGCGCGGAGGGGAGTCGTTGTTGCTTTCGTACCCGTTCTGGTGCGTGTGGGCGCGTTCGCGGCGGTGGCGGATGGCGGTTGGGGAGTTGGGGGGGGAGGAGGAGGGGGTGAGGGAGAATTTCACGGATTTGGTGTTGGGGGGGGGTTGGGATGTTGATCTTCGTTGGAGGGGGGGGCGGGCGGTCAGGGCGGTGGTGGGGTTGGCGGGGAAGGCGGCGCGTGGCGTTTCTATACCTGTTGGGTGGTAGGATTAGTATTTCTGTTCGAGTGGGTTTCAGAAAAAGTGTGTTCTGTGTGCCACGCGAGAATTGTAATGGGGATCAGGGTTCACCCACCCTCCCCTACAGACATATTGACGCTGCTATTAGGGTCGAAGTAGAAAGGTGCACCACTGGAATTGTACAGGGGAACATCGTCGTTGGGAGTGTTGTGGAATGATTTCTCGGCACTCACATTCTCGTCGGCCCTCCTGGGCCCAGGATTACCAGCGGCGTAGGGAGCCGCTCCAGGTGGAGGGGAGTAGGCGTTGGGAACAGGAGGTGCGTAACCTCCTTGTTGCGGTGGATAGCCGTAGTCGGGGTGAATCTGGGGTGCAGGGCCGCCGGGGGCTTGATACTCTGCGTTTGGTGAATAGGGAGCACCTGGGGGAGGTGAGAAGTAGGGCTGATTGGGATAGGCGGCACCTTCTTGCTGGTAGCCAGCTCCGGGCGGAGGAGAATACGGTTGCTGAGCATAAGGGTCTTGGCCCATCGAGGCTTTCTCTGCTTCTCGTTGGCCTAAGAAGGATCAGTCTATCTTTTAGTCAAAGTTTGTTCAAGGCGGTGTACGTCTCGCTTCTCTCTTTTCTTCCTTTCTCCGTTGCTTCCTCTTTTCGTGCTCAGACATGGCTAGTCCACCTGCTGCAGCGGCAAGCCCAGCTGTTGCGACATCTTTACCACGGCTCCGGCTCCGGCTGTCACTCTTTCTACGTCGGTGCCTCCTTCGGCGTCTTCCTCCATCTGAGCCAGATGAGCTACTGGCACGTCGCTCCCTCTCTCGTTGGGCACCGTATACAGCACCGCCAGTGGCCGTTGTGGGGACCATGGCATCTTCGGGGTTGCCATAATAGCCTTGTTGGCTTGCTGGGCGGCCATAGTCGTACGGCACACCGTTGCTGCTATAAATCGGTTGATCTCCGTATGTGATCATTTCGGGACCCCCTGGACCAGCTGGTGGGGCACCCACAGCCCCGTCACGAGTATCTTCAGCAAAACCTTGATCCCTAGAACGAGACCGCGACAGACGTCGAGCAGCACGTTCTTCACGACGCTGTTCCTTTTCTTTCTTGCCGGCTTGGTTCCTCTCGTAAAGGCCTGCGATGGCTGCACTACCCAGACCGGCTGCGGCAATGGGGATTCCTGTCCGAAGTCTACTCTTGGATCGTTCCTTTCCGCCGCCGCGAGACTTGCTACGTGCACGATCAACGAGACCAGCCACGGCAGCTCCAGCCAGACCGGCTTGGGCAATCTTCTTATTCCTGTGACTAGGATTGCGAGCATCATCAGCGTCTTCAGGTGCACCAACAGAGTGCCTCCTAGTTCTTGAACGGCTTTGTCGATCGTTATCTGCATTCTTGGCTTTCCTTTGCTTGTTGGCGTAAGCAGCGGCAGCGGCCACAGCGGCTGCACCCAGACCTAGACCTGCAAGTTGTCTGACACGAGACTTGGATCGACTTCGGCTTCTGGACTTGTTCTTGCCCTTTTCGCGATGTCGACGACGTCCATCGCGGTCACGGTCGCGGTCACGATCACGATCACGATCATCGTCGCGATCGCGGGATCCCCGGCGGCTCTTGCTCTTCTCACGATAGTGGCTCCGAGCTCTCGTGACAGCTTCAGCTCCAATAGCTCCTAATGCTGCAGCACCGACATCTTTGCCAAGCCGGCCACGACGGCTGCCTTCTTCACCGCCTTGCTTTTTGCTGTGATGTCGGAGTAACTCTGCTGCTCCAACGCCGGCAATGGCACCCTCTGCAAGATGGCGTCTATGGTGAGGGCTTCCGTCATCGTCGTCGTAGCCTTCTCGGGTCTCCCTTCGCTCCACGTAATCATAGCTGTCATCGCTGCTGTAGCGACGATTACGACCGTGCTGAGAGATGGAATCGCCCGGACTGATGTCTCGCTCGCGACGATTATATCGATCGTCCTCGTACTCGGAACGGCGATCCCTGTCATCCCGTGGGTCGCGTGACACTTCTCGCACTCGACGTTCGTAGTAGTAGTCTTCCTCATCCTCTTCTTTCGGCTTAGGCCTTCTAGCTACCTGGCGATCTTCTGCCACCTCGGTGCGCTGAACCACCTCGAAGGATGATTCCTCCTTTTGTGTGGCGGGAACAACGAGCGGTGCACGTGGAGCCTCCTGGATAATGATCTGTTGAGGTTCTTGGCGAATGATGATGGGCTGGGGAGGCTCTGGACGGGGAAAGTATTCGACGGATCTGGAATAACGTTGGAGATCGCCACGATCGTAGTCATATGGACCACGAGAGGGGGGTAGCCTGTCGAAATCTCTCTCTCGCTCGTAACGAATCTCACGCTCAACACGACGAGGCTCTGGTTCAGGTTCTCGAGATCGCTCCTCTCGTACGATGCGGATTTCTCGGCGTTCAGGTTCGGGTTCAGGCGTTCTGTTAACTTCGCGGCGGACGATGCGAGTTTCTTCGACATCACGATTACGCTCCGAGCGACCGCTGCCACCGCCGTAGACGGAGAGTCGGTCCTCTTCGACCTCGCGATTCGGAATACGGTATATCTTCTTCACACTGTAGCCATCGCGTTCGGCATCTCGTGAACCATGTGCGGATTCTCGAGTAGACTCTCGGTGATATTGAGAGGATCGGGTGTCCCAATCTCTCTCTCTGTCTCGCTCTCGATCACGATAGACCACGGACATATTGGCTGGGTGTTGTGGTGTTGATGATTTGGAGGAGTGAAGGTGAGGTTCGAGGTGAAAGCTGACGGTGGGAGGTTGGGCAGAAATCGCAGCCTGATGTGGAGGATGACGGAGGCTAGAGGTCGATGTGCGCTTTATCGCCTTAGCGTAGGAAACCGCTGCGCCTTGCAGCAGCTGACGGCAGCGATGCCAATGACAGCTGATTGAGTGGGATAGTGTTTTGAGAGACAAGGCGTATAATTATGACATATGGCTTCTGATTCTAGCAGGTGGATGCGGAATTGTGTTGATCTGTACAAGGACTGCGAGGAAAGCTGAAGGGTGACTGATGGTTGAGGTCAGCGTCGCTCTGGAGGGGCAATCCATTTGGCATTTACGAGACTAGACCAAATTAGGCTGTTTTTTTGTTTGCCGTCATATAGCCGCTCATGGGGCCCTCTCGCAAATTTAATGAATCTCGAGAGTTATTTTCCCAAGAAAGTAATAATGGAATCCTTCTCCATATGGCATACTCCAAGAGAATTAAATGCAGGGACAGCAGTACCAAACTTTGCTGTGCTCTATGCTAATTCTCATCTATCCCGAGACACACCATTCAATCCATTGATCCTGTCGAGGCGCGCGGCTTCGAGAACCTATATCAAGCTATTTCTGTCCGAGGACTCGTCGAGTCCACTCAACCACTGTTGGAGACAGCTCCCACATCTTGTTAAGCTGTTAATTATTTATTCCTACCTGTCCTACACTAGAAATTCTCAACGTGGCTTTCTTTCTTTCGAACCTTTTATTGCCTGTCCAAGGTGCTTCTGTCCGCATTGATCGTGCATGTTCAGCCGGATCCCCTCCGCTGTGAGGCACCATTTGCGGCTACCTCTGCTTTCTCAAGTATTGCTCAAACGAAAGTTTGCTCCTGGCAGCTTCATCTGCACCTACTGCCCCTCCAATATGTCATCCGATGTCTCATTCCCACAAGATGATGCGGAAAGTCGTTCAATCTACGAATTCCAGGACACAGCATGCGAATTTACTGACGACTACGGACCCGGCAAATTGCATCCTGCACACTTGGGAGACCTTCTGGATGTTTCACGATACAAGATCCTACGAAAACTTGGGAGTGGCTCATTTTCAACCGTTTGGCTCGCAAGAGATCGGAGGTACGAAGATTTCATCTGTTCGAGATAGGCCTTACTTTACTGAACTTCATCAGGATCAACAGATACGTTGCTTTGAAGATAGTAACGGCAAAGTCAAGCGCTACAGAGACCGAATCCAAAATACTCGAGCATTTGTCAAGTAAAGGTCTCGGTGATCCAGGGAAGGACCATGTTATGACTCTCTTGGATACCTTCATGCACAACGGTCCAAATGGTGTCCACCGCTGCCTTGTCTTTGACGTAATGGGCCCAAGCACAGCAACCATGGCCGAGAACCTGCCCACTGGCCTTCGTACTCTGCCTAGGAATCATAATCAATGCGTTGAGCCGGGCGAACCTATAGAGCGTAGATATCCGCTCTGGATGGCAAGGTCTATCTTGCGGCAGACACTTCTCGGAATCAGGTTCCTGCATGAGAACGGTGTTACGCATGGCGACCTACAGCCCGGTAACATCTTGTTCTCCGTGAAAGACCTGTCTTCTCTGAGTGAGAACCAGCTAGCCCAGGAGGACCAATCCGAATTATACTTTGTTAAAAGAACAAATTGCGATGGCGAAGTACAATTTGATCTGCCAACCAAGAAAATCGTTGATCCTGAGATGTATCAAAATTTCAATGGCGAGAATCCCTCAGCCCCCCGATACATCTCTAGAAAGCAGCCAATGATCGACTATGTGGACCTCAAACCTCCCCTTCTGATCAAGCTGTCCGATTTCGGCGGAGCTTTCTTCCATTCTGAGCCGCCAGCAAAACCTGTCACCCCACTTGGCCTACGCTGTCCGGAATTGGTTCTTGGAGACCCTATCACTCAAAGGCAGGACGTATGGAGCCTCGGATGTCTCATGTTCGAGTTCATTACAGGCCAAATGCTATTCAACATCATGGCCTTTCCAGACGAAGAAGGGGGAGACAGTGAGCTCAATGAGGCTAACGACGATCACTGGCTACAGTTTTCCGATATTTTAGGACCGTTGCCGCCTAAAATCTTGTCTCGATGGTCTCGATCACATCTTTACTACAATGACAAGGGTCAAAAGGTCCGCCATTATATTGGCGACCTTCCGGAAGGCGAGGATGACTCAGGGCCTGATGAGACACTAGAGACACAAATTGACCGAAGAAAAGCAGCAGATCTAAGTCCTGATGAAGCTCTAATTATCAAGAACATTCTTCGGTCCATTCTACAGTACGATCCCACAAATAGACCATCAGCTTCCGAGCTTTTGAGACACCCCTGGTTTGCCGGACCAGACCTCTATGGTTAATAGAAAAGACTATTCATGATCATTTACATTGCAGTAAGACGTTACCATAGAGATTATGAGTCGCGGCAAGATTCCATTGCCAGCGAACGATCAACGAGCAAATTGTAAGAGACAGATTCTCACATGAGAGCATGTCTTTGTCATTTTTTCACCCCCAATCTTCCCACAGCCCCACTACTGCTTCTTGGTCGGTACCTCGGGAGCAGACATCGATCTGGCCGAAATTTGCTGTGGATGGTCAATCATGTCCGCATGTTTCATCTGAAGGCAAGAGAACAATACTCAATGTCCACGACAAAAGCATGCCCTTGTTTATCGGTCTCCAGAGAAAGTCTCTATCAGCTCAAGTGGCACAACTTTCGCTGGCTTTGGACAAGCACTGCTATTCAGTCATCCATGCTGCCTTTCATCGCATTATTAAAGCTTCAGAGTATTAACATAGTATACAGTACACAAGATCGCAGAAATTGTAACAACAGAAGACGGTCAACTAGCAAACGCCCTATAAAGTTCCGATAAAAGCACCCTTCTCTCTCAATATCGATCAACTTTGCCACGCTTAGCAATACAGATCATCGCCACCATCGTACTAGTATCAGCAGGGCCGAGTATCAACGACCCTAATTAGGATTATAATAGTCGCGGGGCTCCAAAATCCATTGTCCATGCCTGTTCTTGCTAATATGACGCGTGTCTTTTCGTCCACGTGCATCGATAAATTCGGCGGGGAGATGCGATTTGTGCTGGCTTGCGCTCGAACGACAGGGGCTCCGGTTTGTAACCTCGTTAGCTGCAGACGTGTGAACCACCGCCGTCGAAGGATTACTTGATGACAATACTTGCAGTCTCCGGGAGAGCGACGGTCCGAACGGCCTGTTCGTGTTCTGCTCGCTTGTTCTTTTTGTTCTTCAATGTACGGGATGGGTCCCAAGAAACGGGAATGGCAGGCATTGGATCAAGTGAGATGGCGAGATATTCGATGGTCTGACAGCAGGATTCAACGATTGTAAGACTTCTGGAGCTGATCTGACCGTGCTTTCGATGTGATTGATCTGTATTTATATATTGGTCGACGAGAGAGGGTTTTTCGCGAACGACGCTCATACAAAAAGGCTTGTCCGATGGAGATGACAACACCATGAAAGGCGGATTTCCAGTCATTCTTATAGCCCAGCAGCCCCGTTTGCCGCCTAGACATACTCTTTCCGTGTATATGTGTAACGCATAAGGGTTTGCTGAATCCTATAGGATTGTCGCAGACTTTTGTGCAACCGAGAAATGACACCCAATCGTTTTCCACCTGAGCAGCAAAAGTTTCGTACTATGTGGCAGTGTCAAAGATTCATCGCCTCAGATTAAGCGCTCAATGTGGCTCCTCTGGTTGCCCGCAAACGCGAATAGCTGTGAGCGATTGTAAGATACTCTAATAGATTCACTGGATTGTAGGTAGTTTGTCACAAGTGATAGAGATGACTTGATATTGGAAAGACTTTACCTGCAACAGACAAACCTCAAAAATGAAATTGACAAGGAAAATATGAATTTTCTTTAATTATAACTACAATATCAACTACATTCAGACAATCTCCCCCTGATACTATTTTCCTTGTATTCTGCTGCATCCAACAACAGGCTACTTGAACGAACAATTTCTGGCCATGTTCAGGGTACTCTATCGAAGACGTACGAAATCCGAATGTCCAGAAGCGGAGAAGGGGGTTAGTCTACAGCCAGTGGTTGCATCCAGGGCCGGACCTGCCGTGATCATCGCATGGTCTTCACAGAATGACAAATTCACCGTAAATTATACCAGGGGAGACATAGAATCTACAACCCAAGGCGAAATGCTAGCATACACTCTGATGCCCAAGACATCACGCAATCTGCACGCCGCTCGCATACACATGCCCTTGATAGAGAGTCCGGCTAATATATTGCTCATCCACCAGCCACTGATACGTCACCCCCGTCGGCGCAAGACCAGGAGGGTAAGGGAACAATGCGCGAGCTCTGACGTTATCAGGGCGACCCCGGGTATCCCAGCCATCGACCAGCGAACTCGGCGCTGCAAGCCTCCTTATATCGTCCCTGGTGCCCATGACGAACGCAACGGACATGCCCATTAGTATATGCTGCAGGGTGTGACAATGCAGCATCGGCGTCCCCACACTCGTCACGCGCCACCGCCACGCTCTCCATCCATCGATCTTGTTATGGCTGTGATCGTTCGGGTCGTCGAGATCTTTGCCGTTCAAATCCTCGCCGAAGTATTTGTACAGCATGCTCGTGTCGCGCTTGATGGCGTTGTGGGCGCCGCTCTGAAGACTGGCCTCGTTGCTAATCGGATCGTAGTCGCCGGGACCACCGCCGATGTCGTAGAAGTGCTGGCCGTGCATGTGGAAGGGGTGCGAGTCGCTGGCAAAGCTGGCGCTGTCGGCGCCGTTTCGGATGACGAGCTCGAGCACGTCGCCGTAGTTCGCGGCGTAGAGGTTTAAGGGTGCGTGGTAGCTGTTGCCGGTGCCGTAATCGTTCAGATGGGGATCGGCGTAGTAGTCGGATGCTGGGACGGTGTATTGCTGATCGGCCGGATTGTTGCTGACCATGGCCATCAGGGTTGGAACATTTTGGTATGGTTTCCTCCATCGGCGGCCGTTGAGCGCCCATTGCCATGTATCGGTCATCTCACCCGCTGGAGCGGGTTGACCGTCTGGCAAATAGAATGCCTCTTTTGCGGTCAGAAATATCCGTCTGGTCACCTGTTGCAGGGCCGGTAAGTCTTGGCCGTACTGGTAGGATTGGTATGGTTTGAGGTTGTAATCTTTCTTGACAAGCTCTGGCACGATTATCCCTGTAGTCCTTGACAGTAGAGTCTACCATACGCGCTCGCATCAAAGTTCCTTTGGCTGGCTTGCTGTGCGGGATTATAAGGCGGAGCTTCATAGGGTAGCCACTCGTACTCAGGCGAATTCTCATTGGCCGTCTCCATTCTGGGGTGGAGATCTCTTTGTGTAGGCTGTCGTTGTACCTCGGGATAGTAGAACGCTATCATACTGGGCACCTTGACGGGGCGACTGATGGTACTTCCAAACATCCAATAAAAGTTGTGCCGTGATGATTGGACTTCGGCAGCTGTTTTGCCTTTGATTAGAACCGAGTATCGTTGCCCGCTGTTGATGTGTAGCCCTGAAATAGGCAAAGGGACGGTGTCTTCCCCTTCGACTTCGGCAATATACATCTGATGGTCTTGTAAAGCATACCACATGTAAGACAGTGCGGTGCCGGATATAAACCGTATGCGATGCCATTGATCTATAAACAAGGGCTGGGTTTCCGTCTGGCACATACTGTCTTGGTCGTAAGGATGGACCCAGCAATTCCCGTTGGTAAGGATTCTGGCCGGTTCGCCTGACCAGCGGACTTTGCCTTTTAGACCTTTGACGTTGGTCTCGATCGCCCTGTCGCTGGGTTCCCAGAATTCGGAAATGAAGATTGTCGTATCCAGAGGCACTCTGACGTTGTTTCCAACGATTGCTCCGATTTTCTCGACAGGTGGGATGACGCGCCCATCGTAGTTGTAGGGATGGACGATAAGTTCACCGGTTGCGGTAGCAGTGGAGAAGGTCTGTGCGTGATCATGGTATACTGGGTCGAATTAGGACTGGAGTCATGAGATTAATGACCGCTAGGCAAGCAAGAATTGACCAATGTCACAAGCAGAAGAGGGAAGATAATTGGTTGGGAGAACAAAGAAGTCTATTTGTTTGCAGACTTACAGTAAGATCCTGCCCAGCCGATCTTCGGTTCGATAGCATAGTCAAAGTAAAACCCAGGCTCGATTGGCTTCTGTGTCAAAGCCGTACCATCCACCCACGGGTAGACGTCTAGACCATGCCAGTGTATCATCAAGTCTGTCGTGAGGACTTCCGCATCTACTTTGAGGTGATTGAACACGCGGACCCATGTGCGAGTTCCCTCGACGAAATCCAGTCTGGGACCCGGGATTTGACCATTTATCATTACCTTTTTCCGCCACTCACAGCCAATCCATGTCAATTCAGATGTAATGTGTAATTCGTAGTAAAGCTTCCCATTATTCACATCTCTTGCGTGAAGGTGATCATGATTTGGCAGTGTGCTGTTGTAGACCACTATTTCTTCATCCAATGGCGAGAATTTGAATTCCTGCTCCGATATGGCATTAATGATCGTGATGTTTGCACACAAGATCAACGCCAGAACCTGGAGAAATGTATAATGATTTTCTAGAAAACCAAGTCGTAACATACTGCAAAACGTGTAAAGCGCGCTGCATACCAGAAATTTTTTTACAGAGTCGCAAATTGAAACATAGCATATTCGTTAAGAGTTTTATATAACTGATAGCTATACCCATCCTGGTCAAATGCAACGATGTTTGAAGTTCAACCTGAAAATACGCCTGGTGAGTATTTGTTGCTTATTAACATGTCGCTATTTAAACAGATCCATGTTTGTCGTTATATGACCTAAATCTCAATCATCAATTCCGTTTCAGCACAACGTAGACTGAGATATGTGCCGTTTATATCGCTGAATAGGAGAATGGATGATGATTCCCGTAGGCCGTCGGACCCTGCTGTATCCTGGCCAGGTAAGTACAAAGGAATCGACTTCCCTAGGACTTCGCTGACCTGCGTTGGATTATAGACATGAATAAGAATCATTTATTGGGGGGTCACATTTTTAAGAGCTTAATCTCAACAGCCTCTCCTGCAGATGTCGCAGTTGAAGCACCAATTTTATTGAACCACCAATCAACTGATGTTGGATTGCTAATCCAACTGACGATTAGCTATTCAACGTACTACTGCAGGTGATTGGCCAATCAACCGTAATAATATGTTGAAATGTTATTCAATTAAAGCCGCTTTTCCCCTCCCTAAACGGCGCCCCCTAACGGGCCTAAACAGCCCCCCCTAAACAGTTCCCCCAAATTTTGCGACGGAGAATTCTTTTCGCTTTTGCAATTATTGTTGGGGGAACCGTTGATAGGGGGTCACTTAGAGGGGGCCGTTTATGGCGGCAGTATACTATTTTGAATATAGTTAACCATTGCCTCGTCAACTAGTTTATTGCCTGTCAAGGATAACTACCTACATGTATAGTCAGTTGATTGGTCGTTCAACACGATTTGTGCGTCAACTGCGACACAGACCCTATCTTAAACTTGGAGCGCCTTCCAACAAATACCTAGACCCATTTAGTTTGACTTTTGCGGCAGGTTGGCAATTCCTACTCGAAACAAGTCACAGCCGGTCAAGGTTCATTAATTACCTTAGGGACGGAGTACCTTTTTACTTTCGAGGGTTGGTGCAATAAAGCATAGCCTCAAGCAGAGAGCCTCATTCAATTTCCTTTTGCAAAACCGCTTGATCCCCGACATCCGAAACCATTCAACAATGCCTAACAGGATCGCCAGTAATGTGCTTCGATAGTGGAAGGCTCTTTTTCCTATAAGACATCAATCAGCCGCCTCGCATCAACATTCCGAGTTTCACGTCTGTCCAACGCTGTTCAAGCAGCACCTGTTGTTTGCATGCGTTGTCGAGATGGCCGTCAAATTTTGGAGACTCTCGAGGATTGATGAAAGCGTTCCCCGATTCTCTGCATGTGCATTTCAGTGAATAGCTTCGGACCACATTTGAATGGATATTGTTTGAAAGGTCGGTGTGGCTGGACTCCAGGTTTTGCGGCACTCCGAGCTGGACTATTGGCAGCATGAGAAAAGGAACTTTCAGGGAACTTCATTGCTTCCGCTGTGTGGGCTATGAAATGTTGTGTGATCAATTGCATCTTCATCAATCAGAAATAAGGATTTCCCACCTCTCGATGTACAATTCGAGAAGGGGAAGGTAATAGACTGGGGGAGCTACGGTGGAGGGTTTGGTGGTAAGGGGTTTTGTTTGTGGCAAAGATTTTTGAAGGCTCGTACGTTTTCGCAAGAAAGGACGCAACGCTGATGTATGATACTCTCCCTCGACCCCACAGGCACAATCTCATTTCCACTGTCCGCACGCTATCTTCTCCTCCATCAACACCACCAGATACTCCATCCATTAAGTTCTCACACCACCGTCCCCATACCCTTCCCAAACCCTGCTACGCCTCCATGCGTGTCACCCAGGGTCCAAACTCCCTTCTCGACATCCTCCCCTCATTCAATCCGAATCCCACCAAATGGAATCATCGTCTATGGTAAAGGCCGCCTCCTCGTCTGCATTTAGCTCAGAACCCTCGTCATCGTCGATGCGCTCGGGTATGTCCCAGTAGCCATTAGCTCCGGAAGCAATTTTATCATACACATATTCTTGCTGCTCGATGGCGGTCGGTGATTCCGCCAGACGCCGAATGCGGTGATGACGCCTATTGCTGTGCCTGGGCTTGTTTGGTGCGTTGATGTGATCTGCGACCTCCACGTTACTGTTGGAACGGGATTTCCTGATAGTATTGATGCTGTTTGAGTCAGCATTGTTGCTGGTGGCGTCTTCGCCAGCATGGACGGTGGATTCCTCCTCTGTATTAAGGTCGCCCTCATTAGAATCGTTGCTGGATGTGCGATTGATTTGAAGGCCTGATATTGTCGAGCTGATATCACTGTCCAGGTCTTGTTTCGGATCGATTGCAGAGGTAGACTCAGTCTCACTACTAGGCCGATACTCGTGATCCAAGGCATGCTTAGCGTATAGGGGCTTGTCATTTCTGGACCTGCTGCATGTTGCGACTCTCTTGGTGCAGTGCCGGTCTAGAGTGGTATGGATGTTGTTGGAAATAGTGTGAGCTTCAAGGTCCTGAGGGTCTATGTTTCTATAGCGGACTCGTCCCCGCTGATTCTGGTCCTCCGACGATGGCCAAATGTCTACCGTGACCCGAAAGCTCTCATTGCACAGCTCATTGGGCCTCTCCATCAACGTCGCAAGGTCGCCCAGGAAATCCATGTTTCCTGGGAGAATAGACCAGTGATAGGGGGAGTCAAAATACTCGTCCCTCCTGTCCAGTCCCCACAAGCTGTGACAGAACTCCCTCCACTCAAAAATCTGGTCCTCGTCAGTTTCCAGATACAGCTTTCGGAGGTTCCCCGTGCCATTTAGTAGACCCGCCGCTTTGTAGGCATCGTCTTGAACTCTCACAACGAAGAAGTCTTCCAAGTATTCGTGATCTATATCGATTGATACCGATGATTCCGGGTAAAGATCCTGATATGGTATGCGCGTCATCATTCCCTCAAGATGGAGGGAGCATATTTCATTGTATCGCTTCGAGCCAATACTCACAAGGAATCCGAGGAGATCCTGTGCGTTATTGAAATGAAGGATATTATTTGCGTAGAAGATATGGTAGGTCTCTGCATAGGCTTGCCGACATGTTTGTAGGATGGAGAGTACTGATGGCGGAACCACCTTTCCTTCGTATAATTGGTTGGCTGTCCCCTGCTTGGAAATACCCACAGACACCCCATTTTCCATCTCGTGTGATGAGATTGTCAGAACTATCTGGTAAACCTGGTTGCGTAGTTCTGCGGGTAATTGTCCCAAGCTTGTTTCGTGAAAAGGACGTTGTGTGCATTCATAACATTTTTCTCCAAACTGGAGAAGGACCATCTTCTTGGACTTGAGATGTTGATGCATCCGCATCCTCTTGCCTGAGTTGCAAATGCCAGGCCGTAATTGATGGAACATGTTGAACGGTGGAGCGAAAGTTGAGAATGGAAGAGTAAAGGAAGTGAGAGGTGAGAAATGGTGCTATGTACTTGGCCCAGATGTCGTGCGTGCTCCTAGAGTGTTGAACCACAGAACACTCAAGTTGTAATTCTTCATCACTCCTTTGTACCATGGCGCAGGGCATAACACCGGTGTCTAGCAAATGCTTTTGAGGTTTCAGATGTGTTGTTCCATAGCAATGTGTACCCACTGATAACCCACCTCGAGGGGAGAAAATTCCATTACCTTGTTTTATTGGATTCGGGTGATTAGGTGCGCAATTACTCACTCCTCCCGTACCTTTGCGATGTATTGATAGTGTGGGAATATCGAGTCCGTTCCCAAACTGTACTTTGTAATCTTGGAGGATACGCCTCTGGGTCAGCAAGGAACGCCATATCCATCAATGCTAGCACACAGAGATGCTTTATGCAGAGGTCTTGGTTCTATCTTAAGAGTTCGAACACTCCAGAGCCGTAGGCCTGCCGCCACTGGCTGTTCCAGAAAATACACCCGTAATGGTCCCATATGCTAAACTCTGTCGTACATTTCATTAGCTAGACATCTGAGGTACCCCCTCATTACTTGTCATGTGGCTTGTATTCAATATAGTTAAAACTTTGGGGAATTTTTCGCAAATTTAGTCCCGTGAAGTGTCTGTGAATATCACCCCAACATCCCTTCTCTTGAATGTGTCTAGGATACAATGCACCCCTCCGAATCTGGCCATCTTGGGTGGGGAGACATGATGGTAGGAAGTTAGATATCGCGCACGAAGACATTTGAACAAGAGAACCCTACCTACGGTATCTTTCTCGCATATACGATTCGCTTTACGCCCGTGCGCTTCTGCTTGCGCATTTAAATCTTGCTGCAGGTCTCACCAAGGATCCGCCTTGTTGACTCCTATTCGGCTCTGCGTAGCAATATTAATAAGAATGGGAGCATCCCAAGCAAGACGTGAGGGGACCGACACAGAGTAAGTGAAGCGTTCTGTCATCTGGCTGGCTCACGGAGAGTCCATTTCTTCATCATGAATGCCCTCAAACTCCCTTTAATGATTCTCGTCGCTTGTTTATCATCGCCTAGCTCGAGTTTTCCAGCAGTGACTCTCCAGCCATACAGCAACGCGACTAATGGGGTAAACGCAGTCACTGATGTTAAGTTGGTCATGAACAGCGAACCTTCAAACCATCTACTTGAAAGACACTGACCACCATCTCAGGATCCACACCTTCGGGATCCCAAACACTGCCCCACCTATGACTCTCGTTTTGTTTACACCAGATCCCCCAACCCTGATCGATGAAAAAGCTCTGATCATCTCCATAATGCGTCTCATCCAAGGACTCTGCTCAATAGATCTCCACACCGCGTTCCCGCCGACTGCAGTCTTCAACATGCTGCAGGGGATTCGGCTGACCCTTACACATGACGTATTCCAACCGTTCACTTTCTCGCGAGCCTGTCAGACTGCTAGGGGATTGGGAGAATATGTTGTGGACACGGGTCGACGTCGAATAACCAATTTTACCGTCACTGTCAACAACGAGGCTATTGCCAAGGGAGATTTGAACCTTCATGAAGCAGGTCAGGGCGAGTAAGATACAGTGTCTATCTTGGGTTCGGCCCGTCACTGATATTTGAAGTTTCACTGCCGGCGCATGAGCAGTGTACGGAATGTTAGAGGATGTGAACAGGAACATGAAGTATTGATAAACATGAGGAATGGATGCGAGTGGGAAGGTTCCAGATAGCTACCACGAGCACCAGTGAGGAAAGCAGTATTCGTAGTCTTTGTCTCTCCACCTCACCGCGCAATTCATCTGAGGCAACCTGTCTGGTTCTAATTGGGGAACTTTCCTTGTATTGCTAGGGAGGTGCAGACCAGACCTGTAAAAATTAGCACGATGGGGTGAGACTTATTCAGATCGCATCACAAATGATATGTTGAGGGTAAATCCTCCCATTATCATCAAAAGGGTTTGAAGCTTGTGACAGTTTACATGGCTCGCCCAGATTCGTTTCTTGTGAGCTGTGTAAGCAGGAGGTTTGATGACTAAGCAGTACTGCATTTGACCAATCCGGCCTAGACTCATCTTTTTTCCCCCAGATTTCCAGAGATTACTAGTTCCCTGATTTTACTCATTCTCCGCTTCGGGCATCGGGCGAGTGACGATGCGCCACGACTTGCTTCACCCCCTCGGCTGAAAGCTGAGATCTGAGAGCGCCACACGGCCACACCTCAAAAGCATTTGAATGCCCAACACCGTGACAAGAAGCCTTCTACCCTCTTTCTCGACATTCTGCTTTGATCTTACCCCCATCTGAGCGCTTTCATCATTCACCTGCTGGCCCCCCACCACTGCTCCTGATGCCTGGCTAGTCGGACCACTTGTCTGCCGGCTTTGCCAGGAACAAGACCGGGTAATGACGTCTGTCAATCCATTGAATCCAGACTATGATCATGGCCGACTCTTCGGAGTTGCAAAAGGACGACCCGCCCAATGAACCAGACGCTGATGGGAAGGCAGCGGAGCACATTGCGCCTGATTCGGGCATCATCACACCCGATCGGCCAGTGTCAGCCGTTCGAAATCTCAAAAGAGCATCCACCACTCCCCTCCTCACCTCCACTGCTTCTGCAACGTCTTCTTTAAAACAGTCGCGCGAAGCCTCGCCTGTGCGTCCTCTTCAGAAGCAAGCCACATCACTAGAAACGCGTTCCGCCAATCGATCGAGGAAGAACAGCCAGGAATTGAGTCCTGTTCGTGCGCCAAGTATTGCAGGTTCTAGCATACCAACAGTACCATCGGCGGCAGCAATTCAACGAGCCTTGTCGGCTGCTGGCAGTCCACATTTGCCAGCGCATCCATATCAAGACGCCGGCGTCGAGGCGCTCAGGCCTCAGAAAGCGAACAGAGCAAGTGTCGGTAATATTTCACAAAGTGCAAGAGGGCCACCCCGGCTCAGCTCTCCCCCACCCTCTGCATCATCAGGAGCCAACAAACCAGTGGTGCCCACCGCAAGAAAGCTAGAACAGTCTCAGTCCGCACCATCTACACCAAAGATTGTTGTAGAACGACCGAATCGAAGCGCAGCATCCGCCGACCCTGATGTAGCAGAGGAAGATCAAATCTCACGATCAGGTATGCGAACGCCATCGCGTGGTGCGAGTGGGATTGCGCCTGCGTTAGAAACGGTGCAAGAGAGTAGCCTCCCGGCCACGCCTGCAATAAGCACTGGGAAGTCGGTTCACGGAGGGAAATTAAACGAAAGGCCGGAGAAAATTGAAGAAAATCCGCTGGAAAGGGCCTTGGAGAAGGAAAGCAAATCAAGACCTGACAGCGGCAATGAGAGTGCAGGTAATAGGAGTGTCGGGCCCAGGAGTGGTGATGATGGAAGAGAACTGCGAAAGGCTGTGAGCGCCGCCGCCACTTCCACAAAGTCCCCACATCTTCAGTCAAAAAAGTCCTTTTCACAAGTACCCGCAAAGGGCAAAGCTGCTAGCGAAGGATCAGTGAAAACCATGACTGTAGAGACGGAGACTGTCAGCTCCATCCCTCAGGTCGCGTTGGGTCGTGGAGCCGGAGATCGCAATATACAACGAACAGAGACTGGTGGGAGTTTGCGATTAAAACCGAGTAATGAGACTATAAGGCCAAAGGACAAGAAAAAGGTGGTGCGAAAAGCACCATCGATCAAATCAGGTACTGGTGGGTCTCAACTTTGATTTTTTTATTTTCTGCACATATACACCAAGACTCTTTTTGCAACGTCTTCTCTTCTTCCTCTTCTTCTAGTTCTAGACTGGCTATGGCCACTACAATCACTCAAGTCTGCAAAGATATATGGACCCTGAAGAGAATAAAGTCAGAGCTGACTCAATGGTGTACCTGGTAGCCTCGTCGAAAGCAGATATATTCGAAGCCAAAGTCGCAAGTGCTGTCGATGAAGCCAACTCTACAGACTCCGAAGAGACTTTTGTGTACGAATCTAACCCACCGGAGCCGCATTCAGCACGTCCACACCGGTTCCACTCACGAACTCCCAGTGCAACCTCGACCATTAGTCAGATGGATCATTACGGAGCGAAGGCAAGACAAGAGGGACATCACAGCATAGTTGCGAAGAAAAGCATGAAGTTCGCCAACAATTACAATTCAATTAACAACTATTCCAACGACAGCGAGGGAACCGTTCGAGGTTCCAGTCAGACTGGAAGAGGGACTGGCACACCGCACCATCATCACATTGGACGGCATGGACACGGTGGCCACACTTCTCTCTTCGATAACGAATCACCGTTTCCCAATGCAACCAAACCGTCTCGATCCTCTCCAGGTCATACCCACTTCTCGCCTCGGAATGCAAGCCAACGAAATTCCCATGCCATGCGTATATCTGGAAGTCCACGCAAGGCAGAAGAAATCTTATCATACGATCTCGAGGGGGAGGGAGCCGATGATGAGCGGGCGCCGCTGATGGGATCAATGCGAAGTGGTCGCAACCGTCGTCGCCCGTTGCCGGGAAGTGTACGGCAAATGTATTACAACGAAGAAAGAGGACACGGATACTGTACTCGAATGCTGGCTTTTACATCCCTCGGCGGCCTCTTGGCTATTCTCATCGCTGCAATTGTACTAGTCCTCGTCTTATGCACCAAGCCTCTGGAAAATGTCCATGTCAAAGATATACAGAACATTCTCGCTTCCGAGGCCGAGATCATGCTTGACCTCAACGTTCACGCCATCAATCCCAACATCATCGCAGTACAGGTCAACGATCTTGACGTTAACATATTCGCCAAGAGCAAGCACGTAGGGACAAGCTCTTTGTGGCGTTCTGTCCATTCCCATATCCTTCCACCAGGGATGTCGCCAAGAAACAAGATCGTTCGGGAACCTTCGTCGGGAACTCCATTTCGCACTCCGGCGGATATTATTGACCAACTCCATGGTATCGACGAAGGCACTGATCCTCCTGACGACGATCCCGCTGCCGACTCTCAGACTATGTTGCTCGGCCAGATCTTCGAATTCGATTCGCCACTCATCTTCAGCCCCTCGCCGATTCAACACGGTGTATCTTCCAGCACGGGAGAAGTACGCCTTGCGCGGCCGGGCAACAACACCGAGGAAGGAGGAAGTGCCCGCTGGGAGCATGTCTTGCAGCACGAATTCGAGCTTATTGTCAGGGGCGTCATCAAGTACACCTTACCCATTAACTCGAAAACAAGGTCAGCATCAATCGGAGGCAGTGTCATCGTACATCCCAGCGGCGACGTGGACAGAATAGCGCACGTGAATCGAGAGATGGAGGCGAAGAGCCCTAATAGGAAACAAAGGAGCCATCCAGATGCTCGATAGCAATGGAGGAAACAGAGTGGGATTTGACGCGTAACGGGAACACGAATGACGACTTTCTCTCCACACCTTTAGCGAGCGGCATTGCATCTTCGAGGAGCGGGCAAGAAAGTAGTCGAGCGGTCACCCGCGACATTGAGATCAGACCCAAGGTAGCCATGGAAAGGAGAAGACGGCCGTGCCCTTTGGCGCTCCGCCTCGGGGGGGGGGGCAGAAAGTTTTTAGATGTAATCACACAATCAACACTGATACAAGCGGTCATCGTACACCTTTTGAAATTGCACAGGGTAAAGTAGGGTCGAGCAACAGTTAGGCATATTGTAGACCGAGTATTTGAAGAAGATATACTTGGAAGTGTTCAAGGCAAGCGACAGATGATGGCAATTCGTGCCTGATACCTAGATTCATCGATGACAGACGGAGATCGGCGCTACTCTTCACTAGATCTCACGCTAAATCCCCAAACAGCTAGCCCGTCACTCTGTTTACTTTGCGAACCAGCAACGCGTGATTTTGTTCACTACTTTCAAAAAAGGCAGCAGCAGCTTTTTGCCCCGTTGCCTCATCTTCTTCCATCTTCTTCGTCACAACACTCCAACTCAGCGACAAAATCCTATCGACACTTTCCTGACTCACTCTCCTTGCTCTCGAGCGACCCATCCATGTATATCTAGCAGTCCTGTCACTTTCTCCTGCAGTCGCGCATAGCAGTCCTTCTCCACATCAAACCATCTCCCAAAGGCCACCCTTGCCATTCTAACAGGTCCGGCACCACCAATCTCCAGCTAGCAATACACCCACAACTCTATCGCAATCTCACGGACATATTGGAATTGCATAATCGGAAGTGGATGGGGTGACGGTGAGTAGGCTCTGCGTGGGGGGGCCTTGGAGTTGAGACAGGCATTCATTCCTCTTGGAAACATTCCAACGGCCGGTTTCAGGCTGTGGCGAGAGTGTCAACACTGACGAAGCCGGCGCGACAACTGGCAATATCTTTGGCATCAGTTGCTGGCAACTTGCGTCTGGAGCCAAACACTACTCTGCCTCTGACCACTGGTCCTGCTCGAGTCGGAGCGATTCATTGCGACTATTAAACACCTCTGAACTATCATAACAGACAAAAAACCCTTCGCCAAAGCTCAAATCTCACGTGAACCTCATGGTGGGGTCGTTTTCTCCGCAAGGTGATGCGGGTCCTACACTGCATTTCCCGTCACCTACACATATTCACAATGTCGACCCTGCCTCAGCCTTTCGACAATTACGACGATCGCTCTCCAGATCGCCGTCAAAGGTTCCCATCTTTCGCCTGGTGACATCCAAATCAACTTCACCATCACCCAGTTCACCTCTCTCGCCATCCCGCGGGCCAATGCCGAACCGCTCATTATCGGCGAATGTGCTCTCACCAACACACGTCTCTTCTCCCTCTCCTCTTGGGACGCCCTACCCTACAAGCGCTAGGAAGACGAGACAAGCGCATCGCAAGCTTAGCCCAAAGCGCGAACCTTTGCGCTCCCACAGTCACCAACGGAGTCCAAGAAAGAGAACTCTGTATGAGTCCACAGATCAAGGCAATACCATACCATATTCGTCGTCAGGGTCAAGCGACGATCAGGAGAACAGAATTAATCGAAGTGTGAGTCCTGCGGGTGACCCAATGGCAGATGTCATGTTCAAGCCCAGTGTTTCTCCAGCACAGGGTAGCCCATTTGCACCTCCTCGTGCGACTGCAAGATTCCAAAAGGGGCATAGCAGCTGGGGAGCCAAATCGAGCCCGCTCAAGCGAAGCGATGGGATCATGAATCTAGACCAAGGGCATATGGGCAGTCCATCAGCAAAGAGAAGGAGTCTACATGGTGGCGTATTCAGCCCAGAGTTCAACATCTTCGATCATGAGGCAGCGTTTGACAGCCAGCCTGACACACGCACGAACGACTCCAGTTCCGACGTGGATTCATCTGCTCACAGAGAACATTTGTCACCAATGCCACCACGTACGTCCTCACTGCGAAGAACTACTTTGCAGCAGCGTCATGACAAGCCTCTGTTCCCAAGATCAAAGCCCAATTCCGACCTCTCACAGGCCTTCGGGACACCGGTGCAAGCCGCTGCGAAGTCTCGATATCGAATGTCTCTAGATAGTGTTCTGCCACCTATGCCCAGAGACAGTCCATTCTCCTCACAAGGAAGTCTTCCAAACGCATCTGCCCATCCCATCTCCCACCATGAACCCAGGCAGAGTTCCTCGGGGATTACATCGCAACCCCAGCGCCATCCATTGTCCCGCACAATCAGTCAATCTACTTCAACTTCTAGCATGACTGAAGAGTCACCTACGCACATTCCCATTCGCCAGCCAGAGCAGCGGAGGCATTTCGTCGATTTGTCCAAGTCATTGCCAGTTGGCGCAAATCGACCTGCGTCTCGTGACGGTGAATCTGGAAGCCAAGCGTCCTCGGGAGCTTCTTTTGCTACTCCGGAGAACTACAAATTGGTGAAACCACTCCCGGCAGCTTTCATGTCAACAGGTCTCATCTCCAAAAAGCATAAAAATGTCGAAGAAGCGCAGGCAGGACTCGGCGCCAGTACAAGCACTATGCCAGATACCCCTTGCAAACGTCATAGTCTTGCTGCAATACCATCACCTCAGGCTCCGGCTCAGGAGACATTTGAGAAGACTCACCAAGTGAGGCACTCCTTTGGAACCCCATCCACGCCGTTCAATCCTCAGGCAGCACGTACTACAGCTACCAACTTTGGCAAAGGCGTTAGTGTTTTTGGGACCGGTTTCGTTGACGGAAGCCTGCATCGTCGCGCGAGTTTTCTCAGCAACGAAGGGGAAGATCTATCTCAGTCACCCTCCGGTAAATGCGGCGACAGCCAGTCCAGCGCAGACTTTGATATTCCGCCAACACCGACCAAACAGGCAATGGCATCCTACAGCGTCCAACAGCCACTTTTTGGAGGAAGCGCACAACGCGAGGAATATGTAAGCCCAGGAGCTCCGGCAAGCGCGAAGACCCAGGCTTCCCAGCGTGATCAGTACTGTAAGTCTATTCCAATTGGGACACCATCAGGGAACGCAAATGAAAACCGCGACGACTTGATGCACGAATCTCCATCAGTCGCCCTGAGATTCAGGAGCTTCGCCTCGATGCCCCGTTCTTTCTCCCAGTCTCGCCATTTCAGAAATGCGAAATCTCCTACACCACTCAAGAAAACATTCCACACCGCACCAGCACATCTCTCTAGAAGACCAAAAGCTAAAAGTCCTTTGTCACCAGCGAGCCCTCCTAATCATCGATTACACCACCTCTCTCCTCGAACACCTCGAGAGACTATGATTCCCCCAGATCCCAGTGGTCTCTCGATATCTGTCTATGGCGATCAGCTAGCCCAAAACGTGAATAGTGTGTACAGCAGTGCTGGAAAGTTTCCTCCAGCAACACCGACTGCTCCAAAGGACCATTTTGCGTCTTTTAATAAATCGAGATCTAGCATGACACCATCCCACGCCCCGGCCGTTGTCGAAATTGACCCAATTTTGACGGCTAGATTCGATAAAGTGGAACTGATCGGCACTGGAGAGTTTTCCTTGGTCTATCGTGTAAGTCGGAAGCCAGAGCTGAAGAATAATCGAAGCTGCTTCTCCATGGTAACATCGTGCGCCTCACCCAAAACTCCGTTGCTCGATCAAGTTTGGGCAGTCAAAAAATCTCGACAGCCATACATTGGACCGAAAGATCGCCAACGTAAATTCCAGGAAGTAAACACATTGAAAGCACTGGGCCAGTCAGACCACACTGTGCACCTACTCGATACGTGGGAGAGCAACAATCACCTTTACATCCAAACGGAGTTCTGCGAAGAGGGTAGCCTCGACCTTTTCCTAGATCAAGTTGGGCGCAAGGCGCGGCTTGATGACTTTAGGATTTGGAAAATCATGCTGGAGATGTCTCTGGGCCTCAAGCATATCCATGACTCTGGCTTTATCCATCTAGACTTGAAACCTGCCAATATTCTAATTACCTTTGAAGGAGTCCTGAAGATTGCTGATTTCGGCATGGCGACTCAATGGCCAGCTCAGCCGGGCATTGACGGTGAAGGCGACCGTGAGTATATCGGACCAGAAATCCTGCGCGGCCAATTCGACAAGCCTGGAGACGTCTTCGCACTTGGTTTGATTATGCTTGAGATAGCTGGCAATGTCATGCTACCCGACAATGGGGCATCTTGGCAGCGATTGAGGACTGGTGACATGAGTGATGTGCCAAGCCTCACATCGAGCTCAGAAGCAAGCAGTATACCTCGAGACTCGTCCGGCAAACCTCTCGTGGACGAAGAATTGGTGGACAACTTCTACGGATCGGATTCGGGGGAAGAATTTGGTTCTCCAAATTTCCTCCGTTCCCGACGAGAACAGCGTAGGAAGAATTCACCGTACCAGCTTCAACGAAGCGGGGAGCTAGCTTATCCACCCGCTTTCATGGTGGATCCAAACGACGCTGAGGCTCTTGACAATTTGGTACGCTGGATGATCTCGCCTGAAGCGACTAACCGTCCCATCGTGGACGAAATCCTAGGGACCACTGGTGTGCAATGGGCTGAGACGAGGAGACGAGCTGGCGCTACAATTTTTGAGGGCATCTGGGGACCGGCAGATGAGGTGCTTGCAGATGATGCGGAAATGATCGACGTCTGATCATAGTGCTACGGAGCAATTCTTCAAGAAGACAAACAGCATCACATTATTTGATCGCGTGCCCATGTACCGGGGCAAGCTTTGGCGATCTGGCGTTCAATGAATGGATAGAAGGGGGGTTGGCTATTGGTAGCCAGGGAAACGAGAGCGACATTGACAGCAATAGCTTTGGCATTTGCAAACGACAGGGAGCCTCTCACATGACGATTTTACGACCTTTCTCCGCAGCATTTGCCGCGGCATTTCTGACCCTTGGCACACACTGTCCTTCATGTGGCTCCGCTCTGCTATCATTTGCTTCTTGCATCTGCTACACCATAGGGGCCTGAGGGGCCGCACCCTGGCATATCAGTTTGGAGCTTTCAAGCGTGGCGCCTCTTCGAACACTTCCAGGTACCTTTACATGTCGTCTGGCACATTCAACCACACTCGAAGCGATCCCTATCACGACGTCTACTTGCCTCTGTGCTCACCACTCATCGAATTTTGCTTTCCGGAATTCTTCTGGCTTTGGCATGTGTGAGTTTAGGCAATGTCGACGCATGATGTGGGCTTTTGCGGGACGACTGTCTGCCCAGTGCGGTGGCTTTGGCTCGGTAGCTTTGTGACCAATAGATAGACCCAATTAGACATGTCTTCGGACCACGCTGTCTCTTGTGCAATTTGAAATACTGCCATGGTTTACATCCATAGAAAGAGAGAAGGCGTCCTCGGTCGTAGACGGCTCGTTGCATTACGGACAAATTCCGCCACACGCGCGAGCAACTTCAAGCTCCAAAGCATGGACATCTAGCTCTTCACATACTGTAATTGTACTTGATTGACAATCTTCTTTTCCATAGTAAGTATGTTTATTGATTGCTTGTAATGTTGGTACAGCTGTCAAAGCTCTTCTCGTATTTGTACGCCCGATTCTCCGTCCCAAGCTGGCCCTTACTAATGGCTTCCACTGCAGATCTTCACATTTACACATCTGCTTCCCTTAGCACCATGAGGTCCCATCTTACGCATCGCCTTTTCCGTCAGATAATCCAAAATGCAGTACATACCGATTCGCGCTCTCGAGCTATCTCATTGTCTCACCAATGCCTCCACAAGCGACGTTCCCACCCCCCAGGTCTGTCCGTCGGGCAAAGAAGATCCCTGTTCGGCTTCGGCAAGCGTAAGAGGCAGCCAAAGCCCGTCAACTATGAGCCAGGCTTCGAGTGGATTTCTCTATTAAAGACAAGATTGCAGATGGAGGCACGGCCACCCGAGCCGGACCTACTTGCAAAGGCGTTTTCGGAATTCATTCAATTTAAGAGGGAAGAATCAAGAAGAACAGAAGGATCTTCTCTGGAGGAGACCCAGGCTCGGTATCTCATAACGACGGTGGAGCATCTACGCAAGATTAATGAAGGACTTCCAGACTTCGGGCTGTCGAGTGAAGACCTTCGAGCCGGACTATTTTTGCTCAGGCGATCTTCTGGTGAAAGGGACGAGACTGAGATGCGAATCCGGTTCGCAAACCTGCTCTTTGAAGAGCTTAAAAGGAGACGGACGGCACCAATGGACGAAGGAGAGCCCGTGAGAGATGATGTCTCATTTGTTGCTGAATTGGGCACATTCATACGGATCCTATCTAGGCACGGCGATTCACTTCAAGCGCGAAACCTGGCCGAGAAATACTGGAAAACGGACCTGGTGCATGGGGAGCAATCGCCCTGGGGATCAGTGTTGAATGGAATGCTAAAAGAGGGATTTGAAGAGCAACTGGAGAAGACGCTCGAAATAATGCAAAACTTTGGACTTCCTTTCGATGCGAAGATACACCAGCAGATTGTCATGTACCACGCGCAAACCAACTTAGACATGGACTTGACCAAACGGTGGTACGAGCGCCCTATATCTGGGAAGAAGCGGCCTACGCGCCATACGGATGCCGCAGTCTTAAGGCTCTGTGTCCAAAAAGGCGAGCTTGAGTGGGGCAAAGATATTTTCAAGAAGATGATGGAACGAAATCCGGATGACAGAATGTCATGGGACATCATCCTCCTATGGGCGGCCGCCAAAGGAAAGGGAGTGGATGAGATTGGGCGGATGATAGACGTGTTAGTGGAGAGGAACAAGAAGAAAAGAGATGAGTATCCTGAAATAGATACCATCAACTCTTTGATGGAATATGCAAACATGAGAGATGACCCTTACACCGCCGAACGTTACATCTCGCTCGGCCAGAAATACGGCCTGCAGCCAAACACGCAAACATATTTACTACAGCTCGACTACCGCATCAAGGTCAGGGATCTCAGCGGCGCAATGGCTATATATACTCGTCTTCGAGAAGAAGGCTCAGCAGAAGACGAAGACGTCCCTCAGATCAACAATCTCATCGTCGCTCTCTGCACGAATCAAAGCAAAAATTACAACACCATCATGACTCTAGTTGAAGATCTCTCCGAACGCAAAGCCCACTTCAAATCCGAAACTGTCGGAGCCCTCTCACGCCTCCACCTCCAGCGACGCGAAACAGATGATCTTCTCGATCTCCTAAACACCTACGCCTTCCACTACGGCCTCGCCCAACGCCTCTCCATCCGCGACGTTCTCCTCACCTACATCATCGATCCCAACAGCCCCATGGCCAACGTGTGGACCGTATATAACATCCTCCGTCAAGTCTTCACCGAAACTGACGTCTCTACCCGCACCCAAATCATGCAAGCTTTCTTCGCCCGCAGCCGTGCAGACATGGCGACCCACGTCTTCAGCCACATGCGGCAATCCCAGATCCCGACCCTCCGCCCTACCATTGACACCTACTGTGTTTGTCTCACAGGAATCGGTCGCGCTAGCGACCTTGAGTCTTTGGAAACCGTGCACAATATGCTGAACCTGGACAGCAACATTGAGCCGGACACTAAAATGCGCAATGCCCTCATGCTAGCTTATACAGGCTGCAACGAGCCCGACCGGGCGAAGCAACTCTGGGACGATATTGTAGAGTCCAGGGAGGGGCCGAGCTATAGCAGTATCATCATTGCATTGCAGGCGTGCGAGAAGGCGCCGTTTGGAGAGCGTACGGCCAGGGAGATCTGGCAGAGGTTGACGAGAGGGGAGGTGGAGGTTACAAGGGAGGTGTATGCTGCTTTTGTGGGGGCGTTGGCAGGGCACGGATTGTTCGGCGAGTGCGTGAAGATGCTGGAGAAGGCGGAGCAAGAGGGGATGGGGGGGGTTGATGCTTTGATGTGAGTTCTGTCTCCTTTCGATTCCTGTGCCTGTCCGTAGCTTCGGATCCTGAGCCTTGTATTGAAGATTTGAATGCTGATTCGTTGGCAGGCTTGGGACTTTCTACAATGCCACACCAGGCAACACTAAGAAAGCGCGCATCAAGCAGTGGGCCTGGGACACTTATCCGGCTGTCTACGAGGAATTGCTAATGCTGGGCCAGTTCGAGCGGGTTCAGCAGCATGTGGATGAAGATGGGGAGGTTCAGGTTGTGGGCCGGGAGACCTTTTTCAATATCGGCTCTATTGGGAGGGATGTAGACCCTTGAGTATGTAGATGTACAGTGACTACTTCATCGTAGATTGCAGATGCAGATTTTAGATGACACCATCACAAATAGTGTGAAGACGCATCTTTTGATCATTCAATCAAAGTTTTCTCCCACGGCGACAATCTATCTTTGGAAGAGTACTTTGCATTCGCTCTTCTTTGAATGTTCAGCCACTGATCTAGGCTCGAGGCAGAATAGTGAGGTCCAAGCATCGATGACGGTGAAAGACTGACGTCTGGGCATCTTCATACGGGATCGGGATTTCATCGACATTCCTTTGTCTTTCTCTCTTTCTCAAAAAAGACTCTCAGGCTACTCATTTTCGCAGCCGTATTCGTTCTTTCTTACAGATTTATAGGGGCGACAGAGCAAATACCCTCTTTCAGACTTCCTTTTGAGCCAGCCCATCGTCTTTTCCCAGTCCACTTTCATGGTAATCCCATCTTTCAGCTCAGCATTGCTCTTGAGTCTCTTTCACCCTTCTCGCAGACATTCCTTTGCACAGTGAGTCGGAATGTGGGAAACAATAGCGCTAGCGTTGCTCGCGTCCACCGCGCTCTATGCCCTCAAGATGTATCGACAATTGAGCAAAAACATTGCAGACGCCAAGGCCTCGGGGATCCCCTACCAAGTCGTTCCTTTCTTCCTCGTCAACCGACTCTGGCAGATTTCCAGCATCTTCGTGTTGCCCATCCTTCGCAGACTCCCCCTTTCGTGGACTGACCCATGGCTTGACATGACCTTGGAGTGGGGTTACACGCTCCGTTATCAACCATTCAAACGAATGGGCTCAGATACGTTCCTAACAGTCAGCCCGGGAAGAATAGTATTGAACACGGCAGATGCGTCGGTGATCAACCAGATTACGAATAGGAGGAATGACTTCCCAAAGGCTTTGGAGGTTTATGAGTCCTTGAAAATATACGGGTCCAACGTGGTCGTGACGGAGGGGCAAGAGTGGAGGCATCATCGGAAGATCACAAGCCCACCCTTTACGGAGAAGAACAATCTTTTGGTGTGGATGGAGACCCTGGATCAATCACAAGCGATGATTAAGAGCTGGTTCGGTGCAGACAAGCAGCGGTCGAAGGTTATACGAACAATCGCGGATGATGCAATGAGACTGAGTCTTCATATTATTAGCAGAGCGGGCTTCGGTGTCAGCTTGTCTTGGCCAACGGAAGAGACAAGAGCAGACGGGAAAGAGGGCGCCGCAAACAGCAGTTCGAACATTCCACAGGGCCATATGATGAGCTACACGGATGCTCTGGGGACTCTGCTACATAGTATCATACTGATCTTAACATTACCATGGTCTCTGCTCAGTACGTCAATCCTCTCCATACTCCTCACGGCCTTTGACCCGAATAGAAAATCTGCCGTTCGATGCAACAAAAAGGGCATATATGTCCTACATTGATTGGAGTCAATACATGAGGGAAATGCTTGAAGAGAAAAAGGCACAAGTTTTTGCAGGGACGGAAAGCGACAAGCTAGACCTGATGGTTGCAATGCTCAAAGGTGCTGGGGTGACCGCCAAGTCAAAGGATGGCAAGGATCCGGAGCAAGCATTGACGGACGAAGAAATCCTTGGAAATGCCTTTGTCTTTATCCTTGCAGGTGACTGCACGCATCATCAGACACCCCAGCATATCGACTAATAGCGCATAGGTCACGAAACCACCGCCAATTCCATCCACTTCTGCCTCATCTACCTAGCAATGAACCCCTCGTCCCAAAAGCACCTCCAGCGCGATCTCGACGAGATCTTCCAAGGCCGTCCGGTAAATCAGTGGGACTACGACAAAGACGTGCCCAAACTTTTCGGCAGCATGGCTGGCGCAGTTCTGAACGAAGAACTCCGCCTCATCCCCCCGGTAGTGGGCATTCCCAAATCGACGACACCCGGGAACCCCCAACCCCTAACCGTCAACGGCAAAAAATGCACCGTCCCAGAAAACACCTACATCGCCCTCATGTGCCCCAGCGCGCACCGCAACCCCAACCAATGGCCCACCGGCCCCCACGCCGACCCCAACAACCCCACCCACCCCTACTCAAACCTCGACAACGACCTCGAGGAGTTCAAACCCGAGCGCTGGCTCCTCGATCCCACCACCACCATCCCCGAACCCACCAACCCCTCCGAACCCCCCGACCTCGCCGTCTCCACCGCCCCAGACACCTCCCCCGCCCTCTACAAACCCCCCAAAGGCGCCTACATCCCCTTCTCCGAAGGCCACCGCTCCTGCCTGGGCCGGCGCTTCGCGCAGATCGAACTGCTCGCCTTCCTCGCGATCCTGTTCTCGCAGTATAGCGTTGAGCTGGCAGT
>JAABUQ010001942.1_pt1 | contig 42520 bp, 41 predicted proteins | sample 5560001 | NCBI WGS metagenome assembly JAABUQ01 (sample SAMN10711888, study PRJNA513371) | rock metagenome | isolation source: Antarctica rocks | place: Antarctica: Victoria Land, Finger Mt nord | collected 2015-12-18
GACCGCGGGTCCGTCGGGGACCTCGAAGCCCAGCACCACGCCGCTGTTTCCGCCCCACCCTTCGTTCCACCACGACGTGAAGGCCACGCTGTCAAGCTCGATGTCGGGTGCGTCGTCACCAGAGGCGCTGCGGTGGTGGGCGGCCCATTCAGGATGCCCGACGACCATGGACAGCCCGAGTCGTTCGTAGAAACCAGCCATGGCGTCCATGTCGCGCACAGCGATGTTCACCTGGGTCAGCTTCACGGCCATTGTGTGAGGCTACTCGACGAGCCACAGGCGGATCGTCCGCTGGGACGGGGCTGCGAAACTGGGCGTCCTAGCCTCGTTTTGCCAGTAACGCTGGCGGCGGGGTGCGGCTGGGCGAGCTGAAACGTCCGCCTGAGCAGGGAGAGTTGTGGTTGCGAAGCCCAACATCTCCCGCTCAGGAGGCGCACCTTGAAGGTGATCGGACGGTCAGGTAGTTTCACGGTAGAAGTCACGGCGGACGCCAAGGGACTGTCGTCGCGCGGGGGGACGGCGATGCTGCCGTTGCTGGCGGAGCAGATCGGGCTCACGCGGGCGCTTGTAGAGGCGTTCGCGCACACGCGCGAACGGCGCTGCGCGCATTCGCCGGGCCGGGTGTTCAGTGATCTGGCGGTGATGCTCTGCGACGGCGGGCGCTGTGTGTCTGACTTGGGTGCGCTCGGCGACCAGGGCGCCCTGTTCGGCGATGTCGCGTCGGTCTCGACCGCGCGCCGGGTGCTGCTGGAGACCGGCGCGCGCGAGCTCGACGCGATCGGCCAGGCGCGCGCCCAGGCGCGCGCGGCGGCATGGGCCGCGGGCGCCGCGCCTGCGCGGGTGATCCTCGATTTCGACGCGACGCTGGTCACGGCGCACTCCGACAAGCAGCACGCCGCCGGCAACTACAAGGGCGGCTTTGGGTTTCACCCACTGCTGGCCACGTGCGGGCGCGAGGCGTTGGCCGGGATCCTGCGACCCGGCAACGCCGGCGCGAACACCGCCGCCGATCACATCGACGTGCTCGAGTTGGCGTTGGAGGCGCTGCCCCGCCCGGCACTTGACGGCGAGATCCTCGCGCGCGCCGACGGCGCCGGTGCCAGCCACGCCTTCGCGCAGGCGTGCCGCGAGACCGACGTTCGCTTCTCGCTGGGCTTCGCGATCTACCACGGCGTCCGCGAGGCTATCCTGGCGCTGGGAAAGCGAGCGTGGAAGCCCGCTCTAGACCAGGGCGGACAGCGGCGCAAGGGCGCCTGGGTCGCCGAGCTGACCGCCAACGTCGACCTGTCCTGCTGGCCCGCCGAGACGCGGTTGATCTGTCGCGGCGAGCGCCCGCACCCCGGCGCGCAGCTCTCGTTCACCGACGTGGACGGACATCGTTTTCAGTGCTTTCTCACCGACCAGCCCGGCAGCGACATCGCCATGCTGGAGGTCTGCCACCGCCAGCATGCCTGCGTCGAGGACCGCATCCCAATATCCGCCGCTCACAGACGACTGAGCGGCGGCGATCGCATGGTGCGACCTCGATCGGCGCGGAGCCGGACCTCCTCTGAGCTTTGTCGAAGTTCGAGTCAGGCTACGACCGCGTGCTCGTGCTCGATCTCGTCGCCGACCTTCCGGCTGAAGCAAACGAGGAGTTCCTCGTCGAGCACTACAGCGATCCGCTGGAGAGTGGACAGCCGGGGGAGGAAGGTGCCCTTTTCCATACGCGAAATCGCGCTGTGGGAGGTTCCCGCCGCCCGCGCGACCTCGTCTTGGGTGAGCCCGAGCTCGAAGCGACGCTCGCGCAAATGAGCCGCGATCGGATGTGTCTTGCGAAGCTCGTGGATGCGAGCGTATTCGGCACGCGCGTCCCGGTAGACGCCGCTGCGCTCCGCCCGGGCGCGGCTCGCTTCTTGATGGGTCCGACCGATGGGGCCTGCCGAAGGGTCTTTGGAGCTGGTCTTCGTCACCCTCTTGACGCGTTTGGTGGGAGTCGCCTGAGGCACGAGAACAACTTAGCAGTAGTGGTAAGTCGAGTCAACGCGGCGCCCGCCCCGTTCTCGGCGGCGAGTCGCGCCCCGCCGCTCGGGGCGGCAAACGAGCGACGCGTCCATCCGACGCTTGAAGTCCTCGAAGCGCTGCTGAGCAATCCGCTTCTCCTTTGCGGGTATCTGCCCAGCGTTCTTCTCGAAGATGTGAAGCAGGACGATCAGGTTGCCCGAGCGTTGGTAGAGGATGCGGTACCGCGACTTGGCGAAGTGACCCGCAGCTCTCGCAACTCGCCCTCCACTTGTGAGCTGATGGGGAACGCCGGCGGCGGCCTTTCAGGACGCCGTCCGTTGAGGTGCTCCTCGATCTGGTCGTCGATCTTGGCGACGGCGATCGCCTTCGATTCGAGCAGCTCCTCGAGGAACTCGTCGACCGGCTCGCGATCATTCCCGCGACGGTCCCGGTAGCGGTAGTAGACCGCTTGCGTTCGGCCACTCGGCCTGGCGATGTGGCGCGGGCCAGTGGTCGATGTCGTCGGACTCAAGCGAACGCCCGATCGACCGCGTCCGCCTCCTGCTCCGACGGCTGGTAGTGCGCGTACACCTGCGTCGTCTTCGAGTCAGCGTGTCCCATCCAGTACTGAAGCGTCCGCATCGGGGTGCCGGACGCGGCCATCCGTGTCCCGAACGTGTGGCGCAGCTCGTGGAAGGTGATCTGGTGGACGCCGATGCGATCGAGTGCCTGCTTGAAGCGGCGAACGAGCTTTGAGCGGTCGAGCGGCCTGCCGGACTCTGGATGGCAGAAAACGAGTTCGCGGTCTGTGCGATAAGGCGACCGCTCGCGAAGCTCGCGCAGCGCCGTGGCAACGCGTTCGGCCATCGGCACTGAGCGCCCTGAGCCGCTCGACTTGGGATCACCGAACTCGCCGCGCACGAAGGGGGAGACCACCCGGACCCTTCGGGCGTCGAAGTCCACGTCGCGCCAGCGAAGCCCGAGCAGCTCACCCTGGCGGAGGCCGGTCATCGCTGCGGTCAGGTACAGCGTCGGCTCGATACCGCCGAATACGTCATCGGGATAGGGCGCAGCAAGCAGCGCCTCGACCTCCGCCTGCTCGAGGAACTGGATCCGGGTCTCGGTCTTCTTGATGACCGGGCGATCGGCCAGCTTGACCGGGTTGCCCTCGCACCATCCCCGACGCAGCCCGACCTCGAACACGGAGTGCATCGTCCCGATGTGGTTGCGGATCGTCTTTACCGCGAGCGCCTGGCGCTTGGCGGCAACGTACCGCTCGATGTCCTCCGGCTTGATGCGGTCGATTGTCAGAGAAGCGAAGAAGGGCGCGATGTGGTTGCGCAGATCAGAGGCGACCGTCAGCCGATGCGACTTGCGACGGCCCTTCAGCTCGAGGCGCCGGCAGAGCTCCTCGCCGGCGATTTCCATCGTCACGCGCGCGCGGTTTGGTGAAGAGCGTGGGTGGTCGATCTCGCGGAGGCGCCGGAACTCGCGCTCGGCCTGTGCCTTCGTCAGCCCGTCAGCTCGGCCCTCAGCGCGCGCGGCGCCGACCTTGCGCTGGATGCGCCGACCGTCGGGTCCGTACCAAGATGCCAGCCAGGAGCCACGGACGATGCGCAGGGTCCCAGTGCCGTACTCACGACGGCTTGTCGACTTGGCCCGTGTGGTCACGCCAAGAGCCTGATCTTGGGCGAGATCGGGTCGCCCCCAGCGGACATTGGTACACATCGGTACACGGCCATGACGGCCGTCGGACGATGGAATCGATGCGGCAGTTCAACGCTCCGGTTTTCGCCCGGCGGGTCGAAGACCCGCCAGAACCCGACCGTCCGAACCATTTCGGGTACCCTCGGCCGTGTACCGTCTGTGTACCATTCTGAGCGAATCTTAGCGCTTCCCGGCTACGCTAGAAGCGCGTAATAGCAGGTAAAACGTGTTCATGGGCTTTCGCCCAATCCGGTGGGGGACCGGGCGGTCGCAGGTTCAAATCCTGTCTCCCCGATACACGAAAGTCCTGCAAGAGCCGTTACTCGCGCCGAGGGCGAATGCGGCTGAACTGCGGAGAGGGCATCAAAAGGGCATCAAACGCGCTGGCCGCGCTGAGGAGCGGCTTCGCCGAACGACGGCGAGGAAGAGCAGCCAGGTTCGCGCGCCGGCGGCCGTGCGCACGATGGAGACCGCTTCGCTTCCGCAATGATCTCGCTTCGCTCGATGAAGTTGACGCGGCGGACCTGTCGACCGAGCGCACCAGGACCGGGTGTCGCGTCCGTAGCCCCCCTGAAGGCTGCCGTACGAGGAGCAGCCGCCTCCCGACAGCGTTCTGCATGGCCCCGTCAGTGGCGAACCGGATATGGGTGGTGCGGGCTGGCGACTTAGAGTCGAGGGTCGACGGGCTCGCTCTCCATCGCGAGGACGCCGAAGACGCATTCGTGGACTTGGTAGAGCGGCTCGCGCCGGACGAATCGTTCGAGTGCCTCGGCTCCGAGGGCGAACTCGCGGATCGCGAGGCCTCTTTTTCTGCCCAGGCTCCGGCTGCGTAGACGCTCAAGTTGGCCGGGGTCCGCGTACTCGGGCCCGTAGATGATCCTGAGGTATTCGCGGCCGCGGCATTTGATGCCGGGCTGGACGAGGCCCTTTCGTCCGCGCGCGGTGAAGGTTGATGGCTTGACGACCATTCCCTCGCCGCCGGTCGCGGTGAGCTGCTCCCACCAGGCGACACCGGCGGCCTGGCTGTCGGGGTCGGTGACGTCCACGACCAACCTCCCGGTCTTGGTGAACCAGTCGGGGTCGGCGTCGACGAGCTGATCGCACAGCTGGACGTGCCAGTCGTGCCCACGGTCGATGAACACGCCCGTCTCGGCCGCGAGGACGTGGAATGGGGCGAGGCGAAGGTCGGCGACGCTCTGGACCGGCCATACGTAGCGACGGTACGCGTCGATGTAGTTGCCGACGTGCTCAGCCCGGCGGTGTTGCGACTCGACCAGTTCGGCGACGGCAAGACCGCGGCTCTGTGCCTGTTCCAGGGCGACGATGCTCGCGCCGAGGCCGGCGTGCGCGGCTGCGCCAACCGAGGCGTATTGCCGGCGGATGAGGTCGATCGCCTTCGCGGACCATGGCATCAGCTCGCAGTCGAGCAGCACCCAGTCGGTCGCCAGCGTGTCCCATAAGCCGATCGCGTCACAGGCAGCGCGGACGCGGCCCAACGCCTCGGCCGATTCGGCTGCGTGTGAGAGGAACGGTCGCCCGGTGCGGCTGTAGATCACTCCGCCTTCATCGCTGTCGATGCCGACGCGCGCTGTGGCGGCGCCGGCGTCTCGGCAGACGATGACGATCGCGCGGGAGCCCATGTGCTTCTCCTCGCAGATCACCTGCGGGACGCCATCGGCCCGGTATTCCGCAAACGCTTGGTCTGGATACTCGAGCACGTCGGGGCGGTTCGAGGTCGCCGTCGGCGCCATCGTCGGCGGGAGATACACGAGCCAGCGCGGGTCGATCGCGAATCGGCTTATCACCTCGAGCGCCGCCGCCGCGTTGTCCTTGCGCACGGTCACGCTCCGGGCAAGCCCGGTCTGGATGATCCGTTTGCCGGCCACGTCATCGACATCAAGCAGGAAGGGTGGGCGGTCGTCGTCAACTGCCGGGGCCGCGTCCTGGGGCGGCAGGAATGGTTTGGCCGACTCGTAGTAGGTCCGACTTGCCGCGACCGAGACGAGTTCCCGCTCGGGCCAGCGCAGCGCGGTCAGCCGGCCACCGAACACGCAGCCGGTATCGATGTTGATCGTGTTGTTGGTCCAGTCGAGCTCCGCGACCGGGGTGTGGCCGTAGACGACGACCGCATCCCCCCGGTACTCCGCCGCCCACTGCAGGCGGACCGGGAGCCCGAACTCATCCGTCTCCCCGGTCGTTTCGCCGAACAGGGCAAAGTCACGAACACGTCCCGATGAGCGCCCCTGGTAGGCCTGCTTCATCCCGGCGTGCGCGACGACGAGCTTGCCCTCATCGAGCACGACGTGGCTCACAAGGCCGTCGAGGAAGTCACGGATCCGGTCACGAAACTCGTCGGACTCGGAGTCGAGCTGATCGAGCGTCTCGGCCAGGCCGTGAGTGATCTGGACGTCGCGGCCCTTGAGCTTTCGGACGAGCTTGACGTCATGGTTTCCGGGCAGGCAGATCGCGCTGCGGGCTTCGGCCATCGACATAACCAGCTTCAGCACAGCCGGTGTGTCCGGGCCGCGATCACCGTAATCGCCGACGAACACCACACGGCGCCCGTCGGGGGGGTTCGCCGCCATCCCGTCCGCCGCGACGTCGTAGCCGAGCTCGCGGAGCAGCTCCATCAGCTCCGCGTAGCAGCCATGGACGTCGCCGATCACGTCGAACGGTCCGCGCTCAACGCGGCGATCGGTCCACAGCGGCGCACGATTGACCTCTGCAGCTGCGACCTCCTCGGGCGACCGCAGAACCGACACCCGTCGGAACCCCTCCCGCTGGAGCCCTTTCAGTGACTTGTGCAGCTGCGAGCGCTGATTCCTCACCACGTGAGGACCGAAGCTCCGCTCCGGACGAGACCGGTTTCGCTCCTGGCAGAGCGCCTCCGGCATGTCCAGGACGATCGCGACCGGGAACAGGTCGTGCTGTTTGGCCAACTCGATCAGCGGCCGGCGAGCCTCCCGCTGGACGTTAGTGGCGTCGATGATGGTGAACCGCGGCTGGGCCAGGCGACGGCCGGCGATGAAGTGAAGGACGGCGAACGCGTCAGAGGTCGCCGCCTGGTCGTTCTCGTCATCGGCAACAAGACCTCGGCAGAAGTCGGAGGAGATCACCTCGGTCTGCGCGAAGTGCGCTCGGGCGAACGAGCTCTTCCCCGAGCCCGACGCTCCGATCAGGACGACCAGGCTCGGATCGGGAAGGTCGATCCTCATCGGCTGAACACCGCCATCTGCGTCGGCGAGCCAACGTCGACATCCTCAGGTCCGACCGGCAGGAACCGCGCGGAGTACCCATAGCGATCAGCCACGCCGTCCGCCCAGCCTGCGAACTCGGCACGGGTCCACTCGAACCGATGGTCGGGGTGACGGAACTCCCCGGCGGGCAGCGATTCCCACATCACGTTGTACTCGGCGTTTGGCGTGGTCACGACAACCGTCCCCGGGCGCGCTGACCCGAACACATTCTGCTCGGCCGCCCCGAGACGCGGCGGATCGAAGTGTTCGATCACCTCGACCAGCGCAGCGGCATCGAAACCGGTCAAGCGCTTGTCGCGATAGGTCAGCGGACTGTGCAGGAGCTTGACCCGCTGTCGCTGGGCATCGTGCATCTCATCGAGCCGTAGCCGCTTCGCGGCGATCTCCAAAGCCCGGACGGACACATCGACGCCGACCACCTCGTCGTAGCCGTCCTTGATCAGACGCTGCATTAGAGCACCAGGACCGCAGCCAAGATCGAGCACGCGATGCGCGCCCGACGCCCTCAGCACCGACTCGACCGTTCCGAGCCGCTGATCCCGGAGCGAGACCTTCTCCTCGAGCTGCTCCTCACGGCCCGGCTCGTCTACCGCCGGGTCCTCGGTCGCGGGCTGGGCCTCGTCGAGCGTGGCCAGCGCCGGGAAGTACAGCCGGGCCTGCTTCTTCAAATAGCGGCGGACGATCAGGTCGCGGTCGGGATGAGCCGCGAGCCATCCCTCCCCGCGCCGTATCAGCTTCTCTATCTCCGCCTCATCGACCCAGTAGTGCTTGTCGTCATCGAGCACCGGCAAGAGCACGTAGAGGTGGTTCAGGAGGTCCGCGAGCCGGCATCGGCTCCGCAGGGTCAACTCGACGTACCTACTGTCACCCCAATCCGGGAACTTCTCGTCGAGAGCGATCGGCGCGACCTCGACCTGGTATCCGAGCGGCTCGAAGAGACGCCGCACCATCGACTCGCCACCTCGCGCCGGCACGACCGGGAGAGCCGCCTCCAGCGGGATCTCCGATCCAGCGAGCTCCTCTTGCCCCTTGCAAACCCCGGCCATCGCGCTCTTGAACACGTTCACCATCGCCACCGAGAGAAACGACGAAGCCACATACGGCCGATCGTTGACGTACTCCGCAAGCGCGAAGCTGCTCACGCCACGCCCGCGCCGGACGAGGCCGACGGGGTCGATCGTGAGGAGCAGCGCCGCCGTGCAGCGCTCCTCGATCGCCTCGGGATAGAACACGTGCGCATCCCCGAATCCAGTCGAGAACGTCTGAACACGGTCAGGATGCTTGTGCAGCAGAAAGCCAAGGTCCGTCGCTGGACGATGCGTCGTCGTGATCGTCAGAAGCACGCATCGAGGCTACCGGTCAACACTCGACCAACGCCGGTATCTCGCCGCCGGTCCGGCCCAGCGAATGACCCACAACCGCTGGCGCGCCCCGATAACCACTGCCGCTTCGCCGCTCACGCAGTGGTCTCCCATAAAGCCACGACGCTGGAACGCCTCTCGGCTTACCGACAGCCGGTTAGCCTGCGCCAGAGGCTTCCACGCCCATGGGGACTGCGCCAGTGGCTTCGACGCCTTCGGGGACCAACCTAGCTGCGGCCGCGGGGCGTGGTCTGGGTATGGCCAGGCCGGCGATCGCGCCGGCGAGGGACAGGCCGGCGGCGACGGCGATCGCGGGCGTGAACCCGTCGCTGAACGCTTGGGGCGAGTGGTAGCTGCCGGCGCCGGCGAATACGGCGACGAGGATCGCGACGCCGAACGCGGCGCCGAGCTGGCGCATGGTGGTGAACGTGCCTGAGGCTTTGCCGATGGATTGGGGGGCGATGTGGCTGACGACTGCGCTTTGGGTGGCGGGGATGGCCATCGAGATGCCGGCGCCGGCGATGATCATCGGGGCCACGAGCTGTGCGTAGGCGACCTGGGGGCTGGCGATCAGCGCGATCCAGCCCATTCCGAGTGCTTGGAGGAGCAGTCCGGCGGCGATGAACGGTCTTTCGCCGACGCGCCCGATTCGCTTGCCGGCGATCGGCGCCACGAAGAACAGCGTTCCGGTCCACGGCAGCAGTCGCAGTCCCGCATCGAGCGGGCCGTTGTGTTGGGCGGTCTGCAAAAACTGGGCCATGAAATACACGGCTCCGAACAGCGTTGCTGCCATGAAGAAGGTCGCTGCGTTGCCGGGTGCGAACGGGCGAGAGCGGAACAGGTGCATCGGCAGCATCGGCGCGATGGCGCGCAGCTCCCAGGCCACGAACGCGACGGCGAGCAGCGCGCCGATCGCTAGAGAGCCGATGACTTCGATGCTGCCCCAGCCGGCCGGGTTTCCGCGCACCAGCCCCCATACCACACCGAGCGCCGCCCCGATCGCGAAGGCCAGGCCAGGGATGTCCAAAGCGCTGTTGGGACCGAAGCTCTCCTGGATCCGCGCCAGCGCGAGCACGATCGTGAGCAGCCCGATCGGCACGTTGAGCCAGAAAATCCAGTTCCAGGAGATGCCCTGGGTGATCGCTCCGCCGATCACCGGGCCTCCGAGAACCGCCAGGCCCGTGATGGCGCTGAAGATCCCCAACGCCCACGCCCGACGCTCGGGTGGGAACGCTGCGCTCAAAAGCGCCAGCGCGAGCGGCGCGACCAGCGCGGCCCCGGCGCCCTGGACGGCGCGGGCGGCGATCAGCGCACCGACGCTGGGCGCGAGCGCGCACGCGGCGGAAGCGGCCGCGAACAGGCCCAGCCCGAGCGTGAACGTGCGCCGGCGTCCGAGGCGGTCCCCGACCGCCGCCGCGGTCATCAACAGCACAGCGAAGCTCAGCACGTACGAGTTGACAGTCCATTCCAGCTGCTCGGTCGAAGCGCCGAGATGGGCCTTGATCGTCGGCAGCGCGGTCGTGACCACCGTCACGTCTAACGCGACCATCAACGACGCCACCGCCGTCAACCCAAGAACCCACATCGACGCCGATTTCGAGGTGTCCTGGCTACCGCTAACGGTCATGTCTTCCTCCTATGCCGGGTGTTCTACTCGTTCAGACACCAGACACGCCAACAACTCACCGATGAGTTTTCAGCTCGGATGGGTTCATAGCATTCATTTGCCCGGGAGAGGAGCCGGCTTTGCGAGGATGCGGCGATGATCGAGAAGACGGTCACGCTGGCCCAGGCTGGGGACGAGGGCGCGTTTCGCGGGCTGACGGACCCTTACCGGCACGAGCTTCAACTGCACTGCTATCGGATTCTCGGCTCGGTGCAGGATGCCGAGGATGCGCTTCAGGAGACGCTGTTGTCAGCCTGGCGCTCACTTGAGCAGTTCCAGCAGCGCGCGTCGCTGCGCGCGTGGCTGTACCAGATCGCGACCAACCGGTGCCTGAACACGCTGCGCGACGACGCCCGCCGCCCGCACGAGCGACTGGCGTACTCCGGGCTCTCGTTCACTCCGCCGGAGCCGACCCGGCTCGGCGAGCCGGTGTGGCTTGAGCCCTACCCCGATGAACTGCTGCAAGGGCTCCCAGACATCGCTCCGGGTCCTGAGGCGCGCTATGAGACCAAGGAGGCGGTCGGGCTGGCGTTCGTCACCGCGCTGCAGCGGATGCCGCCGCGCCAGCGGGCGGTGCTCGTGCTGCGCGATGTGCTCGGTTTCCGCGCTGCCGAGGTCGCGACCATGCTCGATAGCAGCGAGGTGTCGGTCAACAGCGCCCTGCAACGCGCCCGCACCGCAACCCAGGCGGGTGTTCCTGGTGGGCGTGAACGTGCGCCGCTGCCGCGCTCCGCCCGTGAGCGTGAGCTTGTCGAGCGGTTCGTCGACGCCTTCGAGCACGACCATATCGACGGTGTCGTGGAGCTGCTCACGGACGACGCGTGGGTGACCATGCCCCCGCAACCGCACGAGTACCAGGGTCACGCGGCGATTGCCGCGTTTCTGGCCGACCGGGTTCCCGCCCGCGGTGGTCGTGGGCACCGGCTGGTGCCCACCCGGGCCAACGGCCAGCCCGCGTTCGGCCATTACCTTCAGGACCCGCAGGCGCCGATCGCGCGCGCCTCGGGGCTGTTGGTGCTCACCCTCGAGGGAGACCGGATCGCGGCGATCACCCGTTTCGGCGACGGCGGCGTGCTGGCCCGCTTCGGGCTACCGCGCACACTCCCGTGGTGAAAGGGCCGAGGTCGGTAGAGTGATGACAGAGTCCCGGTGCGAGGTGGTAGGCGATAAGCGAACGGCTTGACTTTCATGGCTTCGCCCCGGAGGCGTTCGGGCGTTCGAGTGGTTCGCCGGCCTTGAACGCGATAACTCGAGTTTGCGGGACGGGCCGTGTCGGCGCCGACGAGCAGCATGTGCAGCCTGATCGCACTCGCTTGACTCTCGCTCGCCACGAGAAAGGAGAAGTGCCGCCCCCCAGTTGCGCTCCTGAGCAGGGACGGCACTCTCGGTCGACGCTCGGCGTTCGCCCGCTTCTTCGAGATGCAGCAGGTCGTTGGGGGCTCTTGGCGGGTTCGCGCTACTTGTCGGTTGGTGCCGCGTTCCTTACCGGCACCCCTGGTTCAGGGCCAAGCTGATCTGTTCACCTGGTCAGCAGAAGTGCACGCCGCCGGTGAGCGGGTGGGGCAGGGGATCTGCGAGTGGGAGGTCTACGCGGTCCCTGAGTTCCCGGCCCGTTGTGTTCGCGCACGAGGTTTGGGTGCAGCTGCACAGGGCCAGGCCCGACGTTGTACGTGGCTATGGCGAGTGTCAGGCAAGACGGCGTTCGAGGATGGAGCGGGCGCGCTCCCGTACGTCCTTGTCGGGGTCCTCGAGCATTCCCGCGAACGTGGCTCGATCAGTGAACTGCTTGAGCCTGTCGAGATGGTTGACGGCGTGGAAGCGGACGGTCGCGTCCTCATCGCACAGGGCGCCAAGCAGCAGGGGGATGGCGGTGTCGGGTGGCCCCAGCTTATCGATCGCTGCTAGAGCCTCGTGGCGCACGTCGGGGTGCGGGTCTGCGCACAGCGCCTCGATGCGCGGCAGCGCGGGGGTGTAGTCGAGCTCATCGAGCTCGCGGATGGCCTGCTCGCGAACGAGGTGGTGCGGGTCCTGCAGCGCGTCGAGCAGTAAGGGGACCGCTCGGTCGGGCGTCCCTAGGTTGGGGATCGCGCTCAGGGCCGCTTGGCGGACGCGGGGATGCGGGTCTGCCCACAGCGCCTCGATGCGCGCCAGCGCGGGCGCGTGGTCGAGCTCCTCGAGCTCGTCGATGGCGTTCTCGCGAACGACGTAGTGCGGGTCGCGCAGCGCGTCGAGCAGCAGCGCCGGCGCCCGGTCGGGCACGACCCGGGCCGCGAAGCGCAGCACGGCGCCGCGGACCCATGGCCGGGGATCCGCGCCGAGCGCCAGGATCTGCTCGGTCAACCCGCAGCCGTCCAGCCAGCTCAGCCCGTCGATCGCCCTGGCGACGACATGCTGGTCGGGGTGCTCGCGGTATTCGATCAGCAGGTCCGCGTTATCGCGGTCGCGCTCGTGAAACCAGGTGATCGCCAGCAGGATCGCACTCAAGCGATCGGGATCGGCACCGGCGACCTCCCCCCGCAAGAAGCGGGCGCCCGCGTCGGGGCGGCGCTCGCGGATCGCGATCGCCACCTCGTCATACCAGATCTGGTAGTAGTCGGCGGCCTCGGGATCCTCCGGTGGGGGCGCCCGGAACCGCGCCTCCAGCTCGGATAGCGACAGCGAGTCAAGCTCGGGATACCAGCTCACTTGCAGAGCTCCCGGATCCGCTTGAGCGATAACCCCTTGAACTCACCAGGGAAGATCTCCATCAGGCTCCCGGGCAGATCGTTGGAGGGGCCGGTCATCCACGGTGTGGACTTCGCAAGCGTCGGGCGCATACCCGACCCAAGCACCACAACGCGACCAGGCGGCAGCGACGTCAGATCGGCCACGTCCAGGATCCGCTCAGGGCGCACCGCACGACTGGTTGAGCTCCCGCCACCACGGCCGTTGTAGGTCCGCGATGTCGTGTCAAGCTCAGAGTCACCGATCAGCTGTGAGCTCTCCTGCAAGGTACTCAACCTCAGAGACACCGCCACCGTACACCTTGATGTTCGCCGCCGACCACAGCTTGCGCATCCCCTCGCGGCCCCACACGTCCACCCCCTGCGACCAGGACTGAAGGATCACCATCACGCAGATCCCTCGCGAGCCCGTGTGCCGGCAATGCGCCAGCGCCGGTCGTGTCAGCGCGGTCGGCTGACGTGCGCCGCGCGGTGAGCGCGCGACGCGTAGGCGTTTGCCTAACGTCCTAACAGATGTTAGTCTGTCTGTATGACCGTCTCGACACACGCCGAGCTTCTGCACATCGACGAGCGGCGAGGCCAAGCCCTTCGCGACGAGTGGTTGCCGGGGCCGGCGGGCGAGAGCCTGGCGGGCCAGTTCAAGGCGCTCGGCGAGCCGACGCGCCTGGGATTGGCGCTGGCGCTGCGCGGGACGAGTGAGCTGTGCGTGTGTGATCTGTCGTGGATCGCTCAGCGGCCGCAGAACCTGACCTCGCATCACATGCAGATCCTCAGGTCGCACGGCATCGTGACCGGGCGCAAGGAGGGGAAGATGACGATGTACCAGCTCACCGCGCAGGGCGTCGCGCTCCTGGATGCAGTGGTGGACCGGCAGGCGCCGCAAAAATGAGCGGCGTGCTGAGCACCGTGGGTGACGGCTTCAAGGACGCCTTCTTGATGGCGTGGGAGGTTTGGTGGGCACTCGTCCTTGGCTTTGCGATCTCGGCGATGGTGCAGGCGTGGGTACCGCGCGAGCGCATCCAGGCAGCACTCGGCGGCTCGGGGTTCAGGCCGGTGGCTTTGGCGACGGGTTTGGGCGCCGCGTCTTCGTCGTGTAGCTACGCGGCGATCGCGATCGCCAAGAGCCTGTTCGAGAAGGGCGCGAGCGCCGCGTCGGCGCTGGCTTTTCAGTTCAGCTCGACCAATCTGGTGATCGAGTTGGGGATCGTGATGTGGGTGCTGATCGGCTGGCAGTTCACCCTGGCCGAGGTCGCCGGTGGGCTCATCCTGATCGCCGTGATGACCGTGCTGTTGCGGATGTTTGTCTCAAAGCGCATGGAGGAGCAGGCTCGCGAGCACACCCGGCAGGCCGACCCCGGCCATCAGCATCACAGTGCCGGTGAGCGCATGACCATGCGCCAGCGTCTGACGTCCGCGTCGGCGTGGTCGGATGTCGCGCACAACTTCCGCAATGACTGGTCGATGCTGTGGAAGGAGGTCACGATCGGCTTTCTGCTTGCCGGATTCATCGGCCAGCTGCCCAACAGCTTCTTCAACGGCCTGTTCCTCACGCACGCCCCCGCCGGCGTGAAGCTCGTGGAGAACGCGATCGTCGGTCCGATCATCGCGATCCTGAGCTTCGTGTGCTCGGTCGGAAATGTCCCCCTGGCGGCGGTGCTGTGGTCGGGCGGGATCAGCTTCGCGGGGGTGATCGCCTTCATCTTCGCCGACCTGATCGTGCTGCCGATCATCGCGATCTACCGCAAGTACTACGGCAACGCCTACGCGCTGCGGATCGTGGCGCTGATGTTCGTCACGATGGTGATCGCGGCGCTGATCGTCGACCTGCTGTTCAGTGGCGCCGGTCTCATCCCGCACACGCGCCCCACGCGGGCGGACATCTTCAGCTCGATCACGGTCGATTACAAGCTGTTCACCAACGCCCTGGGGCTCGCCATCTTCGCCGCCCTGTTCACCCTCACGAGGCGTCGCGGGGTCAGCGACCCGGTGTGCCGGATGCAGGTCGACAAGGCCAAGGCGGTGCACCTGGATCTGGCGGGCGAGGCCTTCTACTTCTGCTCAGAGCACTGCCTGCACGCCTTCCAGGTCGATCCACCGCAGTACACGGCTGGGGACATCAGACCGGTCGAGGCCAGGGTCAGTCACGGCTCCGCCCATCGCTGAGCCCGGTGATGCGGGCTTGAGCCCGCTGGCTCTGGATCCTTATCCTCTCGGGTGCGTCGCGACCAGGGGAGCCAGTCGCGCATAGCCGGGGCCGCTGGGCGTGTCGGCGGCGCGCCAGGCCACCAGGGCCCGGTCGCTGGTGGGGTCGAAGGCGGCCGCCGCATCTGAGTGGGTCCCGGTCCGGCGAGGTGCACCGGCGGGCCCAGTCGGTCGTGTCGGAAGGACGGGATGAAAAGGCGGCCATCAAGGCTCGCCTGTCCCGATGTGAGGTTCGGTGAGCTCCACACCGCCAGCGCGTCGCCGTGCGGTCCGGAGACCAGCGTGCCGAGCAGCGCACTCGCGCCGGGATCAGAGAGCGTGGTGCTGTGACCCATGCCGCTCAGGCCCACCGGGGCGCTGCGCACGACGTAGTGACCTGCGGCGTCGAGCCCGGTCCAGGCCATCGTGACGCTCTCGTTTGAGAGACGCACGAGATCAACGCTCCCGGGCGCCGTGGTGGGGGAGGGCGCGGAGAAGCGCTCGACCAGGCGCGGCGCACCGAACCGGGCGCCGGGTCCCGAGATCGATAGGAAAACGTAGGTCTCAGGCCGAGAGCCGCTCGTGCCCGCCTTCTGGTCGACCCAGGCCACGATCGCGCGTCCGTCATCGCTGAGCAGCGCGGCGGGAGGGGTGGAGGCGACCGAGGATCCGAGGGTCTGAATCGGACGCGCCGGCCCCGAGGCCGAGACGAACCGGGCCCGCACACGCCCCGATTGCACCCACGTGAGCAAGGCGTCCGTCCGGTAGTCCAGGGTGACGCCAAGCGCGCTCAGCGGATCCGCGCCGATCGCGTAGCGCCCCCGCTGGACCGGAGCGCTGGCAAAGTGTCGCTGCACGTCCAGAGCGATGCTCATGGCGCCGGCGCGGGTCCCTCGCGGTTGCGACGATCCGGCGACCCGGGCCAAAGCGACATCGCCCAGGTAGCCCGTGGCGGTCGCCGGCGGTGGACTCAATGCGCCGGTCAGAACACGGGGAGTCGGAAAGGATCGGTCGGCTCGCGCCTCGGTCAGCCTGAGCGTCGATTTGCCAATCTTGGCGTCCGGTGCTTCCAGCGCGGCGATGACGTGGCCCCGGGTGGTGGCGGCGGCCGCGGCAACGTTCGCAGGCGCTTGGCCCAGCGCTCGTGGTGAGCCAAGGAGGTCGCTGTCCGTGAGCGGCATCAGCGTGGGTGGCCACGTTGGCGCACAGTCGCGCCGGTTTGTACTACCGCTCCACAGCACTGCGCCCGGACCTGAGCGCCGGAACGGGCTGCTCTGCGGGAAGAGTACGCGAGGCGCGGAGACCACGCACGCGGCCGTGACGTGTTCGGTCGCCACCGCGTGACCCGCGGGCGATCTCGGGACGAGTGAAGAAAGAGCTGCTCACGCGCGCCAGGGTCCGGGCGCTGACCGCGACGGCGGCTGCTGTGGCGGGATTGGCTGTGCTTCCGCGGGGGCGCTGGCGCGCGATGGGTACGTGACGTCGTCTGACGGCACCAAGATCGTCTACTCCTTCTTTCCCGCCCATGGCCTCGCGCCAGGGCAGCGGGCACCCACGGTGATGAACGGTCCCGGCTACTCGTCAGGCCGGGCCAGCAATACTGACGCCACCGTCGCGACGCTGCTCGACCACGGCTACAACGTGCTCACCTGGGACCCTCGCGGCTTCGGCGACGCGGGGGGCAACGTCGAGGTCGACAGCCCCGACTACGAGGCGCATGACGTGCAGGCGCTGATCGACTACATCGCCAAGCAGCCCGAGGTCCAGCTCGATCGGCCCGGCGACCCGCGGCTGGGCATGACCGGCAGCAGCTACGGCGGCGGCATCCAGAACGTGAGCGCGGCCATCGACCCCCGCATCGATGTGATCACCCCCAACATCGCCTGGCACTCACTGGTCACCAGCCTGGACAAGTCCAACACCGCCAAGGGCGGTTGGGGCTCGGTCCTGTTCGGCTGGATCGCTACCTCAAGCGCGACCGCAGCGTCGATACGGGCCCCCGCTTTCAGTGGCGGATGTCGGCACCCTGCACGCGGCCGATGACTACCCGCCGCCACAGGGTCAGCCGCTGACCGCTGCGGGCACCGGCATGCTGCCGCTGGTGCCCGGCGACACGTCGGGCACCCTGATCGCGGCGAGCTATGCGGCCAACGCGGTCAACGTCCCGCTGGCCAAGCCGCCCGCAGGCACCCTGCTGCTCGGTGAGCCCAAGCTCACGCTGGACTATTCGGGCACCGCTTCCAACGCCGATGGGCGGGTCTACGCCCAGCTCATCAGCGATGCGACGCACCGGCCGCTGGGAAATCAGGTGACGCCGGTGCCCGTCACCCTGGACGGCCAGCCGCATGCGGTCACGCTGCCCATCGAGGCGGTCGCCGCCGACGCAGGTCCCTCGTCGTCCTACACGCTGCAAATCACCGACGGCGCCAACGACTACTTCGCCGCCCGCGAGGCCGGTCTGGTCAGCTTCTCCTCGATCCGGCTCAGGGTACCCACGGTCGCCCCGGGCGGTTCGCGCGTGGAGGGCGTGGCCGGCTCGCAGTCGGGCGCCGGCGGCCACTCCGCGCAGGCCTGCACCAGCCGCCGCGCGTTCACCGTGCATGTGCGCCGCGCCTATCGCGGCCGTGTCGTGTCGGCCCGCGTCCTGGTCGGGCGGCGGGTGGTCGCGCGCATGCGCGGCGGTAGGCAAAGCGCGCGCATCGACTTGCGTGGCCTGCCCCTCGGACCCGTGACCGTACGGATCGTCATGCACCTGCGCAACGGCCGCACTCACACTGACACGCGCCACTACCGCTTGTGCACGCCGCGCGGTCATCCGGGCCGCAAGCGTCGCCGGCACCGGGCCAGCCGACACGCCGCCCAGCGGTAGCCCGCCCGCCGGTCGGGCACCGTCCGGCTCGGGCTCGGGCTCGGGCTCAGGCTCAGCCGAGCCGGCTGACTCAGCGCGCTCGGCGCCGGCGGTGGGCGTGCTTGGCCCGGGGACGAACCTTGGTGCGCGCGGTGCACCCGCGGTATGAGCGGCGGCTGGTCACGTGACCTCCGGTGCTCAACGTGGTGACGATGCGCACCTTGAACCTGGCAAGCCGCGGGCGCCGGATGGTCACCCTCGTGAGGTACCGGGGCTGACGCGACGTTCCTGACACCTCCGCTCCGCTCGCGTCGAATGCCGCTTCGGCCCGCTTCGGCTCCCGCGCTGGTCCCGCCGGTGATCACCGACCTCAGGGCTCGTTCGCGCTGCGTGCGCGAGCCGACGGTCGCGAGCTCGCCGACAGCCGGAAGGCAAGGCCTCTCCTTCTCCTACACGCTCAACGAGCGGGCCAGCGTCGTCTATGACATCAAGCGCCACACCAGAAGCCGGGGCCAGCGCCACTGCTCGGCCCCCGCGGGCATCGCCCACGAGGTCTTCAGCGACATCGCGGCTCTCATGGGCGCGGGCCAGCAGGGCCAGAACACGACCTCGCTGGGCACCACCGCGTCGGCTCGTCCGCGTGTGCCGCGAGCTCGCACCGTGCAGACGCGCCGCGTTCGGGTGGCGCCCGGCCATCACCGCGTGACCCTGGCCACCATCGCCCAGGGGCGCAAGCTGTCTCCCGGTACCTACGTGCTGTTCGTGCGCGCGACCAATGCGGCCGGTCAGCGCTCCAACGTCGCGCACGTCAATTTCTTCGTCCTCAGCCCCTGACGCGGGGGGCCTTGAACGGGGTCGACCTACCTCAGATCATGTGCGACCTGTGCAGAAGCGCTCCGCGAGCCAGCGCACCAGCCCGTGAGCACCGCTCTGCGCGCCGACCCTGCGTTGGCGCATGGCGCCGTTGAGCGTGAGCATCTCCCGAGCCCGCTCGAGCTGTCGGGTGCCCCCGATCGTGGTGGCACAGCCACCGACCTGATCGAGCAGCTGCTCGAGGCGGTCTCTGACCGGCTCTCGCCGTCCGCTGTGGACGTCCACCATCGTGGCCTCCAGACCCCGGCGTGCAGCTGCCCACCGATTCTCGGCGATTCGCCAGGAGTCAGCGACAGGCGGGAGATCGCGGGCGTCATAGCGCTGGGAGAGCCACACCGTCAGCGCGGCCACAACCGCCGCCAGGGCAGAGGCTTCGCCGGTTGTCGTTTGAGCGTCCAGGACGCGCGTCTCAAGCGTTCCCAGGACGGCGTGGGGACGCAGTTCCCACCACCATTCCCGGGCAGAGCGCAGCCGGCCGCCGTCCCGCGCCCACCGCAGCTCGGCGGCGTACTGCGCCCAGCTGTCGAGCACGGGAGGTATCCCTTGGCGCGGCAGCATTGCGTTCACCAGAGGCCGGACGGATGCCATGCCCGTGTCCTCGCCGGCGTAGTAGGGGGCGTTGGCGCCCAGGGCGGCGAGATCGGGCAGGTGCGCGCGCAGGGCGTTGTAGACGGCGAGCGTTCGGCCGGCTCCGCCCACCGCCACGTGAACGTGCATGCCGCATATGAGCTGACGCTCGGCGACCCACCCGTACTCGTCGTGGAGGTGCCGGTAGCGCTCGGATGGGTTCAGTGCGCCCGAGACAGCGGCAAAGGGATGGGTGCCTGCGCTGGCGAACCTTACTTCGGCGCCCAGCGCCCGCGCTACGCTGCGGCGGTGATCGCGAATCTGGTCCTCCAGGCGCTCGATGGACCCGACGGGGGTGCTCGCCATCTCGAGTTGGGAAGCCGGCAGCTCCAGCTTGGCCCCGGGCGGTCCGGTGCTCAGGTCAAGCAGCTCCGTTGCTCGCGCAGAGAGATCGAGCGTCTCGGGATGCAGGAGCATGAACTCCTCCTCGACGCCGAACGTGACGGGCGCGTCGCGTTCAAACCGGGCAGCCAGGGCGGCGGCGTCGACAAAGTCGTCCTTCGCTGCAGCTGACGCGTTTGCGGTCAACGGTGGCGGGGGAGAGGCGAGCGGTGAGGCTGCTGCGGATGCCCGGTGTGCATCGGGCCGTGTCGGACGCGTGGATGCTGGCCGAGGCCCTGTGCCACGAGTCGCTCGCGGGCGCCACCGTGGCTGACGTCTGTACCGGCACGGGGGTGCTGGCCATCGAGGCGGCGCGTCAGGGCGCGGCGCGGGTGTACGCGCTGGACGTCTCCCGCCGGGCGGTGACAAGCGCCCGCCTGAACGCTCTGCTCAGCCAGGTGCACGTCACCGTGCGGCGGGGAGACCTCCTGGCGCCGCTGAGAGACGAGCGGGTGGACGTCATCGTGTCGAACCCACCGTACATACCGGCCGCTACCGACCAGTTGCCTCGCCATCGCGTCGCGACGGCCCTCGACGCGGGCGTCGACGGTCGCGCGCTCATCGACCGGATCTGCGCCGAGGCAGGGAGCCATCTTCGCCCTGGAGGACGGCTGTTGCTCGTTCACTCCTCTGTGTGCAACGTACAGCTCACCTGCGAGACGATGCGCGCTCACGGTCTCGAGCCCGATGTCGTGGAGCGCAGGGATGGTCCGCTCGGTCCGGTGATGAGAAGCCGGGCGGCGCTCCTGCGCGAGCGCGGCCTGCTGGGAGGAGAGGATCACGAGGAGATCGTGGTCGTACGGGGGTTGCTGTCGACGGTCCCCTCACCGGCTTCCCCGTCCCTGGCCACCTCGAGCGCCAGCGTCCGATGAGCACCTCCGATCGGCAGCCGACGATCACCGTCTATCGCGACGGGCCGTACATCGTTCGCGGCGACGTCCGTGTCCTGGATCAGGACGGCAGGGAACTGCCGCTCCACGGACGCACCGTCGCACTGTGTCGCTGCGGACGCTCCTCGCAACGACCCTTCTGCGATGGAACCCACAAGGTCATCGGCTTCCGAGCCGCCAGTGCAGGTGATGTTCCGCCTGCAGTCGAAGGCTGAGAGCAACCGGGTCACTGCTCGCCGGCGAGGACCGGTTGGCGCAGGCTACCGCGCCCGTCGTGCCAGCAGCCGAGCAGATGCTCTGCGAAGGCCGCGTCAAGGGACACCAGACACCGGGCGCCGAAGAGCACGTCACCTGCCAGCGACGGGTCCTGATCGACCAGGCCACCGGCTAGATCCACGGCAGCGATGTTCTCGTGCACTGCGTCGGCAAGCACGTGTACGTCATAGAAGCGCCGTGCCCGTGCCTCGGTGCCCAGCCTCAGCAGGCCGTTGCTGTACCGGCGGTTCGGAAGCGACGACGACATCTCAAAGGCGGCCAGGTGACCGACGATCGCTCCGCGCCAGCGCCGGTGCAGCCCGAACAGCGACATGAGGTTCACGGTGGCCAGGGTGATCGCGGGAAGCACGTCCAGATAGGCCCCATACCGCGAGTCCAGACTCAGCGCAGACATCGTCTGGGCGAAGAGGTGCGAGTGCATGCGCTCGGGGTCGGCCTCCCCGTACTCATCGAACTGCACCTCCAGCAGCGCCGCCTTGGGGCGCCCATCCAGTCGTGGGATCGCCCAAGAGTGCGGATCGGCCTCCTTGAGCTGATAGGCGGAGCGATGGACCACGAACTCCTGAAACTGCGCCAGGGAGGCTCGGCTCTCCAAGAAGCGCGACAGCGACGGACCGCTGTCGGCGTCGAGGATGGCCCGGAGCTGGAGGTCAATGTCCTGGCCGTCGCCCGCAGCTGGGGGTCCCACCCTCCGGTACAGCCCGTCAAGAAATTGCCCCTCGAGCAGACCTCGGAGGCGCAGCAGCTGCGGGTGCCACTCCCATGCGTCGTCGACTCCGGCAAAGCCCCGGTAGTGCAGCTCGTAGAGGACATAGAGCGACAGCTGAAGATCGTCATCGAACAGCGGGTCTGGTGACGCCCGCCAAACGGGGGACAGGTCGCTCAGGTCAAGGCCCGCTGCTCCCCCGCTAAGCCCCTGGCATATGGCGCGAGAGAGCGAACCGATGGGCGTCGGCAGGGCGGATGCAACCGCCGTAGCTGCGCCCGTCGCCATTATCGCGACCGGCCCAGGCCGCGCCCGCATCCCAGCGACCGGCCTAGGCCGCGCCCGCATCCCAGGGGCCTTGACCCGGTCGAAGGCAGGTCGTTGGGGGCGGGCATCGGTGCGGACCCGGAGACGCTCGAATGCGTGCGGAGAAGGCGGGTGGGATGCACTGATCGACTACATCGCAGATTGACCTGGGCAGTCCAGATACCTGGAAGGTCTGCCCCCGGATACAGCGTCGACAAACGGCCGCTCTGGTTTCGTGGTGGCTCCTGAGCGTCCCGTGGTGCTCCCGCACGCCACTCTATTAGAGTCGCGTCACGTTCGTGCCAGGGGTGTTCGTGCCAGGGTGTTCGTGCCAGGCGTACCGGGCTACTTCTTGGCGGGCTCGAAATAGGGGTTGCGCCCGGAGGCGTGATCGGTGACGTCGACGACCTCCACGATGTCCGGTACCGCATCGGTGATCGCCACCTCGATCCCCTGGCTGAGCGTCACGGAAGCCATGCCGCACCCCTGACAGCCGCCACCCAGGCGCAGATAGGCGGTCTGACCCTCGATCCCGGCGAGCTCCGCGTGACCGCCATGACTGGCGATGCTCGGGTTGATTGCGTCGTCGAGCACGTTGCGGACACGGCGCGCCACGTCGGTGTCGAGGTTGCGCGCCGAGGGAGGCACTGCCGCAGGCTGGGCAGCGGGCCCCGATGCGATCGCTGGCGCGAGCGGCAGGCTGGGCAGCGTGAGCGGAGCGGGTGCCGGTCGGTTGGGATTGAGAACCGTGAAGCCGCCAGGCGGGGTGTCGCTCCAGTCAAGCGTCGCACCGCGCAGCTTCGCGATGCTGTCAGCGGACACGACGATGGTGACGTCGCCCTCGTGCTGAACGACGCTGTCGCGACGGATCACGCTCGCGGTGTCGAGGGTGAGGGCATGGGTGTACTCGCCGGCGGCCGACCCGGTCACACGGACCGACAGGACGCGGCTCGTGGGGTCGGGCGACGCGTCGCGAAACGCGCGAACGCGGGTGAGTGCGGTCTCGGTGATTGCCAGTGGGGCCGGTGTGGACATGTATCTAGCCTAGTGATGTGCGGCGGCTGCTTCTCATTGTTCCCTCGGCCACCTACCGAGCTCCCGACTTCATGGCCGCCGCTCGCGAGCTCGGCGTGGCCGTCACGGTGGCCTCTGACCGCCGCTCGGCGCTGTCGGCGGCCATGGGTGAGCGTACGCTGACACTGCGCCTGGCCGACCCGCACCATGCCGCGAAGACCATTGCCCTACGCGCCGAGCAGACACCGTTTGTGGCCGTGGTGGGCGTTGACGACCAGGGGGTCATGGCGGCGGCGCTGGCCGCCGAGCGCCTGGGGCTGGCCCACAACCCCGTGGTCGCCGTGTCTCGCACGCGCGACAAGGCGGCCATGCGCATCGCCCTGGCCACAGGCTCGGTCTCCCAGCCACGCTTTGCCCTGTTGCCGGCGCACACCGACATTGCCAGCGTGGTCGAGGAGGTCGGATTGCCCTGCGTGCTCAAGCCGCTGTCGCTCTCCGCCAGCCGCGGGGTGATCCGCGCGGACGACACCCCGGGCGCTAAAGCGGCGGCGCAGCGCATCCGCACAATCCTGCGCGACGCACGCGAGGACGCGGACGCGTCACTGCTGGTCGAGAGCTACGTGCCGGGCGCGGAGGTCGCGCTCGAGGGGTTGCTCTGCGCCGGGCATCTGCAGACGCTCGCGGTATTCGACAAGCCTGACCCGCTCGAAGGCCCTTACTTCGAGGAGACGCTGTACATCACCCCGTCACGGTTGTCCGCGTCGCTGGTCGCCGAGGTGCAGCGCATCGCGGGTGTGGCGGCACGCGCGCTCGGCCTGCGCGAGGGACCGGTGCACGCCGAGTTGCGTGTGGACGGGGAGCACGTCAGCGTGCTCGAGGTCGCCGCCCGCTCGATCGGCGGCCTGTGCTCGCGAGCCCTGCGCTTCGGTGCCGGGCTCGGCCTGGAGCAGGTGATCCTGCGTCACGCGCTGGGCCTCGGAGTGGGCGATTTGATCCGCGAGCGCTCCGCAGCCGGCGTGATGATGATTCCCATCGCGCGGGCGGGAACCCTCGTCGAGGTGCGGGGAACGGCGACCGCGCGGGCGGTCGAGGGCGTGGCGGGGCTGGAGATCACGATCCCCGCCGGCCGCCCCGTGGTGCCGCTGCCCGAAGGTGACCGCTACCTGGGCTTTCTCTTTGCGCGCGGAGCGACTGCCGAGGCGGTCGAGCGGTCCCTGCGCGAGGCTCACAGCCACCTCGACGTGCGCATCGACGCTGAGCGCTAGCGTCGGGGCTCACATGCGCGTCCTGCTGATGTCCACCTACGAGCTCGGCCACCAGCCGCTGCACGTCGCCTCACCCGCCGCCGCACTGCGCGACAGCGGTCACGAGGTGCGCTGCTTGGATCTCAGCGTGCAGCCGTGGGATGCCGCGCTCGTGGCGTGGGCGCAGGGCATCGCGCTCTCGGTGCCCATGCACACGGCGATGCGCCTTGCTCTCCACGCAGCTCGGCGCGTGCGACAGGAACAGCCGCGGCTGCCACTGTGCTTCTATGGCCTCTACGCGACGGTGAGCCCTGAACTGGTCGTGAGCGAGCTGAACGCCCACGCGATTGCCGGCGAGTATGAGCCCGCCCTGCTGGCTTGGGCTGAGGGACAGACGCGTGGCCAGGCCGCCCATGTTCCCGCGATCCACCTCCAGCGTGGCACCTTCGCAGTGCCGGCACGCGATCTGCTGCCGCCCCTAGAGCGATACGCCCACCTGCTCGTGGGCGGCGAGCAGCGACGCGTGGGTTACGTGGAGGCCAGCCACGGCTGCGTGCATCGCTGCCGCCACTGTCCGGTGCCGGTGGTCTACGACGGGCGTATTCGCGTGGTCGGGGCCGACCCGGTGCTGCGCGACATCGAGCAGCTCGTGGCGCTGGGCGCGCGCCACATCACATTTGGTGACCCGGACTTTCTCAACGGCCGCCGCCACTCGCTGGCGGTCGTGCACGCCCTGCACGAGCGGTTTCCCGAGCTGACCTTCGACTGCACCGTCAAGGTCGAGCACGTACTCGAGCACGCGGACGCGTGGCCGAGCCTGGCTAGCGCCGGCTGCCTGTTCGTGGTGTGTGCTCTGGAGAGCGTCGACGACGCGACCCTCATGCGCCTGGACAAGGGGCACACGACGGCCGATGCTGGTCGTGCCATTGCCCTCCTGCGCGAGCACGGCGTCGAGATGCGCCCCTCGTTCATGCCCTTCACGCCCTGGACTCAGCCACGTCACGTGGCGGACCTCCTCGACTTCGTCGCCGAGCACGACCTCGTCGGCAATGTCGACCCCGTCCAGTACACGATCCGCCTACTCATCCCCGAGGGCTCCCTGCTGCTGGAGCGCGACGACCTACGCCGCCACCTGGGCGCCTACGACGCCGAGCGTCTGAGCTATCCGTGGCGCGCGGCCGATCCCGCGGCCGACGACCTCCACGGGCGCCTCGCTGCCCTGGTCGAGCAGAGCACCGCGGCCAACGAGCCCTCCGAGGCGGTCTTCAGACGCATACGCGCGGTCGTGCGCGAGGCCACCGGGGGTCACGAGTCGCCGGCCGACGCGATCGCCATGGGCTCGACGGAGGGCCGTCCGCGACTCACCGAGCCGTGGTTCTGCTGAGCGGAGCCGACCGGGGACCAGTTTGGTCCCCTTCAGGCATAGGGCGCGCCCGGGACTACAGGGTGATTACGTGGTCCGGCGGGTTGCCGGCGAGCGCTGCGTAGAGATCGGGAAAGCATCCGACCTGCACACCGTCGACGGTGTCCTTCGCGATCGCAGACGCGATCTCTCCCTCGGCCAGACCGCGCTCCAGCGCGCACTGATCACAGAGCATGAGCAGCATGCCCTGCTCGGCCGCGACACGCCCGAGGCGCTCGCCGACGGGATCTCCGGTGCGCAGCACGTAGGTGTTGTCGTCGAAGAAGAACATCCCGACGACCTCGACGCCGTGTGTGCCCTGCTCGAGCTGGGGCAGGATCATGCGGCCCAGCTTGTAGCTGGCCGTGTGCCCCGAGGTGGAGAAGACGTAAGCGACCTTCACGCGCGGGACCCTAGCTGGCTCCCCCAGCCGCTACGTCCTCGGCGGGACACCGTGGGGGGAGCCATGCCTTCCCCGCGGCCACCATCGCATGGCAGCGATCAGGTCGGTCGGCTCGACGTCCGTGACCGGGAAGCCACAGATCTTTCCCCGGCGGGCCGTGTGACCATAGACTCGCCACGGCATGGACGGCGTGGCCATCAGCGTCCGCGGACTGCGCAAGAGCTACGGTGCGCTCGAGGCGCTGCGAGGCATCGATCTCGAGGTGCGAAACGGAGAGGTCTTCGGCTTCCTGGGTCCCAACGGCGCGGGCAAGACCACCGCGATCGAGATCCTCGAGGGCTATCGCGACCGCAGCGCGGGGGAGGTCAGCGTGCTGGGCGTTGACCCGGCCCGGCCCACGCGGGCCTGGCGCGATCGGGTCGGCCTGGTCCTGCAGGAGTGCGAGCTGGACCCCCTCCTGACCGTGGCCGAGACGCTGAGCCTGTTCGGCGCCTTCTACCGGCACCCGCGGCCGCAGGGCGAGGTCATCGAGCTCGTGGGCCTGGCGGACAAGCGCGACGCCCGGATGGGCGCCCTATCCGGCGGTCAGCGGCGCCGAGCGGACGTGGCGGTGGCCCTCGTGGGCGATCCCGACCTGATCTTCCTGGATGAGCCCACGACCGGCTTCGATCCCGGGGCCCGCCGAGACTCGTGGAAGATGATCGAGGGACTCAAGGGCCTGGGCAAGACGGTCCTGCTCACCACCCATTACATGGACGAGGCCGAGCACCTGGCTGACCGCCTGGCGATCCTGCGCGAGGGGCGCATAGTGGCGACCGGGCGTCTGGACGAGCTGACCGGCGCGGAGGCGAAGACCACCGTCAGCTTCTGCACATCGCCCTCGGTCACCGCGGACGACCTGCGCGCCGCGATCGAGCACGAGCCATCCTTTGTTGGAGACACCGTCTCCGTGCAGGTGAGCGACGCGCAGCGTGCCCTCTACCGCCTGACCACTTGGGCCGAGCGCGAGGGGGTGCGCTTGGAGTCCATCGAGGTTCGTCAGCCCAGCCTCGAGGATCTCTTCCTCGAGCTCACCGGCAGCGCCAATGGCTGAGCTGCGAATCCTGTTGGTGCAGACGCGCTATGCGTTGCTGGTGGCCATGCGCAACTCCCGGGTGATCGTCTTCGGGTTGATCTTTCCCGCCTTCTTGCTCATCCTGTTCGACTCCATCTTCACGGCGGGCAAGGACGCCACGACGGAGTTCGGCGGCGGCGTGATCGACACCAAGGCCTACTTCACCGCGGGTCTGGCCGCCTACGCGATCATGTTGCAGACCTTCACCTCGCTGCTCATCTCGGTGACCACCCAGCGCGAGACCGGACAGCTCAAGCGCCTGCGCGGTACGCCGATGCCGGCGTGGACGTTCATCGGCGCCTACCTGCTGCGCTCGATCGTGCTGGTGGTGGTGATGGTCACGCTGCTGTTCGCCATCGGGGTGGTGGGATTCGGAGTGCGCCTGCACGGCGCCGGTCTGGTGGGCCTGGTGGCGTACGTGACGCTGGGAACGGCGACGTTCGCGACCTTGGGGATGGCCATGACCATCTTCACGCCGACCGCTGATGCGGCCTCCAGCGTGGGGCCGTTTGCAGCGGTGATTCTCTCCTTCATCTCGGGTGTCTTTCTGCCGCTGTCGCTGCTACCCCACTGGCTGCGCTCTGTCGGCCAGTTCTTTCCCCTCTATCACCTCGCCGATGGCCTACAGCGGTCCGTGGAGCGCGGCACCGCGACGACCGGCCTGAACGCAACCGACCTGCTGGTGCTCGCCGCGTGGGCCGGCGTCGGGCTCGCCCTCGCCGTGCGCCGCTTCCGCTGGGAGCCCCAGGGCGCGGGCGCGACCTGAGGCGCGTCGACAGGCCTGCTCTCGGTTCCGCCGCCGGCCCGACTAGGGGTCCGATTCGTGCTTTCCCTGTCGGCCATCGTCGCGCAATCCCGGTGACGCGTCACGAGGTCACGGAGAGCTGCTGCGCTTGCGGAGACTCCTGGCCGTCGCTCGAGGCGTACGTCAACCTCGATGGCGAAGCACTGTGCCCTCTGTGTGCCGTCGAGCTGGTCATGTGCGAGTGTGATCTCAGCGTGCAGCGTCGTCATCTGCAGGAAACGCATGGGGGCCTGGTCTGTCCCGCGTGCGCGAGCATCGCCGTCGCCTCGATCACGGTGCTCGACGTCCGGGAACGTGGCCGGGCGAATGGGCAGCGGCGCGCAGCCTGAGGCGCTGCGCGTCGTGACGCCTGCGCCCACCCGGCAACAGCGCCTTATGGCCTATGGCCTATGGCCTACGCCGCTGCCGGCGCCCATGGCCTACGCCGCTGCCGGCGCGGCGCCGAGCTGCTTGAGGATGCCCAGCTCGTCGCTGCTGCCCCACCGCTCGACGATCTGACCGTTCTGGAAACGACCGATCTGAACGCCGCGCACCTCGATGGTGTTGCCGGTGGGCGCGATCCCGTTGAAGTCGCCCTTGTGGGTGCCCGTGAGGGTGTAGGCGATGCAGACATGGTCGTCGTCTGCGACCAGGTGCGCGGGCTCGATGTGCGCATCGGGGAAGGCGGTCCTCAGGGCGGTGAAGAAGTGCCGGAACCCCTCGCGTCCCGGCCCCTGGTCGGGCGCCGGATCGTGGTCCACGGCGTCGGGCGCAAACGTCTCCACGGCTATGTCGATGTTCCCGGCATTGATGTTGGTGGCCAGATGCTCCTGAGCGGCGATGTTGATCTCCCGTGACATGAGCGACTCCTCGTGGATTGGCGGTGGGAACGGAAAGGAAGCGTGCCGGCCGTGCCGTACGGGCGTTGAAACCAGCCAACCGCGGACGCCCGGCGGCCGACCACGACGCGCGCAGCGAGGCGGCGCTCAGGCCGCGAGCATTGGCTCGGAGACCGACCGGTCGTGCATGTCCAACGCGGTTCCGGCGCCCTGGAGCACCGTGTCGCGCCATTGGTAGTAGGTCGTCTGCGATATCCCGGCGCGCGCGCAGACGTCCTCCACGCAGTCGCCGGCACCGGTGGCGGCCAGAACGATGTCCAGCTTGCGCATGGCGTCGAGGGAGGGGACGCCGTTCGGCGACAGCGGCGGCTGGAGCGAGGGCTCGTCGCGAACGAGTCGCCCACCACGGAACGTCCCCGCAGCGATGACCATGCCCGCGGCCACCAGCACGATGTCCTTGAGCACATACTGGCCTTCGAGGGTGGGCGCGTTGTACGGGCCGCTGAACAGCCGTCCTGACAGCAGGATGATCGGCGACAGGATGCCCACGAACTCCAGGGCCAGGAGCCAGACGGCCAAGCGCATCCACCTACCGGCCAAGAAGGAGATGCCGATGAAGCACTCGAGTGTCGCGATGCCGACGATGGCCACGCCGCCGGGCACCACGCCGAAGGTGAGCAGATCCGTGGTTCTCTGCGCAAGATCCGCAGCGGGGCTCACGTGGGGGAAGTACTTCAGTACGCCGAAGCCCAGGAATACAGCCCCAACGGTGATGCGCAGAGCGGTGATGCTGTACCGCACGAGCCAGCCATGCAACAGGTTCTCGAAAGCGATAAAGCGGTCTGATAGAGAGTTCATGCTGTTCCTTCGGCCACGCCTTGCGCGCGGATCACTGAGTGGCATTTGGCGCAAGGCGCTTTACGACGCCGCGTCCGGTCCTGTAATGCGACACAGAACCGGACGCGGTCTGCTTCCGCCGGGGCGCGACCGCCCCGACCGAGGGGATCAGCCCGCGGCGCTCAGCTGGGCGGCACGCCAAGCGCGCCCGGGCCCGTACCCATGGGCTCTGGGGGCGGGGGACCACCACCGGCAGGGCCGTGGCGACCCCAGCGGAGCATGGGACCGTCATTGCCCTGGTGCGCGGCGTCCTCCGCGCGCACGAGCGTGCCCTCAGAGCTCTGCATGACGCTCACTTGATCACCAGCCTGCAGGGCCGCGAGGGCCGCCTTGGCGTCGTTGCGGTCGATCGTGGCCGAGGAGGGGATGGTCAGGGTCACCGTGCGGTAGGTCAGCGACGGGGTGCCCTCGGTGATCTTCAGCTGCTCGGCGGAGAGCGACACGACCTTGCCACCATCCTGCGTCACGGTTTCAAAGCCGGTGCCCGCGGCGTTGGGGACCACGGCGGTGGAGTGGATGCGCCCGCCGGGGCCACCGCGGAACATGCCAAAGCGTCCCCCATGGTGCAGGCGGTCCCGGCCGGCGGCGGGCTTCGAGGGCGCGGCCGCGCTGCCGGCGATGCCGGCAGCCGCACCGGCCGCCGCGCAGGCCAGCGCCACGGTCCCAGTGCGGATGAGCTTGGTAGGAGTCACGCGTCAACCTCCATTGTTCTGAGTGTCCGGCGCTCTGGCGTCCGGTGTGTTACTCAGAGCAGCTTGGCGACGCTTTCTAAACGCGGTCTAGGGTCAGAGTAAGAAAACCCTGTAGCTATGACGCTGGGGACCTTGGTGCTCAGCGGCGCGAGCCGCCTCCTGAGGATGGGATGTGCTGCTGGAGATCGCCGATGTCGAGCTCCCCGCGGTAGACCGCGGAGGCGGCGTAGAAGATGCCGGCGCCGATCAGGCATAGGAGGGCATCGCCGAAGCTGAGCGCAGCCCATGCGGCGACGAACAGAAAGCCGAGCAGACCTGCGAATTGCTGGGGGGTCATGAGAGTTCCCTTCCGGTTCGGGGCGAGTAGGCGATGGCGATGACGTGAACCGGCACCTCAGGGATACCATGGCGCGAGAGAGCGTCGTGCACCTCGCGTCTGACCTCAGACAGAGTGGGGGCAAGACGCGTGGCCGAGCGGACGCCGATGTTCACGGTCAGCTCGTCGTCGGACAGACGCCCGTTCGCTCCCGCCACGAGGACATGCCCGCCCGCGGCGGTCTCGGCGATCCGCTCGACGGCGCGCGGCTCGACGATGATCTTCCCCTTGCCCGACTCGGGTAGCACCAGCGGATGGCGAGTCAGGCGGGGAACCGGCACCTGGCGTAGCAGCAGGTAGAGGAAGGCGAGCAGCACGATCACTCCCGCGAAGAAGCCGATCAGCCGCACGACGGTGGTGAAGTCGTGGCGCTGAAGGCCTGCGGCGTGCTTGTAAAGGGTGTGGTAGGCGCTGAGGGAGTTGACCGTGTGGGGTGACACCTTGACGGCGAGCAGCACGATCATCAGTCCGTACCAGACGAGCGCCAGCCCGAGCAGCAGGGTCAGCGCACGCCCGATCAGCGCCGCCCGCGGCGTGCGCACGTTCAAGCGTTGGCGAGTCACTGGACGCGATGGCCCTTCTCACCCGCACCTGAGAGCACGCGCACGCGGGGCTTCAGCCGGAACGGCTCGGTCAGCGGGGTCAGCGCTTCTCTTACCGCACTGGACACCTGTCGGTTGTCAGCGTCGGGCGTGCGCACAGCCACCAGCGCGAGGCGCCCGCCCGCTCCCTTGCGGCGACCCAGACGCAGGCGCGGACGCCTGACCTCGGTGACATCGGGGGCGCGCCCGGCCAGCGCCTGGGCGGCGCGACTGAGCGTGCGCTTGCGAGCGGCTCCGATCCCTTGGGCGTCGTGCTCGAGCATCACGAGACGCTCGCGGGTGCGGCCTACCAGGCCCAGGATCAACAGCAGACCCAGGCCCATGGCCACGATGGCACAGATCAGCGCCAGCACGGCGACCGAACCGGGTGCGGCGAGCCCGTCGAGAAAGCCGCCGATGTGCCGCTTGACAGCCGGTAGGCCAAGAAGGCGGTCCGGCGAGGCCGAGCCAAGATGCACCGCGCTGTCCAGGCAGTACATGGCCACGCCGAGACCCACGGCGCCGAGCACGATCAGCCACAGCAGCGTGACCACGCGAGCGAGGGCTCGCAGCGCGATCATGACCGTGCCTCAGGTCCGGTGTCGAGGTCGCTGAAGAGCACGTCGACGCTGCGCAGCGACGCGCCCAGTCCCTCGGACTCTGCCGTCACCGCGACCGCCTCACGTACGCGTGCCGCCAGGGCATGAAGATCGACCGGTCGGGCGATCAGGCGCAGCGACAGCTCATAGCCCTCCTCGCCGGCGGCGGCCGCGGTAACACCGTCCAAGCGCTGGCCGTCGCCCGCGCCCGTGGTGTGCAGCCCCAGCGGTCCGCTGTCCCCGGCCGCGACGCCCGGCAGGAGCAGAGCCGCGCGCAGACCCATGCGGGCCAGGCGCACGCGCTCGGTCTGGGGCCGTGACGGTGACGGTGACGGACTTCGGGCGCCCGCGGCCGTGCGGGCGCCCGGCTCCGTGACCGCCGTGTCTTGTGCGTCGGGCACGTCCCTCTACTGGACGCGGCTCTCGCGACCATCGTCCTGCTCTTCCTCCCCGGGGAAGTGCAGATCGTTGACCGAGACATTGACCTCGGTCACGTGCAGCCCGGTGATGCCCTCGATGCGGCGGATGACGTTGTCGCGCACCTGCTGGGCCACCTTGGGCACCGATTCGCCCCACTCGACGACGATGGTTACGTCAGCGGCTGCCTCGCGCTCGCCCACCTCCACCGATACGCCCTGTGAGCTCGAGTCGCCCAGTCCCACGCGGGAGGTCAGCGACCCGACGGCGCGAGCGGCTCCACCGCCCACGTCATAGACACCAGGTACCTCGCGCGTGGCCAGGCCGGCCACCTTGGTCACGACCGTATCGGCGATCGTCGTCGAGCCGTGCTCGGTCTGAAGGTCGCTGTCTCGCTTTGAGCCCTGCTGGCTCACGGCGGTTCCGGTCTGCTGCGCTTGCGCCATGTCGGCTCCTTTGCCTCGCTCGCTGTTGTGTGACGTACTCCCCCGCTGAGCGCCTTTCAATCCTCTCCCTGTGCGCGAACCTTTCCGGACAAGGTGCGGCTCTCGATCGCGAGCGCGTCCGCGTCCGCGTCGGGGCGGGTAATGGCCGGATGTGCGTTGCGCTTGCCCTTTTCCGGACGCCGCGCGGCGAGTCCGTTGTCGCCCGGCCTTCCCGCGGCATGTGCTCCGCCGCGCGGCGGTGTCCGCGTGCAAGCTCGTCACCGTGCGTGACCCCGTCGCCGTGCGTGCCTTCGCATGAGCTCGTCCGGCGCGCCGCAGCGCTTGGCCGTCGTGGACCTGGGCTCAAACTCCTTCCGCCTGGTTGTCTTCAGCGCCGCGGGTGGCTGGTGGAAGCGCACCGATGAGATCTATGAGCCGGTGCGCATCGGCGAGGGCCTGGGCCTGAGCGGCTCGCTGGCCGCCGAGCCCATGGCCCGGGCGCTGAGCACGATCGACGTCTTCGCGCACTTCTGTCGCGCGAGCGGCTTGAACGCCGAATGTGTGGACGTCGTCGCCACCAGCGCCATCCGCGACGCCGACAACGGGGAGCGCTTCCTGGAGGACGCTCGCCGCCACGCCGGACTGCCGGTGCGCGTGCTCACCCGCGAGGAGGAGGCCCGGTACGGCTATCTCGCGGCGGTCAACTCCACCACGCTGGCCGACGGATGTGCGCTGGATCTGGGGGGCGGCTCACTGCAGCTGGTGCGCGTCGACGGGCGCCTCGCTCGCAACAGCGGCTCCTGGACACTGGGGGCGGTTCGCATGACCGAGCGATTCCTTCCTGGGCGTGGGCCAGCCAAGCGGCGTCAGCTCGAGGAGCTGAGGGCTCACGCGCGCGCCCAGCTGGGCAGCGCTGCGTGGCTGGAGGGGGCGGGTCGGCGGTTGGTGGGCATCGGGGGGACCGTGCGCAACCTCGCCGCCGCCGCTCAGCGCGCGCAGGGGCGTCCATCGATGGGGGTGCAGGGCGAGGTCATCAGCGCCGCGGTCCTGGACGAGCTGGTTGACCGGCTGGGCGCGCTGGCACCCCAGGACCGCGGACAGGTGGCGGGCATCAAGCCCGGGCGGGCAGACGTCATCCTCGCGGGTGCGGCCGTGCTGCAGACGGTGCTGGCCGTCGGCGGGTTCGACGGCGTCGAGGCCACCGAGGCGGGACTGCGTGAGGGCATCTTCTTCGAGCGGCACCTGGCGGGCGGCGACCTCCCGCTGTTCGAGGACGTGCGCCGGGCCAGCGTGCTCAACCTCGCCGCTCAGTATCACGCCGATGCTGCCCACACCGAGCATGTGGCCCGGTTGGCCCTCGGGCTGTTCGATCAGCTGGCGAGCCAGGGACTGCACGCGGGCGATCCGATCGAACGAGAGCTGCTGTGGGCGGCTTGCGTGCTGCACGACATAGGCATGTCCGTCGACTACGACGACCATCACAAGCACTCGCGCTACCTGATTCTCAATGCGGGACTGCCGGGCTACTCACCGGCGGAGGTCGCGGTCATCGCCCAGGCCGCCCGCTATCACCGCAAGGGGACCCCTGGTCCCGGACCGCTGGCGGCGCTGTTCGGGGAGCTCGAAGAGGGACGCCTGGCCCGGTGCGCGGCGCTCCTGCGCCTGGCTGAGGACCTCGAGCGCTCCCGTGACCAGGGCGTGCGCCGGGTCGACGCGGTACTCAGCGACGGCCAGGTCGAGCTGCGCCTGACCGCCGGCGACGGGGCGGCGGTGCCGCGCTGGGCCGCCGAGCGCGAGAAGCAGCTGTTCGCCCGTGCCTTTGACCGGCGCCTGCGGGTGGTGGCTTAGGACCGGGCCGAGCGTCGCCGCGGGCCCCCGGTCGAGGGTTGGCTCGAACGCGCCTGACCGGCGGATCGCCTCTGGCCGTGGATGGCCCAGGTCAGCGCAGGCGCTGGAGGTGCAACTGCCACCAGCCCACGTCTCGCCAGGCGTCGTGCTTGTAGCCGACCTCCTCGAACACGCCAACCGAGACGAATCCGAGGGCTTCGTGCAAGAGCACCGATCGGCGGTTGGGGAGCGTGATCCCAGCGACAGCTAGGTGAAAGCCCCTGGACGCCGCCTCGCGCAACGTTGCTTCATAGAGCGGCCGGCCCAGGCCCCGACCCACGCAGCCCTCGGCCAGGTAGATCGTGGTCTCGACGGTCGTGCGGTACGCGGCCTTGGGTCGGAAGCAGGACAGCGAGGCGAAGCCCGCGACCAGCCCGTCCTCCTCGGTCACCATCCACGGCTGGCCGAGGCGCAGGGCGCTGCGTCGCCGCCGCTGCCAGTCCGCCACCGAGGGGGATTGCAGGTCGAACGTCGCAGCGGTCCTGCGGACGTAGTGGTCGTAGATCGCCGCGATCGCGGCCAGATCGCGGGGCTCAGTGGCCCGAATCATGGGTGGCGCGGTTCTGAGGCCGTCAGCCGGGCGTGACAGACGGACGGCGCGTCAGCGTCTGGTAGACGGCGGTGTAGCCGACATCAAAGCCGTGGCGGGCGGCGCGCAGATAGAGGCGCCATATGCGCGTGCGAGCGGCGCCGGCCAGGCGCTCGGCCTCGTCGAGGTGCTCGTCCAGCCGGTCGTGCCAGTGGCGCAGAGTCCGAGCGTAATCGTCCTGGAAGCCTTCGACGTGCTCGGTGTGCAGACCCGCACGCTCCAGGGCCAGCTGCACGCGCGAGAGCGCCAGGGGCTCCCCGTCGGGGAACACGTAGCGCATCGACACCGCGTCATCGAGCGGGTCGTCGTCGGGACGCAGCAGCGAGATGCCGTGGTTGAGCAGGGTCCCCCCGGGAAGCAGCATCCCGGCCAGCGTGCTGGCGTAGCGGTCGATCTGACTGGCACCGACGTGCTCGACCATGCCGATGCTGGCGATCGCGTCGAACGGCGGATCGGCGAGCTGGCGGTAGTCGGCGACCCGGATGTCGATCTGATCGCTGAGTCCTGCCTGCGCCACCCGGCTTCGGGCCAGCTCTGCCTGGGGGGCCGAGAGGGTGATTCCGGTCACGTGAACACCGTAATGGCGCGCCGCGTGGATGGCAAAGCTGCCCCAGCCGCAGCCCACGTCCAGCACCCGCTGGCCCTCGCGCAGCCCGAGCTTGCTGGCCACCAGGTCGAGCTTGGTCCTCTGTGCCTCCTCCAAGGTGCCGGCCCCGCGGGAGAAGACCGCGCAGCTGTAGGTCATCGACTCATCCAGGAACAGTGCGAAGAAGTCGTTGCCGACGTCGTAGTGGTAGCGCACGGCATCGGCGTCTCGCTCGATGCTGTGGCGCTGCCCAGCGAGCATGAGCTCAAGCGCCGGGCGGCGAGGCACACCGGCGGGCGACGCGGCGAGCGCGGCGGCCAGGGCGAGTCGGATGCGCCGGCTCACGGCCACGACCGCGGGCTCCCAGTCGTCGACCACCAGAAAGGCGCCGTCGAGGTCGTCGACCACCAGCGATCCCTCGACGTAGGCGCGAAACAGGCCCAGCGGACCCGGCGAGCGCAAGAAGTGGCCGAGGGCCGAGGGCCGAGTCAGGGTGAACGTGGGGGCGTCGGGTGCGGTCCCGCGCAGGTATCCCCCGTCCCAGAAGCTGACGTGAAACGGGCGGTCGGGAAGCGCACCGGCGATCTCGCGACGTAGGGGCAGGGAGAGGGGCAGCGCCATGGGATTCGCTCTCTTGTAAGGGGACCACCGACGGCGACGATCGGCCGTCGCGCGCCCACCGTAGTGAATGGGAGCCCTCTCAGGCCAGCCCGTCGAGGAGTCGCTGCAGGTCGCCCTCCTCGTTCCAGGCCCCCACCGACGCGCGCAGCCAAGGACGTCCGGGCAGCTCTCGGACTATGACGCCGAGCTCGGCCAGGCGGGCGCGCTCGGCGGCCGGGTCGGGACTGGCGAAGGTGACCAGCGTGGTTCGGTCGCGCGGCACGACCTCGCGCCCGCGCTCGTGCAGAAGCTCGCCCAGACGTGCGGCGAGGGCAGCGGCCTGACGATGAACCTCAGGCCAGCCGACCTCGGTCAGGGTCAGGATGCCCGCCAGCGCACAGGCCAGCGTCTCGGCACTCAGGGCGGGTGAGTCCAAGCGGCGAGCGTCGTCGTGCAGCCGCGCCCTGAGTCCTGCGCCCGCGTCTGCGTAGTTGACATAGCCGCGCCGCATGACCTGCAGGCGATCGCGCAGCGCTGCGCTCACCCACAGCATGCCGGTGCCGTCCGGGCCGCACAGCCACTTCTGCCCCGCGCCGGCGTAGGCGGCACAGCCCAGCGCGCCGAGGTCGACCGGCACGGCACCGACGCCCTGGGCGCCGTCGAGGAGCACGGGAACATCCAGCTCGGCCAGGCTCGCCGGGGCGAGGCGGCCGCTGAGCCAGCTCACGTGCGAGCAGGCGATCAAGGCGGTCTGGGGGCTCACGCGGTCGGCCAGCTCGCTCAGCGCCACGGCTCGAACTGTGACCCCGAGATGATCGCGTGCGGCCTGCAGGGGGCCCATGAGGCCGGGATGCTCTTCATCGCTGGTGAGGATCTCCTGGCCGCGGGTCAACCCGAGCCCGGCGATGACCGTGCTCATTCCCTCGCTGGTGCAGGTCGTGAGCGCGACATCCCCCACGTCGGCTCCCAGGGCCTGCGCGTAGAGCGCGCGTAGCCCATCGCTCAGCTCACGCCGGCGCGCGAAGTGCGCCTGCCAGCGACCGTCGCGCTGCTCGCGCTCGAGCTCCTCGCGCGCGGCGCTCACCGCGCGGCGGGCCAGCGGCCCGTCGGTCCCCGCGTTCAGGTAGGCGAGGCGATCGAGGACCGCGAACTGCGCGCGTAGGGCCGGAAGGGCCACGACAGGCGAATATAGCTGTGGGTGGGGTATCACTTGCCCACCTGCCGGGCTGCGCTCGTGACGTCCGGTCCGTCGCCGTCGCCGTCGCCTGGGAGGCTTTCGCGTGTCGATCACCGCCGAGCAGCATCCACTGTGGGAGCCCTCCCGCGAGCAGCGTGAGCAGGCCACCCTCACCCGCTTCATGCGCTGGGTGGGCGAGCGCGAGGGTCGCTCGTTTGCCGACTACGAGGAGCTGTGGCGTTGGTCGGTGGACGAGCTCGAGCGCTTCTGGGCGGCGGTTTGGGAGTTCTGCGACGTGCGCTGCACCCGAGCCTATGACCGGGTGCTCGCCGCGCGCGCCATGCCCGGAGCGCGCTGGTTCGAGGGGGCGCAGCTCAACTACGCCGAGAACGTGATGCACGGGCGCGACCTGAAGGCGGTGGCCGTGCTGCACGCCTCCGAGACGCGTGAGCTGTCGAGCATGTCGTGGGGGCAGCTGCACGAGCAGGTCGCCGAGGTGGCCGGCGGGCTGCGCAGCCTCGGCGTCGGGCGGGGCGACCGCGTGGTGGCCTACATGCCCAACGTCCCCGAGACGCTCATCGGGCTGCTGGCGGTGTCGAGCATCGGCGCGGTGTGGTCCAGCGCGGCCCCGGAGTTCGGCGTGCGCAGTGTCATCGACCGCTTCGCGCAGATCGAGCCCACGGTGCTCCTGGCCGTGGATGGCTACCGCTACGGCGGCCGCGACTATGACCGCCTCGAGGCGCTCGGGGCGCTGGCGCGTGAGCTGCCCACCCTGAAGCACACGGTCGTGCTGCCCTACCTCTCCCAGGCGCCGGATCTCGGGGGCCTGAGCGACGTGCACCGTTGGGACGAGCTTCGCCGTCGCGGAGCGGGCCGCGCCCTGGAGTTCGAGGCGGTGCCCTTCGAGCACCCCCTATGGGTGCTCTACTCGTCGGGAACGACCGGCCTGCCCAAGGCGATCGTCCAGGGCCACGGAGGCATACTGCTCGAGCAGCTCAAGCAGGGTCTTTTGCATCTCGATCTGCAGCGGGGCGACCGGATGTTCTGGTTCACCACGACCGGGTGGATGATGTGGAACTTCCTGGTGGGCTGCCTGCTCACCGACGCTGCCATCGTGATGTATGACGGCAACCCCGCCCACCCCGACCTGGGGGTGCTGTGGGACTTGGCCGAGCGCACGCAGATGACCTGCCTGGGCACCAGCGCGGGGTACCTCTCGAGCTGTCGCCAGCAGGAGATCTCGCCCACGGGCGAGGGACGGCGCCTCGAGGCGCTGCGCAGCGTCGGGTCCACCGGGTCTCCGCTGCCGCCGGAGGGCTTTGAGTGGGTCTACGCCAGCGTGAAGTCCGACTTGTGGCTGTTCTCCACCAGCGGCGGCACCGACGTGTGCACCGCCTTCGTCGGCGGGTGTCCGCTGCTGCCCGTCTATGAGGGCGAGCTGCAGTGCCGTGCGCTGGGCTGTGCCGTGGAGGCCTGGGACGAGCAGGGACAATCCGTGGTGGACGAGGTGGGCGAGCTGGTGATCTGCGAGCCGATGCCCTCGATGCCGCTGTACCTATGGGGAGACACAGACGGCGAGCGCTACCGCGAGAGCTACTTCGATGTCTATCCGGGCGTGTGGCGCCACGGTGACTGGGTGCGCATCAACGATCGCGGCGGCGTGGTGATCTACGGCCGCTCGGACTCGACCATCAACCGGGGGGGCGTGCGCATGGGCACGTCGGAGATCTACCGGGCCGTCCTGGCCGTGCCCGAGGTCCTCGACGCGCTGGTCGTCGACGTACCGCGATCCGGCGGTGAATCCTGGATGCCGCTCTTCGTCGTCCTGCGTGACGGCCTCGAGCTCGACCAGGAGCTGGCCGCCACGATCCGGCGGCGCGTGCGCGAGGACTGCTCGCCACGCCACGTGCCCAACGACGTGCTGGCCATCGAGGAGGTCCCGCGCACACTGTCGGGCAAGGTGCTCGAGGTCCCGGTCAAGAAGATCCTCATGGGCACCGAGCCACAGAGCGCCGCCGCGGTTGACTCGCTGGCCAACCCGGCGAGCTTGGACTACTTCGTCAGGCTGGCGTCTGAGCGCCCGGACTAAAAGCGTCGCGCCCAGGCCCGACGTCAGGGAGGCCCTTGGCGGCGAGCGTCCACAGCCCATCGGCACCCACGTGGTGCTCGACGGCCACCCGCCCGAGCTCCTCGCGTGCCTGGGTGAACGGGATGTCGCAGACCTCGGCCACCTCGCGGGTGGCCAGCGGCGTCCCCGTCCAGGCCAGCACCTCCTCGACGTGCTCGGGCGGCGGGCGGCGCGTGGCGTCCGGGATCAGGTTGGCCAGCAGCACGTCGTAGGTGGCGAAGGGCTGAAAGCCGGGCACGGCCAGGCGCACGCCGTCGCCGCGATCAAGCTCGTAGGAAGGACACGTGTAGCGCTGACCACCTGACCAGTTGGCGAGCTTGTGGTCCAGCCCGCGGCCGGCAGCCATCGGCTGGCGCGCGCGGTCCATGTCCTCGCGCAGCACCCGCTCGACCTCGGGATCCTCGATCCAGCCCTGCAGCTGCTCGGGGTCCACGCCGGCCTCGCGGGCGGCGCCGGCGATGGTCGAGGGGTCGTCGAGCAGCCCCCCAGCGAAGTTGTGCACGCGCAGGCGCCGCAGGATCGCTCGCTCACGCTCGGGGGCGTGCAAGCGCGTGGCCACCACGGCGCGGCAGGCGGGCAGGGTGGCGGCCATGCGCGCGCGCTGCCCGGTGTCGATGGGCATGCCGTGCTCGTGAGCGATCTTCGCGAAGGCCCGGGCCTGACGCTCGGGCGTGAAGCCCTTGTCCTCGTACTCCTCGGGTGACTCGGCCAGGCCCACCATGCATGTGCGCCACTGCAGGACGTCCCCGTAGATCCAGGTCAGACGCCGGCGATAGGGCTCGGCCGACCAGGCCCAGGGGCAACCCGGGTCGGTGAACTCGGTGATGGTGACATCGCTCACGGCGCTCCATGGTCGCAGCTTGGGCGTTCGTTGCCGCGCGTCGGGCGCGCAAGGGGGCGACCTCGCCGTAACCGGGGCTCGCCCTGGCATGTCCAACATGGAGGGCAACAGTCCTGAAAGCGCCCCCCGGGCGTTGTGTGCAATCTTGCGCTCCGCCCGACCATCGATCGACCCAAGGAGAATGACGATTCGCAAGCTCATGATGGTTCTCACGGTGCTGACCATGGCGTTGGTGGTCGGAGGATGCGGCAGCAGCAGCTCGAGCTCCAACTCCAGCTCGGCGGCCCCGGCTCAAAGCCAGAGCGCTCAATCCTCCTCCACGGCACCAGCGAAGAAGACGCACCTGGCCAAGACGAAGTTCGTCCTGCACACGGGGCTGGCCTTCGGTGCCTTCCATCGCTACATCTACAAGCCCTTCAAGGCCGGCGCGTTCAAGGGTGGCCTGCGCACCAGCAAGGCGGCCTACCTGAAGGGCGGCCTCGCCGGGCTGTTCGCCTATCACGAGGTGAGACTGGCGCTTACGGACGCCCAGTCAAGCCCCCTGCTGTCCAAGCTGGTCAGCCCGCTGACCGCTCTGCAGAGCAAGATGGCGGCGCTGGGCAGCGGCCTCAAGCGCGGTCAGGCCAACCCGGGCGCCATCGCCTCGACCAACACGTTGGTCTCCAGCGTGCGCGGTAAGAGCGCGCAGGCCGGTCAGCCGGTGACCGATCAGCCCACGCCTCAGCTGGGGGGCTGATACGGGCCGGGCGCCCGCGCCCGCGCCTGCGCCTGATGGCGTGGGCGCCCGATCCCCTTTCTCAGAGCCCCAGGGAGCGCCCGATGATCTCCTTCATGATCTCGTTGGTGCCTCCGTATATGCGGGTCACGCGGGCGTCGGCCCAGGCGCGGGCGATGGGGTACTCGCTCATGTAGCCGTAGCCGCCGTGCAGTTGCACGCAGGCGTCGCACACCCTTCCCTGCAGGTCGGTCGACCACCACTTGGCCTTGGCTGCGTCCTCGGGGGTGAGCTCCTCGGTGGCCAGCGCCTGCACGCAGCGATCGATGAACACGCGGGCGATATCGACCTCGGTGCGCAACTCGGCCAGCGTGAAGCGCGAGTGCTGGAACGAGCCGATGGGCTGTCCGAAGGCCTGGCGCTCGCGCACGTAGGCAAGCGTCCAGTCGAGCGCCGCCTCGGCGGCGGCGACGGCCGAGGCGGCGATGGAGAGGCGCTCCTGGCCGAGGTTGGAGACCAGGTGGCCAAAGCCGGCGCCCTCCGCGCCCAGGCGGTTTCCCCGTGGCACGCGGACGTCGGTGAACGACAGCTCCGCGGTGTCCTGTGCGTGCTGACCGATCTTCTCGAGGTTGCGCCCACGCTCAAAGCCCGCCATGCCGCGTTCGATGACCAGCAGGCTGATCCCCCGGTGGCGAGCGCTGGGGTCGGTCTTGACCGCGGTGATCACCAGGTCTGAATTGATCCCATTGGTGATGAACGTCTTGCTGCCGTTGACCACGTAGTCGTCGCCGTCGCGCTGCGCGCGCGTGGACATGCCCGCCAGATCGGAGCCGATGCCCGGCTCGGTCATCGCCACCGCGGTGATCAGCTCGCCGCTGGCGATTCCGGGCAGCCAGCGGGCGGCCTGCTGCTCGTCGGCCAAGCTGAGGAAGTAGGGCAGGCAGATGTCGTTGTGCAGGGTGATTCCCAGGCCGAAGCCGCCGACGGCCGCCCGCTGTGTCTCCTCGCCGATGATCAGGTTGAAGCGAAAGTCGTTCACGCCGGCGCCGCCGTGGCGCTCGGGTACCGCCATGGCCAAGAAGCCGTGTCGGCCGGCCTCGGAGAAGACCTCACGCGGCACCAGGCCCGCCCGTTCCCACCCGTCGTAATGGGGCACCACCTCGCCGGCCAGGAAGCGACGAAAGCTCTCGCGGAAGTCCTCGTGGGTGTCCTCGAACAGGCTGCGGCGCATCGCTCGCCAGCCTAACGGCCACCTGCGGGCGCATGGGCTCCCGGCACCCGGGTATGCCAGCCCGACCATCAAGCTTCAAAGCGAGGAGGACGCATGAGACTCCCTGTGTCAACCCCTGAGGCGAAATTGACGTGTGGGGTGGGTGCGGTAGCGACTTCGGTCTTGCCGTCAAGCGCTGCGCGCTCTGCCCTGCG